>Ga0180009_10000578_pt1 | contig 49990 bp, 36 predicted proteins | sample OS_PC_MetaG_FD_123537 | JGI IMG/M metagenome (GOLD analysis project Ga0180009, IMG submission 123537) | Groundwater microbial communities from the Aspo Hard Rock Laboratory (HRL) deep subsurface site, Sweden - OS_PC_MetaG | ecosystem: Environmental > Aquatic > Deep subsurface > Groundwater...
CCCGAACGACAGTGAGTGGTACGGGGCGGTGCAAAGGTTAAAGATCTTTTTTCTTGCTCCCGTGAATTGTATTGGGCAAAATTATTGAAACATGGTTTGGGCGCATTCTGGAAGTGCAGCCATTTTGATTGTTACGAACTGAAACAGAGGAATTTTCCGCTCCTTCGGAGCGGAATTTTTCTTTTCTTGCCCCGTTAGAGCAATGCTCTAATGGGGTGGCGCTTGTGCTGAGCAAAGTCGAAGCAGGGGGAAATATATTGATTTGTATTGATTCTTTTGAATAAATAATAGATTTAAAGAATTTTTGGGCGAGAAGATTTTTTTCAATTTCTTTTTTAGAACGGAGAGATTTTACGAAGGCGGCGAGGGTTTACGTATGCGGCCGCCATATTACCTATATTCCCACCCCTCAATGGTAAACCCCCAGCAGTCACTTTGTGCCTGCCCCATAAAATTTAATTTTGCTCTTGACATTAATCCAATTATGTTATATAGTGTTATAATGTTATAATATGGTATAGGAGGAAATTCAATGAACGACGTAATTAAAGTATTAAGCGAATATTGCCTTGAACACGGCGTTAGTCAAGTTGAACTTGCTAAAAAATTGGGAGTAAGTTTTCAAACAGTTAACAGGTGGATTAATAGGAAAGTAAAGCCTAGTAATCTTCAAATTCGAAATATTACAAATTTCCTAAAAAACCTAAGTGCTAAAGCTCCGGTAAAGCCTGATATTTCAAAAGAATCTTCTGATAGCCCTATTTTATTTAGGTTTGAGGATCCACTTCAAAAACGGATTTATGATTCTCTCGTTGAGTTAATTGGTCATGGACCAGCTACTTTTTTTAGAGATGCATGTAAATTAATGTATCGGGTTAAAACTGCGGTTGAACTTGAAACTACAACTCACCTTGTAGGCCATCTAATCAGAGAAACTGATAGTTCAATAAGAAGCGTTTTACGCCCTCTTGCGGAAAAACACATTCCTCCCAACACTCAGGATAAAGCTCAAAAAAGGAAACAAGAAATCAGGGCAATAATAAAGGCGCTTAATTTAGATGGGAAAGAGCCATATATCAAATCATGGATGAATATTAGTATAGACAAATATGCTCATAGATCTGCTCTGTCTCTCCCAAGGCCTATATCTCCAAAATTTCTTGATTTCTGGAATAATATTCAATTCACCTATGATGCACTATTACAAAAACTCAAAGACCACTATGTTTTTTATGTGCGTCAAATAGACGACATTTTGAAAACTTCTCAACCCGGAAAAAAAGAAATTACAAGATTACGCAATCAAATTCCTAATAATTTTGTGATACAGAGGTACTTCTTCGAGCAACTTTACGACAAAACGCCCCTATGGTTAGACTTATTATATAAAAATGACTATTTCAAGAACCCACCCGAACCTGAATACGATACAGAAAAACAACTAACCTATTATACACTCTGGCCTGTTACTCGTTATCTTGCTCATATTGCATCTAAAAAAATCGCAAAACCAGATATTCTCTTGCAGGTTATTACCGACATCCCGAAAACAAAAAACACACGGATTCATATTGATATAGCAGATTGTGCCCTTCATCTTTCCCCTGAATTGTCCCTAAAAGCAATTAAAGGGAGTGTTGAGGAATGGCTTGCTCTTCCCTTCAATTATTCCCTTCCTGAAAAATTAGCATCCCTAATAAACCATTTGGCTCAAGGACATGAGATTGATGGCGCTTTATGGTTAACAAAAGTTTTATTTACTGTTAAGCCGGATTCTCGACATCCAAACCGTGGTAAAGAAAAATTTCGACTTCCTCCAGAACCAAAAGCTCGGTTTGACTCTTGGCATTACAGCGATGAGCTTAATAAATTGATTCCTAATTTAGTTACCTATTGTGGTATTAAGGCACTTATATGTCTTTGCGATTTATTAGATACGGCCATAGCAATATCAGCCAGTAATCGCCGCACAAAAGATGCAGAAGATTATTCTTATGTGTGGTGTAGTACAATTAACGATAGCGACAAACATGAAAGGGAAATAAAAAAAATTTTACTGTTAGCCATTAGCAAGGTCGCAAGACGGTTAATTCAGTTCGATAATACTAAAATAATAGAGGTGATCAGTCTTTTAGAGAAGCGCCGTTGGCATTCGTTTCATAGGGTTTCTTTGTACATTCTGCGAGAATTCCCAGAGCGTTCGCTTAAATTAATTGAAGAACGATTAACAAAAAGGGAATTATTCGATGCTGCTTGGGCAAGGAATGAATACTGGAGTCTTGCAGGAGGTATATTTAATAAATTATCTCAGGATAAGCAGCAACTTCTGTTGGGCTGGATTAAAAATGGTCCCAAGATAAAAGATAAAGAGCCAGATTATGAACAATCGAAAAGAATTTGGCAACGCGATAGATTAGGGTGGATAAGCTCACACCTCCAAGGAGAATGGAAGAAAAAACACGAAGAACTAACCAAAGCCTTTGGACCCTCTTCTACCCCTGAAATATTTTCAATTCATACCGAATGGCATGGGCCAACGAGTCCTAAGTCTAAGGAAGACTTAAAAATAATGTCTGCTCAAGAAATCATTGGCTTTTTAAAAAACTGGCGACCTCCTGAAAGTACTTGGAGTGATTCTGCCGAAGGGCTTGGAAGAATATTATCTACTGTCGTTGCAGAGGAACCACAGAAGTTTACTTCCTCTCTTTACGATTCCCAAGAATTAGACCCTACATATATAAGATCTCTATTAGACGGTTTTCAACAAGCCGTAAAAGAAAAACGTTCTTTTGCGTGGAAATCAGTAATTGACCTGTGTAATTGGGTAGTTAATCAACCTCGTCAAATCCCGGGTCGAAAGATCGTAAAACATCACCTTAGTCACGATCCTGATTGGGGTTGGACAAGAAAACAGATTGCCAGACTTTTAGAAGAGGGATTAGCATATGGTCCTAGTTCAATTGACATTGTTTTGCGCAAAGAAATATGGACAATACTCGAAATTCTTGTTGAAGATTCTGAACCTGACAATAGCGACAGAAGCATGGAACCTGCAACACAATCAATTAATACTGTTCGAGGTGAAGCTATGCACGCAACAATTAGATACGCTTTATGGATACGAAGATCTTTTGAAGAAAAAAAAGATATCGCTAAATTAGATAGGGGTTTTAATGAAATGCCTGAGGTAAAACAAGCGCTTGAGAGACACTTAGACCTAAATATAGAAAAATCTCTTGCTATTCGCTCGGTATATGGCCAATGGTTACCATGGCTAATTTTATTAGATGCATCTTGGACATCATCCAATCTTCATAGAATATTACCTCGCGAAAGAGACCAAGTGGAATTTAGAGATACAGCATGGGAAACGTATATCTCTTTTTGTAGTCCTTATAATAATATTTTCGATGTTATTAAACAGGAGTATGTCTTAGCCATTGAAAGAATTAATGGTAACGAAAAGTATGCTAAATCTGAAGAGGCGCTTACCGGGCACCTCATGTCATTTGCTTATCGTGGAAAAATAAATATTGATGATCCTAATGACCTACTCTCTTTATTCTGGGCCAAGGCGTCTTTATCTTTAAAACAGTATAGCATGGAATTTCTGGGTAGAACTTTATATAACTCTAAAGAAGATATACCTCCAAGAATTAAAGAGCGCTTCATGAAATTATGGGATAAACGAATAAGCACTATTAAATTAAAGAAAAAAATGACTGATGCAGCGCTGGAACTAAATGGTTTTGGGTGGTGGTTTATCTCTGAAAAATTTGATGAAACTTGGGACTTAAATCAATTAATATCATCTCTTGAGCTTGGGGCCCAGATAGACCCCAACCATCTTGTTATAGAACGTCTTTCAAAACTTGTTACCACTTATCCCTTACTTGTCGCAAAAGCCCTAATTCTTATCATAGATTCATCAAAAGATGAATGGCTTATCAGCGGTGCTAAGAATGAAATAAGCAATATTATCTCTGTTGTTTATTCAAATTTAGACCAAGCAGTAGAAAAAGCTGGCAGGGACTTAATCAATCGTTTGGTTGCTAAAGGATACACAGATTTTGGAAAATTCTTAGGTCATGAATAAATATCCCAGGAGGTCAAAATGCAAGAAATTTTAAAATGCGCGATTTATACACGCGTAAGTACTGATTTGCAGGCTGAAAAAGAGTTTAATTCCTGTGAAGCGCAGGAAGCGAAAATTAAATCATTCATCAAAAGCCAGGAGAACATGGAAATTTTTAAAATTTATTCTGATCCTGGATTCACCGGGGCAAATCTTGATCGCCCGGCATTTCAAAAGTTACTTCAGGATGTTCAGAATAAGAAAATCGATCTGGTTATTTCTTATAAGATCGACCGCCTCACTCGTTCACCTAAAGATTTCTACCACCTAATAGAAATTTTTGATAAGCATGAAGTAAACTTTATTTCGGTTACAGAGCGGTTTGATACCTCTACCCCATCCGGTAGGCTTCTCAGAAATATCATGCTTACATTTGCTCAGTTTGAACGGGAACTTATCAGTGAAAGGACAAAAGACAAAATGCTTCAGAGAGCGCAAAAAGGTATGTGGAACGGAGGCGGTATTCCTTTCGGATATAAAGCTGAAAATAAAAAATTGGTGGTAGATGAGAAGAACGCGAAAATCGTTAAGGATATTTATGAAAATTATCTCCTGCACAATTCCACATTAAAAATATTTGAGGATTTAAGAAGCCAAAATATTACGGATGAAAAAGGCATTCAGTTCTCAAAAAGTGAGATTTGGCAGATTTTACGCAATGCTACCTACACTGGAAAAGTGAAATTTGCTAAAAAAGTCTACCCCGGCAACCATCAACCAATTATTTCAGAAGAAATGTTCAATCGTGCTCAGGAGATACACAAAGATAGGAATCGAGCAAAGATGAAAGTTTACAAACATTTTCCGCTTGCCGGGCTTATCCAATGTGCAAACTGCGGCTCGGTTATGACGCCCTGCCACACGAACAAGAAAAAAGGAAAACACCGCAAGAGATACTACTATTACCGCTGTACTAAAACTTTTCATTATGACTGGACAGACTGTTCTGTAAAACACGTCAGCGCTAACAGGCTGGAGGATTATATTTTCAGCAATTTGGAGCGTATCTCGTTAGACAAGCAGTACCTGAACAGCATTTGCTTCTCTCTCAACCATGCCCGGCCGGGCGGCCGCATTGGCCTCTCTGATAGTTCGAACAATCCAAGGGAACAGGACTTTTCGGGGTGCCAGCCTGGATACGAACCATCAGCAGATCCCTCGAAAATTTCCCCGGAAATTTTCGCGCAAACCCTCGCCGCCTTCGTAAAATCTCTCCGTTCTAAAAAAGAAATTGAAAAAAATCTTCTCGCCCAAAAATTCATTAAATCAATTATTTACTCAAAAGAATCAATACAATTAAATCTTTTCTTTCCCCCCGCTTTAAAAGAAAAATTCCGCTCCGAAGGAGCGGAAAATTCCTCTGTTTCAGTTCGTAACAATCAAAATGGCTGCCCCGTCTGGGCTCGAACCAGAAACACTTGATCCAGAATCAAGCGTGTTACCATTACACCACGGGGCAAAATAATTGGAATTTCAGCTTATTAAAGTCCGCTAAGCTTATCAAGCATATCTGCACGCATGCGGATTTTTTTTATCACAGACATAAGACGGGTTAAAACCCTGTCCTTACCTAAAAATTTCATCACCTCGAATATACCAGGACTCACAGTTGTGCCGGTTAAAGCTACGCGCAGAGGATGGATGAGATTGCCAGCTTTAATGCCAAGTGTATCCACTAGTTTGCGTACTTCTGTTTCGATTTCTTTTATCTCAAAAGAATCAATATTTTCTAAAACACTTTTAAGACGCTCTAGGTTATCTGCAATATCTGTGCCTTTTAAAAACTTTTCGGTTGCTTCTTGCTCATAATGAACATTTTCTGTAAAGAAAAAAGAAGTAAAGCTAGTAAAATCATCTAAGGTCTGAAAACGTGTTTTATAAAGATTAATAAGTCCGGTAAGCCAGCTGCGATCGTAACTATCATCTATATATTTTTTCTCTTTTAAATATGGAATGATAAGATCGGTTAGTGCTTCTAAATCAAGACTTTTGATATAGTGGCCGTTAACCCATTTAAGCTTCTCAATATCAAATACCGCCGCGGTCTTATTTACCCGCTTCAGGGAAAATTCCTTTATTAAGGTCTTCAAATTAAAAATCTCGCGGTCATTACCCGCTGACCAGCCAAGTAGTGCCAAATAATTAACCAGGGCTTCTGGCAAAAACCCCTGTTTTTTATATTCGCTGATGCTGGTTGCCCCATGCCGTTTGGACATACGCGATTTATCTTCGCCTAAAATCATCGGTATATGTGCGAATTTAGGCAGTTTAAATCCTAAAGCTTCATAGATAAGTATTTGTTTTGGGGTATTAGAAATGTGGTCATCCCCCCGAATAATATGGGTTATCCCCATAAGCGCATCATCTACGACACAGCAAAAATTGTAGGCCGGGGATCCATCTGATTTTATTAATACCTGATCCTTGATTTGCTCTGTATCTACAGCAATTTCACCATGGATTACGTCAAATATCCTTACCTTACAAGAAGCGGAAACTTTATAAATTATTGCCGTATCTTCTTTATAAGCCTTGCCATCGGCTAACAGTTTTTCCGCGTAATCACGATAGATATCAAAACGTTTGCTTTGATAATAAAGTTCATCCCAATCCAGGCCCATCCACTTAAGACTTTCCAGAATTTCATCAAGATATTTCTTCTCAGACCGTACAGTATCTGTATCTTCAATTCTTAAGATGAACTTACCGTCAGTGCTGCGGGCAAAAAGCCAGTTAAAAAGGCAAGTACGAGCCCCGCCGATATGCAAAAATCCAGTTGGTGATGGTGCGAATCTTACAATATTCATTGTTTTTAAACTAAATCTCCTTATAGATTATCTAAGAACATGGGCATCAAGAAAACTTTTAATTGATACAGCAATCCCATGCGCACTTAAGCCGCAACGGCTAAGAATCGACTCTCTTTTTCCGTGGCTTAAAAACTTATCGGGTAATCCGAAATTCTTTATGGCCGGGGTATCATCACAGTTGTTTTGAATAAACTCACACACCGCGCTGCCAAAACCAGCGTTGACGATACCGTCTTCTACCGTAAAGATTGCTTTAAAATGCTTTGTTTTTTCCCTGATCATATCTGTATCCAACGGTTTAGCGAACCGGGCATTAATAACCTCAAGATAGATATCATCACGCAACAAAATCTGAGCCGCCCCCAATGCCGGGGCAACCATGCTGCCGAGGGCAAATATTACGGCATCCTTGCCGCGGCGTAATAATTTCGACTTACCCAAAGCAATCGGCGCATCTGCCTCATCCACGGTAAAACTAGGTACACAATCTTTGGGATAACGAATCGCACAGGGAGATTTCAAAGTGAGCGCAAAAGAAAGCATATTTTCAAATTCAATTTTATCCGAAGGTGCCATAATCGTTATCTGCGGGATAAGACGCAAATAAGCAATATCAAACACGCCGTTATGTGTAGGCCCGTCGTCAGAAACAACCCCCGCCCGGTCAAGTGCGAAAATTATGGGCAAGTTCTGAAGGCACACATCATGAATTATCTGATCAAAACCTCTTTGTAAAAATGTAGAATAAATCGCAACTATGGGTTTAAGCCCGCCCCGGGAAAGACCAGCGGCAAAGCCAACGGCATGCTCCTCAGCAATGCCTGTATCAAAAAACCGCTGCGGAAAGACTTGAGAGAATTTCTCTAAACCCGTTCCGTCGGTCATCGCAGCTGTAATTGCCACTAATTTTTCGTCTTGCTTAGCTAACTCGATAATTGTATCCCCAAACACCTGAGTAAACGTCTGACCGCTCGGGCAAGATACTGTACCACTCGCTACCTGAAACTTACCCGCACTGTGATATTTAGAAGGAAATTTTTCGGCGTGCTCGTAACCCTTACCCTTTTTAGTTAAAAGATGAATAATAACCGGCTCTTCTAAGGTCGTAACACTGTTTAGGGTCGATATAATAGTCGGAATATCTTGGCCGCTAATCGGCCCGAAATAACGAAACCCCAGGTCTTCAAAAAACATCCCGGGAACAAGTAGGTTTTTCAACCCCTTCTCCAGCTTCTTCGCTGCCCTTAACGTGCGAAATCCAAACCAGGGAACGTGCTTTAGAAGTTTTTCCACATCACGCCGAATACGATTATAAACCGGGCTTGTGACAATGCGGTTTAAATAACGGCTTAAGGCGCCGATACTCGGTGAGATGCTTAATTCGTTATCGTTTAAGATGATTATTAGCTTTTTCCTAAGATGGCCCGTATGGTTTAAGGCCTCAAACGCCATGCCATTAGCTAAAGCAGCATCGCCAATTACAACCGCTATTTTATTCGGATCTTTTTTTGAAATATCCTGTGCGCAAGCCAGGCCTAAAGCCCAAGAGATTGTTGTCGAACTATGACCGACGGTAAAATAATCGTATAGCGGACTCTCACTTGCATCCGGAAAACCGCTTAACCCACCTTCCTGCCTCAGCGTAGAAAACCGATCTTTGCGGCCGGTAAGAATTTTATGGGTATAAGCTTGATGACCGACATCCCAGAGGATGACGTCGTTTGGCATATCCAGACAGTAATGTAAAGCAATGGTAAGCTCTATCGTCCCCAGGTTAGAAGCCAAGTGGCCACCGGTCTTAGAAACGGTATCAATAATCAGATTTCTGATTTCACCGGCTAACTGCTCAAGCTCAGCCATTGATAATTTTTTTAAGTCAGCCGTAGCGTTTACTTTATTAAGTATTCTATCTATATCACTCATTGTCTCTTATCTTCCCCTTACTACTCTTTGACTATAGAAGATTCATCAAAATTCTTGAGTTGAAACTTACCCCCTTCTTTTTTTATAAGCAGCTCTACCTTCTTCTTAGCCTCTTCTAATTTCTTATGACAAACAGATATTAATTTCATACCTTCTTCATATCGTTTTAACGAAATATCAAGCGATATATCTTCTCCTTCTAAATCTTCTGTTATTTTCTCAAGACGCTTAAGGGCCTCCTCAAATGACAGCTCTTTTTCTTTCATCATTTATATTCCTCCACCCGACTTATAATAACACCTTTGTATAGTTTTGTCCTCAAAATATCTCTTTTTTTTATACCTTTGGTATTTTTAAGTAACTGCTCTTTATCTTTACCTTCTGCGGCAAGATAAGTAACGCTATATCCACGCGAAAGGATAGATAAAGGATTAAGATTTACAAGCCGGCCACTTGTCTGTCTTAACTGCCCATCCTTTATCTTGATTAAATGCAAAAAACCCATTTTAAGCGATTTATCCAGATTGTCAAGACGCTGTTCGTACTGTTCAAGAATTGCCTGTGGCCGACGCAGGGCATAACTTTGCTTGATCCGGGAAAAATGGAGATTATATAATTTCAGCTTCTGGATTATGGATTCAGTCAAACGGCGCTGCATATTTTCAAGATTATTGAATAAGTATGCTTTTTCCTGGACAACCAGCTCGGCGGCAGCCGAAGGTGTCGACGCCCTTAAATCAGCGACAAAATCACATATCGTGGAATCTATCTCATGACCTACGGCTGAGATTACAGGTATTCTGGAATTAAATACCGCCCGGGCAACAACCTCTTCATTGAACGACCATAAATCCTCTAAACTCCCGCCGCCCCGACCGACGATAATAACATCTAATGCCTTATATTTGTTCAAATCTTTTATTCCTTGTGCGATATCACTAGCTGCGGATTTGCCCTGTACAAGACAAGATCGAATGATTATATGTATATTGGCATAGCGGCGGTTGATAATATTTAAAATATCACGCAGTGCGGCACCGGTAGAAGAGGTTATAATCCCGATTCTTTGTGGCAAAAATGGAATAGGACGTTTTCTGTTTTTATCAAATAAGCCTTCTTTTTCTAACTTATTCTTTAGTTGCTCAAAAGCAAGCTGTAAAGCACCCTTGCCCTGGGGCTCGATCTTCTTTACATAAAGCTGATACTGACCTCCTTGATCATACACGCTAATCCGACCGGATATAATACAAGCCAGACCTTCCTCCAGTTTAAAATTCAGATTCATGTTATCACGCCGGAAAAATACACATTTAAGCTGAGCCTTTTCATCTTTTAAGGTAAAATAGATATGGCCTGACTGCGGCATCCTTAACGTCGATACCTGCCCTTCTACCCAGATATTCGGGAAACTATCTTCTAAGATCATCCGAATATCACGCGTTAGCTCAGATACTTTATATATATGTTTATCGCTTTTAGAAAAAAGATCGTTAGTCATTATTATTAGCCTGGCTTACCTGCCACTTTAAAAAACCGTCAATAAACAAATCTATCTTACCATCCATTACTGCCGTAACATTACCGGTTTCAATGCTTATGCGGTGATCCTTGACCATGGCATAGGGATGCATTACATAAGACCGAATTTGACTACCCCATTCGATCTTGCGTTTTTGTTTATGCTGTTTTTCCGTCTCTTGTCGACGTTGCTCTAATTCCAATTCATAAAGTTTAGATTTAAGCATCTTCATGGCCATTGCCCTGTTTTTGATTTGGGAACGCTCGGTTTGACACTGCACAACAATACCGGTGGGCGAGTGAGTAATGCGCACAGCAGAATCTGTGGTATTTACATGCTGACCTCCAGCTCCGCTTGCCCGATAGACATCAACCCGGATATCTTCATCTTTAATATCAATTTTTATATCTTGATCTATTTCCGGGATAATCTCAACCGAAGCAAAAGAAGTATGACGACGTTTATTGGCATCAAACGGAGATATCCGTACCAAACGATGCACCCCGTTCTCTCCTTTTAAGCGGCCATAAACATAATCACCTTTTATGAGAACGGTGACACTTTTTAAACCCGCTTCTTCGCCCGCTAGAAAATCTATCATCTGAACGCTAAATCCATTGCTTTCAGCCCAGCGGCTATACATGCGAAACAACATACTGGCCCAATCACAGGATTCTGTACCTCCGGCACCAGCATGGATGCTTAAAAATCCACTGGCCATGTCTTCTTTGCCAGAAAGAAGTAAATCTATCTCTAACTTGTTTAATGTTGTATCAAGGCCGGCAAGTTCAGAACCAATTTGATTTAAAATATCGGTATCGCTAGTTTCGGCTAAGTCTAAGAGTTCCTCTATATTTTTCAAATCAGACCCTGTTTTCTGGAAGGGGTCAGTCTGTCTTTTTATATCCTTTAGTTCTTGAATAACTCTATTGGCATCATCCGGGGTATCCCAAAACCCAGGTTGGGACATCTTGTCTTCTATTTTCTTAATCTGGGATAATTTAGGTTCGAGGTCAAAGATACCCCCTTAGTTGTTCAAACTTTTGCTTTAATTTGGTTAGATTCGCTCTTAATTCATCCTGCATATATACCTCCAGAAGGCATTATTTTAACATAAAGTTTTTTTATATGCAACGAATCAAAAAAAAGTTTTAATTTGATTTTTTTAATGACGGATAGTACAATAAAATCTCCCGTGCCGAAGTGGCGGAACTGGCATACGCGCTACGTTCAGGGCGTAGTGGCCGTAAGGCCTTGTGGGTTCAAATCCCACCTTCGGCACCAAAATGAACACATAACTTACGGGACGTAAGTTATCGGTGCGAATTTTTCCCGCAGTGTACTGAGAAAATTGTCGAAGAGAATTTTCCAGTGTTTACACAAGGGTATAAATTTCTTGAATCGTGGGATTTGAAGCAAGTTTTGCGCCAACCTCATGGGAGGATAAACGAGCAGGACTGCGAGTGTAAGCAAAACGGGGGGAGCCTACGCAACGAACAACACGACGTTGTAAGTGTAGTAGGCAAATCCCACCTTCGGCACCATTTTTTTATAAGAAAGTTACTAAAGTAAAGAAAAAATAAAAGGAAGAGTAAACGCTCTTCCTTTTTAAACTAAATTAAAGATTACTAGTTTTCGATAATCAACCGAATCTATATACCTTCCTAATCGGCTCTTCTACAATCCAGGTACATTTTAAACCTTTAGGAAAGGTCACTAGATCCCCAGAACCGAAGCTTACCTCCCCTTGCTGGGTTTTAACCTTGACCTTGCCTTCAAACACATAGGCAGTTTCCTTATCTGAATATTCCCAGTCAAACGTACTTACATCACACTGCCAGGGGCTCCAATTCTTTACTCCTAATGTATCCAATTCTTCCTGTGTGGGTTTTTTTACACTGATTTTCATAACCAGACCTCCTTTATAGAGCTATGTACTTTTTAATTATACTCCATTTTCTAAAAAAATCAAAATTTTCACTGACAACGAGCTGCTACATTAAACATACTTTCTTATAGCTGTAATCACTTTACCCACTATTTCAGAATTCCCATTTAAGGGGATTATAGAATAGTTTTTATTTGCCGGTTCTAAGTAAAAATAGTTGCCCTTGTTTCTAAGTATCTTTACTGTAACCTCACCATCAATCCGGCAGACCACAATATCTTTATCCTGTGCACATGGCTGCTTTTTAACCAGAACCAAATCCTCCGGCATAATTCCTGCCCCTACCATGCTATCACCTTTAACCCGCAAGAAAAATAATTCATCCTGTTGCATAAATAACTTATCCACATTAAAATAATCTTCTACGTTCTCAACCGCCAAAACAGGCACACCTGCAGGTACCTGTCCCAAAATAGGAATACTAAGCATTGCCTTTTCTGTCAATTCAATAGCGCGTGATTTTTTCTCAGAAAGCAAAATAAATCCCTTTCTGCATAACGCACCAAGGTAATCCCGGACCGTGCCGGTAGAAGAAAATTTGAACTCACTAGCAATCTCTCTTATCGTCGGCGGCAGGCCTTGGCGGATTCGTTTGCGGATAAATATAAGTATATTGTTTTGTTTTTTGGTAAGCATACTTTCCCCTTTCTTGTTAATTAATACACACCCTTGTGATGGTGAAAAGTAATATACCACACATTTGTGTGGTAAGTCAAGAAAAAAATAAAAATAGTTTGGCGGGACGATTATATCGAGCACTCAAGCGCCTTGTTCAACATCTTGTCAAAAGGCATCTTGCTGATCTGGTGGGCCTCTTTTGATGGGAATAATTCTTTAAGATATAAATAAATTCGGCTTGAACCTATACCTAACAATTCATCTAATAACGCCGGCGAAATATACCCCATTTGGCCATCGGGAGAATCATTGCGTACAATTACTTTCATTCTCCCCTGCCAAATTGCCTTGCGGTATCTCTCCAGAAAACTCTTATCCATATGCATAAAAGCACCTTTGCCTGGATAGGATAATTGCAAAATAATATTTTCCGTTGCCATTATCTCATCAACTACTCTTATAACCTCTTGATCAGTTGCCGCAACATAAAAATAATCCTTAAGAATAATAGTATTTATAAATTTTGTTTTCCTCGCCTTTAATTGCGATAGGGCTTTGCGCAGATAAAAAGCAACCGCAGTTTCTTGTCTGGAAATTATATCTATCAAAACGCCATTAACAATATCACGCATGGCTGAATATTCACCTTCAGAACGATTTTCTATATTTGAACGGTTAGCAATAAAACTATGTACAGCCACGATATTAGGCAGAACCTCAACCAGACTATATCCTAATGCCTTAAGACCTTTCTCATATGGCATAAATATAATCTGCCCATCGTACTTTTTATCATATACATTGGCCGCAGCATCAATAAGATAAGCTTCATCGCTAGATAAAGATAGTTTTAAACAGACATGATTTCTGAGATCCGTCTCTTTGCCTTGAGCAATCATTTCCCATACAGAAGGCCAGAGTTGATCTCCAAATTCACCTTTAAATTTAACCATTGCAAACTCAATACGAGGAAATGTATGTTTTGTCTCAGGAACAAAGTCAAATTCAGATGACAAAAGATTTGCCATTGTTTGCGAACTCTTACCGCAAACAACCGGGTAATCTGCAAAATGAGCTTGTTGCATCTCGAAAAAATGTGCCCGGGCATATTTTTTAAGCTTTGCCTCTACTTGGTCTTTTGTTAGAAATGATTTAATGTCCGAGTTAGGCAGAAGCAATTCATCCAAAGCCGCCGGAACCGGTAAATTTATATCCACGTCATTTAAAAAAAGTATAGATTCCAAACCTGTAAAATACTCCTCTGTTTCTTGTTTTAATAATTGTTCGCCTTTTAAAGTCGAACCAATAAAAAAATCTTTACTCGTAAAAACTCTATCCGTATCGACTTTGCCGCTTAAAATACTACCATACATATTGGCAGCATCGTCAGTAAGCTCAATATAGCCCTTTTCAAGCAATTCTCTAGCAAATGCAAGCCAATTAGGCCTTCCGTCTTTTACGGCTTCTCTTAAAAGATGCCCAGCATAGCCAATTTGATCTTGCTGAGTACGGTTAGGATCAAAAAACTCTATAAATGCGGGGTCAATTAGATAATTCTTCCCCTCATAATTAGTCACTAAAAACGCATGCATCGCTTTGGTTTTAAATAAACGCATTGTTGAATGCGTGCGTATCCAGGTAAATTTGCGTTTTTCTTTCAGCAATGAATTTATAACTTGTGTAATTGTATGAGGCATAAAATCAGAATATCCGTAGAGCGACTCATAAGAAAGTGGATTTTTAGGTCTTGGGGCCCCAGGCTCAATTAAGCCAAATCTTATCTTATATGCATGCAATCTATCCGCTGCCTTGACCAGTGCTTTTCGGGTTAAAGTAATAGTTTTATCCAGTATTGTTTCGAATTCTGATGAATTCTGCTTGCGTATGCTTTCAAATTCATTCTCTTCTTGATCATTCCTTTTGATGAATCCATTAGAAACCATTTCATCAAAAATAATTTCTTCTAAACTGTTATATGTCTCGTTAAAAAGCCTTAACAACTCTGTTGCCGATTCTCGGCGTTGCTTCCTCGTTCTTAATGGATGCGTCTTATCACTAGACATAAATCTATACGATGGAATATTGGTTATAGAAACCTCTTTATGCACCGGGTATTGATGTAAAAAGTTTGTCACCTTATCTCGATAAACATCATAGACATCAGCCAGCTTAGTTTCAAATTCTGTAATAGCAATATTTGGCTGTTGTTGGCGTCTCCGTAACGAGGCAAAAAAGGCCATAAAGAAAAATTGCAATTTTAAAGGCATCATATAACTACCCGGATCCGAAGGGTCTAAAACCGGGAAGTGAAGTTCGAAACGATACGATGGTTTAAAATCACCAACTGGCTTCATCGCAACACTCTTCCACGAACCTACTTTTTGAAAGTAGCCAGATTCAAAGCGAACGTAAGGAGCAGCTAAAAACATTACCGGAATAAGTAACATCTGCTCCATTTCATCGTCATAGCCCGCACTTAAAAAAGTCGATAACAACTGTTTATTTGCCGGCAACATCCCTAAATTCACATGCATCGGAGATAAATGCGGTGGGATCAAGACTTTTTTCTTTATAAGGAGGTCAATTAAATTCGCCATTGCTTTCCAGCTAGCTGAAGGTACGGAATTGATCTCAAATAATCCATCAATCGGTGTTTTGTGCCATTGGGTATTTAGGCCAGATTTTTGAAAAGCAACTAGCTTATACAAAAGCGGTAAAAGCAATCTTGGAGTTAAATTTGTCCTTTCCTTTGTAAAATAACTAAGCGGGAATGACTCATCGTGTGTAGCATTAAAGGCTTCTGCCTCAATTCCAATTGTACAAGCAATTTGCGGATACTGTTGCATCAACTTCTGTAATGCCAGCTCCTCATCTGTCTGTCTAGGCAAAGAAATATTGGTTTCTTTTGACTCTCTATGCGCAGCAGCTTCCATTAAGACGCCAACAATTTTTACCGTTTCAATAAAAATAGAGTCCCCGTATTTTTCTCTATTCTGTATATAATAATCCACCAATTCACGCAGAGAAAGTTTTCTTCTATCTCTTAAAGCTTGAATGATAATAGAAGATAAATTTTTATCTATGGAAACAGTTTCTAGAATATTAGTTATTTCCTCTATTTTTTCATCATCGGTTTTGCTATAAGCATTTTCTTCTAAACACCGCTCAATATACGCACCCAGAAGAAAATCTTCCGAACGCATCGTTGATTCTTTTACGTAATCTTCTATTTTCTCAAAGGTAAATACAGACCAAAAATAATCTCCATTTTCTGCCATTTCTTCTTTAATAACATCTATTTCTGCAGCATCACTGCCTTTATAAAATGGATTGCGCCGATAGAACCCGCGCACCCTATCATCTGTTTCCCACTTTACACGGTTCGTCATTATCAGCCCATTTTTTAAAGCCAGTTTCTTTATTTTTTCTATAGAGGTCGGATTATCCGGATACATAAGGATAACTTTTCCTTGAGAAAACAGGCGTTCTCTTGTTCCCAAGAAGAACATTTTTATAATATTATCGTTTGGATCGTGTATTTGCGTATTAGACGAATATTTATTATCTCGCGGCGGGACAGGACTAAAGAAAATAATTTTACTAAATTTTTCTCCCTTTTTAATCTGGGAATAACCGTTACTTTTTGTAAGTTTTATCCCGGAGCGGACATTGAATCTGTCTATATTGCGTCTGGCTAGATCAAGAGAACGTTCGTTATTATCTATGGCCAGAACATAGCCTGCTCCTTTTTTAATCGCATATATGGCAAGAATGCCACTACCTGTACCAAAATCCAGTATTCTTTCTCCGGTTTTTACGGGAATATTTTTAGTAAAGAAGGCCGAAGATATATCGCTGTAATAAACAGTATTTTCTTCTTTTATTATGTCCTCATTAATTTCATCAAAGACATCATCCCATTCTTTTAAACCATCTATCTGGGTAGGAATGCCTTGCGGAAAAAAGACATCATATATATCTGTCTTATTCCCTAACACAGAAAAAACATAACCATTTTCTGTCTTTTTCTTATAAATCCTATTTTCCGATTTTTCATCCTCAAACATTTCGTCTAAAAGACCGTCTTTTCCGTTATAAACATATTCAAGCGGATACCCATATTTTTTCAATCCGGAAAATCCCCAGATTTCTTCTGCGCTATGTAGACCTTTATAATAAAATTTCAATAGATGGTATATATTAAACTTTAAAGCGCTTCTAACCGGTAAATAAAAAGGTTTTCTCATTTCAATATGTCCATAATCAGGCGGATTATAACGGGTTATTGATTCTGCATGTTCAACACCGCGCCAGGTAGTCGCCGCTCCGATTCTAATAATAAAATCATCTTCTAGCCGTTTATTCCCTCGCATCTTAAAAGCATAATTTGTTAAAGCTACACTTAAATCAGTGCCAATACCGGAAAATTTTGCTTTATGTTCTAATGTAACCCCATTATCTCTATCATCAAAACCATTAGGCCTTAAGTTCCAGGGGGCACTTTGCGTAGCCGATCGATAAAAAGTATCGTCGTCACAATTAATGCTGGCCTGTCCAAGATTATTTTTATGGTCTTTTGCGTAAGCAGTTCCAATAAATCCTTCCACAATGCCTTTTTCAGATATGGCAACAAGTACGGCTATACCTTCAGAAAAATGATTATTTTTTGTTTGGTCTACAAAATATTTATAATAATTGTCCTTTTCCCGCCAGTATTTACTGTGCCAATTTTCTCCTTCCGGCTTAACATCTTTACCTATATTTTTAAAATATATCTGGATTTTTTCTAAATTCTCAGCGGTCACTCTAACAATCCCTATTTTTTCATCTTTTCTGGTTATATTGTTTTTTTTACGAAAAACATTTATCACATCTTCTGTGTTAAAATCAAGGAAGTTATCCTTATAATTAGTAATTGATGATCTTCTGTGATTTTTTGTTTTATTTATATTAAGATCGACCACCATTATTTCTTCATTCTCATCATTTACTGGTTTTACAAAAACTCCTTTTGGCCCAAATACGCGACTACGCCCTCGTCTATTTTCTCCTAACAAATTTCCTACTCCACCGACTTTTACTAAATGAATTTCATTTTCCTTTACCCAACGCAATAATTGGAACTTGGATTTAGAGGCAGAACCTCCATTTTGGTGCTTTAAAGGAGTACTGGTAGGAAGAAAAATTATATCTATATGCCCCAATTTTTTCAATTTTTTTTCTAGTTGCTGATCAAATATATCACTAGATAATAATACGGCTATTTTTACACCATCTATTTCAAAAGCACTAAGATCGTTCCCTGCCTTTAATCCCATTTTCACTTCTCGATCGATTAAATTCATCTTGCGATGCTTACCGACTTCTTCCCCCTTATGAAAAATATAACAGGTATTATAATAAGACCCTTGTTCTGCTTCCTCAAGCAAACTCCCACTAATTATTGTGGTAGATAACTGTTCAGATAAAATTTTGAAGTCTTGATAATATTTGCTAGAAACCTCAACTCCTTTTTTCAAAAATCTTTTTGCACTATGGTAATCAAGCTTTTCGATCATACGATGAATGAATAAATATTCAGGCAAAACAATAAAATCTGGTTTCATTTTGTAAAACATCGCTTTAACTGAGCCTCTCATACTTCCCCCATATTTGCTTTGATATAAGATGACCTTTTTATCTGCTGATTTGCCTAATTGCAATTGTTGTTCAATTAGTTTTTTATCTTCAATAGACTTTAAAAATTCAACTCTATTGTCTAATAGCACTGTTAACCTTTTAAAAAATTCTGATTCATCTGCATATTGACCTAATTGATGCTCTTTAACTAATCCTAATTGCCGCCCTGTTTCCAAAAAGATCATCGTATTTTCCGTAGAAGTTAAAGTAGCATCTTTATCAGTATTTACCCCCAAAGACCCTAACACCTCAAATACAAGACCCATATCTTGGATTTCTTTGCGAATTGCCTCTAGGTCTTCAAGGAATAATGTCTTTATTCTACGTTTACCATCTTTATTAAAATATAACAGCTTCATAACCAAAGGGGATTTTGATTCATCGGTAATCCTAATAGCGGGATCTTCTGTCTTTGCCTGAATTTCTTTCTCCGTATTCAAATTTATACGCACGGCCGCAAGGATATTGGCTTTTTTATCTATCCTAACAATCTTCTGTTCCTTAGAGGGTGCAACAGCCACGTAGTTGTGCAGCCAAGGATTTATAAATTCTTTTTCCAGAGGCTGATCTAAAAACATATATCTTATAAAATATCGCTCACCGCTTTGTTCAATCAAAGCTATACCATTTTTTTCAAGCTGCTCTATTAATTTCTGGCCGCGTTTAGAATCCTTCATCCAACTCAACCCACTATTATCATCAATATAATCGTGGATATCTTGTTGGATAGGTGTTTTTAAAAAGTATTGTTTACCGCGCAGTTCTATCTTTTTATCAAGTATGATTTCTTTTGTAATCGCCCACGCTGGATCGCTGACTATCGGAAATTCTTTGCCTGAAGGAGTAACTAATTTTATCATGCTTGCAAAATGCATCACTTCTAAATATTCACTCTCTTCTGATGTCAACTTAGGTTCAGTAGCTAAAGAACTAACGATATATCCTTTAATCTTATATGGTCTTCCCGCAATCTCAAATTTAATTTCATATTCCAAATCATCATCATGTTTTTTTATAATCTTAACTTTACTAACTTTCCCTGGAAAAATATTTTCTAAGAAAGCTTTTGAAGTTAAGGTCTTATATATCATTCTTTGTAAAACCATAGATAAGCCTAAACAAAAATTTCCTTTATATTTTTCAGTATCTGCCAACATATCAAAATTAGCTTGCGATGGATTATCGGCACTATATTTTTTATAAAAGACTGCATTGGTATCAAAGTTATAGTTTTCTAAGAGTTTAGCGTTTAAATCTTCTATTGCATCTAAAATCTGCGCTTTAACTATCTTGAATATTTGCTCTGATTGCTCAGAATTCTGAGGCAATCCTGTAGATTGGCTTTGATTTACAAGAGTTGAGTAGTTATATAAATCACGGTAAGTATTTTGGAGAAGCTTAAAATCTAAATTAATCTGGGGTGATAAAGTGGTAGTCGCTTGGGCACTTTGGCTTTTATCAAAAACTACACCAGCTAAAGCACACTCCAACACTAAAAATGTCTGGATAAGCAAAACAGCAATAATTCGATATGCTGTTTTAAATCTTTGGCAATTTCGGAATTTCATAAAAATTAACCCCAAATATTTAATCTAAAAAACAAAACCGTAACTTGCTAAAAACAATAATTTTAGGCATTAAAATTAGGCGTAAAAAAAGGTTTTAAAGTATACCATATTTAAATCTTTTCTGCCAATTAAAACCAAAGAAAAAGTTTATACGCAACATGTTATAAATAAACAAGTTATAGATTTAAGCCGGAAAGGTTTGTAGATATTAAGGGTTTATATTGCAGAATATAGCATTTGGCAGGGATAGGTATAGATAAGATTAAGCGCCGGGTTTACCTAAAAGCTTGAACATTTTTTTCTTATAGGCCTCAACCCCAGGCTGGTTAAATGGGTTTACCCCGGAAAGCAATCCAGAAACGGCAACGGCTTTTTCAAAGAAATAAAATAATTGACCAAGACAATATGCATTGCGTTGCGGAATAAGGATAGTCATGTTTGGTACTCCGCCTTCAAAATGGGCATCGGCCGTGGCCTGATAAGCCTTTTGGTTTACAAACTCTATATCACGCCCCGCCAGATAATTTAAACCATCTATATCTTCTTTAAGTTTGGGTATATCAAACTTCGATTTTGATTTATCAATAACCAAAAATGTTTCAAACATATTACGATGCCCTTCCTGAATAATCTGACCTAAAGAATGAAGATCGGTTGTAAAATCACAAGCCGCTGGAAATATCCCCTTCCCATTTTTACCTTCACTTTCCCCAAAAAGCTGCTTCCACCATTCACCCAGATAATGCAAGGCAGGATGAAAACTAGATAGGATTTCAATGATTTTACCTTTTTTATAAAGAATATGGCGGATTCCAGCATATTTATAAGCGGGATTTTTCTCTAATTCGGGAATACTGCATTTTTTCTCAAAATCTAGGGCCCCTTTTAAAAGCATGCGGATATCTATGCCCGATGCGGCAATCGGCAAAAGACCCACTGGTGTAAGCACAGAGAAACGTCCCCCGACATCATCAGGGATAACAAATGTCTTATACCCTTCTTTTTTTGCCAGAGCTCGTAACGTGCCTTTTGATTTATCGGTAGTGCAGATAATTTTATCTTTTAGTTCCTTTTTACCGTAAAACTTATCCAAATATTGTTTGATAATCCGAAAGGTTGCCGCCGTCTCCGTTGTTGTGCCCGATTTAGAAATTACGTTTACGATAACTCTTTTATCTTTAAGCAACGAAAATAAACCATTTAAATAATCCGCGCTTAAATTTTGTCCGGCAAAATAGATTTTTGGCTTCTCGCCGGTCTGTTCATTAAAAAATACTGGTTTTAAAAATTCTAATGTCGCCCGGGCTCCTAAATAAGAACCTCCGATGCCCAGGGTCAAAAATACATCGCAGTTTTTTCTTATTTTTTCTGCTGTTTGTTTAATATCGCGCAGGAGTTTTTCCGGCACCGTAGAAGGTAAATTCAGCCAGCCCAGATATTGATTGCCCGGACATTCTTTATTTTGAATGGCTTCATCGACAAGTTTTATAGCGTGAGAAACTGCCTTTAGTTCTTTATCGGAAACAAAGCTCTTGAGATTTTCAGTTATCAGTTTTATGTCCGGCATAAGATTTCCTTTATTTTTTTACTGCAAATATTTTATCATATTTTTTGATGCTTAGAAAGTTATAAAAAGAAAATGAAACATAGATCATGCGGCTGGATTAATTGTAGAATTACCAATCACGGATTTCCTTTGATATATATATACCACGCGATATGGGGTCAAGAAATAGCTTCAAGAAGTAATTAACATCGGCAACAAAGCGACGGGGGACAAATACAATATCTTCTGATTCTAAAACAACATTTGCCCGTAAGTCTCCTTTCTTAAGGGCCTTGTTCAGGTCAAGCCTTTGCGCCTTAGGATTGTCAAATCCGCTTTTGACTAAAATCACACTTGATGATACGGCATCTTCGTTAAATCCACCGGCTAAACCAATCGCCTCTAAGATTGTTTTGCGACCGGTAACAGAATATATGCCAGGAGATTTCACTTGGCCCAAAACAATTACGCGCTTGCCTCCCATTTTCTTGATTGAAACAGAAACGCGAGGATATTTTACATATTCTTTTAATGCTTCCGTCAAATCTGCCTTGAATTCGCTTATCGCCAAACCCTGTGCCCTTATATCTCCGACTAAAGAAAATGAAATCATACCATCCGGCCTGACCATAACTTCGTCGTCTAAATCCGGGTTTTGCCATACTTTTATAAGCAAAGAATCGCCTTCTCCGATTACATACTCAACAGCCCCTTTTCTATAACCCCCTTCTTCTGCACTGGCGGCAAGCGTATCTTTTTTTTCCTGACCAAGGGGAGAAACTTGTCCCCCTTCTTTTTCCATTAAACCGATTGCAAGTTCAAACTCCTCCTCTGCCTCCTTGAATTTGCCTTCATTATATAAAAGCACGCCTACTTGATAATGTTCTTCTGCCTTGGCTTTATTATCTTGGGCATAAATGCCCTGGCTAGAGATAAAAGACACAATCAGCAAAAACCCCGTCAAGATAGTTACGTATTTTATAAACAATAATCTCATGCGGCTTTTTTTATCTCCTTTTAAAACGTTTGCTTAATCTAATAAACCCTCGAGTCTATTCTTTAGCTGTTCTGCTTTTTGCTTCTCTTGGACTTCTTGTTTATCTTCAACTGCATAAGTTTCAGTTTTATAAAAATTGATCAATTTTTCTTGTAAAGTAGAATTCAATCTTGTGGCCCGCCTTAAATCTTCTAGGGTTCTGCGTTGACGCACTTGGGCTTCATCTAGCGCTTTCTTCATTACCCTTACATCTGCCTGAAAACGCACAATCTGACTCTTTAAGTTTAGCACTTCTGTATCTTTAGCCTCTAATTCCAGTTCTCGTTGTGATAAAAGATTTGTAACATGAACAATCTGACTCTTTAAGTTTGCATAAAGGGTATTAACGTCATCATGCACTTTTACTTGAGAAGTTAATTTCCCTTCTAAGTTAGATTTGAGCATACTTAATTCCGCTAACCCTTTGGATTGTTCTTCTATCTTTTGCTCTTTATCAAGTATTTCTTTATTAAGTAGGTCCACCTTTGCCTGCAAGGAAGCAATCTTCTCATTTTCCTTTTCTAAGCGGCTAATTTTCTCCTTAGATCTGTCTATCTCTATTTCCTTACGCATCAATAACTCTGAGACTTTAACCACTTGAGCCTTCGCTGTATCATAAAGGGCATAGGCCTTATTCAGTTTATCCTGCATCGGCATCGTATTATTCTGCTGGCTTGAAAATTCAAGCTCGGTCAAACCTGGATCTTTTAAAATTACTCTGTTCTGGCCTTTATCAATGCTGACCATTTGCGTATCAATTTCGCCAGTTAGCTGCTGTTTGACTTCACGTAAGCGTACAATCTCTTCGGCTAAAGCCACTTTTTCTCTCTGACTCTGTGTCAACTGTTTCCTAACTAAATTTAACTGGGCTTGCAAATCTTCAATCTCTTCTTTCTGAAGATTCATTTTTCCCTCAATTTGTTCCCTTTCAAATTGCAAATCTGATTTTTCTTTTTTTAATTCTGCGTACATCTCTAGTTTATTCCGGGCTAGGCCTAGTTCTTTTTTTGCCTGTTTTTGTAATACAGTCAACAATTCCTGGACTTGCGAAAGCTGCCCTTTCAAAGAATCCCGTGTCTTGGCTGTTCGTTCTAAGTCTTGTTCTAAGAGCTGTCGTTGCTTCTCATTATCCAAAAGGCGCAATTCAAGATCTTTTACTTTTTTCTTCAACTCGACCAAGGGTCTATTTTTTTTATCATAACCCTTACGCGTTTCTTCAAGTACAAATTCTAACTTCTTATTCTGTTTTTCTAAAATATTAATTTTCCCTTCTAATATCTTATTATCCTTATTTATTTGGATATTATTTTTTTCCGCAGCCTTAATTTGTTGATTCAACTTAACAATCTGCTCTTTATTTTCCTCGAGTAACTTACTTGTTTTTTCAAACTTACTCTTATACAAACGTACCATTTTGCCGTCTTTGACTTGAGAGAGTTCATTTTTAAGCATTTTCGACTCATCCAATGTCTTGGCAAACTCTTTGCTTATGCTATCGATACGGCTATTCAAAGATACGTTTTTCTGCTGCAGAATATCTTTTTGTCTTTCAACTTCGCCAAGTTTTTGATTCAGGCTTAATAACTTTTCCCGAACATTATCAAGCGAATCTTTAAGCATTTTAGCGTCTTTTAACCCGGATAACTCATTTTTTAGCATTGAAATACTGGAATCCTGGACTCGTCTTTTTTCCTCAAACTGTTTTTCCAGCTTAATCTTCTCGGCAAACAAAACGGCGTTCTGGCTTTTCAATGCTTTAGTGCGTTTTGCCGTAACGGCAAGGCGGAAGAAAATAAAGATTGTAAGCACAAGTAAGATAAAAAAAGAAGCAACGAGAATTTTGATTGACTTATGCATAAGCTTTAAAATATTTAAGATTCTGGTTTAGTAATCGCGTCTTTAATATAAACGGCAAAATTAACCGATAAATCAATGCTTTTTTGTTTTTCTAATCTTTGCCCCTCGGCACTATGGGTCATTACTACAACTGGCCTAAATGGCATTTTAGGATTTTGTTTTATGACCATGCCGATTTCTTTTGTATTCAGTTCGACTAAAGTTCCAACAGCAAAAACACCAAGATTATTTATTAAATTTTTTACTAAATTATGGTCGAAGGCATCTTTTTTAGTTAACAGCTCCTTTATCGCTTCCCTGCCGTCCATTCTTAACCGATATGGCCGGGCATGGACTATAGCCTCATATGCATCGACTAATCCGATGATCTTTGCATATTCGCAGATATCGTCTTTTTTTAAGCCATAGGGATAGCCGGTGCCATCAATTCGTTCATGTTCTTGACGAACAACATCAAAGATTACAAAATCCAGTTCTTGCGCAAATTTCTTCAAGATATTTTGTCCGACCAGAGGATGTTTTCTCACCTCGGCTGAATCCTGCTCATTAAACCAGCGCGGTTGTCCGATAAGACTATCAAATTTTGCTAAACCAATGTCGTGGACTAAAGCTGCTAATCCCAGTTGAACAAGGTGATTATGGCCATAATGCAAATCCAGGCCCATTTTCAAAGAAAGGATGCAAACATTTACCGAATGTTGATATAAATACCCTTTTTCTACAGAGTATTCACGAAAAAAAAGCATGAGTAGCTCATCAGGTTCTTTTCCTAAAATTTCAATAAATTGCTTTACCACCTCATCGGCCTGCTTAATTAACTTCTTTCCGCCGGAAGTAAACGGAGACATTAGTTCTTTCACTAAAACGATTGCCGCTTGGTAAACATCAATGATATCCTGATTCTCAATTTTTATCTGAAAAGCCTGATCTTCATTCAAAGACCCTTTCTCCTGCGGCTGGTCAGTGCCCGACGGACTTATATCGACTATTTTTTTAGCAGGAAGCGGCGGTTGTGTGGGTTTTGGTTCCGGTTCTGGTTTTTTAGAAAAGGTTGGCTTTTTACGGACAGACTCTTCTTTTCCTTTTTTATGCCCCTTTGTTCTTTTTAAAATATCGGAGATTTTTAGCATTATCTATCCTGTTAAGTCCAGAATTTATCAGAAAAACTTATTATTTTTTAAGTACTTTTTGATTTCGGCTGACAAATGAATAATCATCTGCCTTCATCCCTAGTCTTTGGTGGCTATAGATGCCTTTCATTTGATCCATATCAGGCGTAATCTCTCCCCGCCAGAAAATTATCTCTCCTTGCTCTGTTCCTGTTTGCATTGTTTCCCAAATCGCTTTACCATCTTCTTGCACCTTCAAAGTATAATTAGATTCACCGAATCCTTGATTCAGGAACTGTTCTGAATGAAAACGTTCGTTTTCAAATATCAACGTATCCTTAATCGGTTTGCCCCCAGACATAGAAACAACTTCTATGGCCCAAGAAGTATTATTCAATCTTTGGCGCTTAACTTGACGCAATTTTCTGGCTTGTTCTACCGCCTGGGGATCTTTCGTTTGCGGAGCTGCTTTCTTTTGGGCTTTTTGTTTTTCTGTCTTTTTTACGTCTTTCTTTACTTCTTCTTTCTTTACCTCCGGCGTCGCCTTTTCTTTAGCCGGAGTCGCCTCTTTCTTCTGCCACCAAAATGCTGCTAATACTTCTGATGAACAAAACACAAAAATACTTAAAATAACAAGAGCATAACTAATTATTTTTTTCACTACCGCCTCCTTCCGCATAAATATCTGTTGAAAGATAATTTTATTTTGTTACGTCTTTGCCTTCCCATGTTTGCCAAGTAAGAATATATTTTTTTGCCCAGTCAATATCTTCTTTATCATCTTTTTTAGCTAGCTGTAAATATTTTTTTAAATATTCAATTGCCTTAGGCCGATTCGCATAGTGTTCTGCATAAATATAACCTAAGTTAAAATAAGCATGTGTATCTTTTGGATTAAGTTCTATAGCCTTTTCAAATTCAGACGCAGCCTGTTCATATTGCTGGCTCTTGGTATAAAACACCCCTAAATTATAATGCATTAGTGCGGTACGTTTAAGCAATACTTTATTTTCTCGGGCAATCTCTGCATACTCTTTGGGCTGCCTTTCTATCTTCTTTACTAAAATCTTGTTATTTTGAACTGCCTTGGCATATTTATCTTTTAGCTCTTTGATTTGGCCGCGTAAAATATCAGCCAGCGCTTCTGCTTTCATTTCTGCGTTTTCGGCTTTGGTTACCTTAACCTCCATACGTTTAATTGTTTTTTCTAAACGCTGGCTTTCTGCTTTTTGATCCTGAATCTTTCTTTTAAAATCATCTACAATTATATATCCCGCCTCTGATTTTGCCAAAGACTTTTTAACCGCTTCTTTTTCCTCCTCCATGCGAAACTGAACAAGGTCCAAATCCTTTATCTGGGCATTCAATAGCTTAATCTCCGCATTTAACTTTTCATTTATGTTCTTCAACGTCTGTCGCTCCATCTCCCAGCGGCCACGTTCTTGTTCTACTTTTGCTACCTCATCCTGCGCTTTTAGTATTTCATTTTTGTATTTTAGCAGGAATTGTGTTTGTGCCCGCAGATTATCGCGATCATGTAAAACATGTTCATGCTCCTGTTTTAACTTATCATAATCTTCTTCTAGCTTTTTATAATCCTGAGCGGTCTGAGATAAAACTACCGCCGGTATTGATATTAAAAATACCAGTACAAAAACTATAGTTTTTACGGGGTTATTTTTATTCATCTTTTAACGGCTTTACTTTTGGTTCATATTCTTGTTTAGCCTTATGTTCAGGATATACTTGATATCCCTTCTCTTTAGCCTTATGCGTTTGTTCGTGGACCGATAAATCTGATTCGTCAGTCATCGAATTGTAATCTTTGTATTTGGTATCCTCGGAATATCCTAAATCCGGATCATAGCCTGTAGTTAACTCATCACCACTGATAAGATGCGCTGTAACCATAATCAGCAGTTCTGTCCGACTTGAACCTTTGGTATCAGATTTAAATAACACTCCCATAAAAGGAATTTGGCTTAAAAATGGAACTCGGCTTGAAGTATGGGTCTTTTCTTCTTTACTCAAACCGCCAATTGCTATAGTTGATCCATCCTTTACCATTACGGTTGTCTCTGCGGTTGAAGTATCAACAATAGGAATCGGGTTATTTTGCGCTGTAATTAAAGTTCCCACTACACTGCTAAGCTCGGGTTTTATTTTTAAGGTTACATAGCCCTCGTCATTAATCGTCGGTGTAATAAATAATTGCAGCCCGATATCCATATAAGTAACTTTTTCAGCTACTGTGGTCGTCATCTGTCCGGCTGTAGTCGTTGTCGTTATGTATGCCTGACGTTCTCCGACATGAATACGTGCTTCCTGGTTATTCGTTACCGCCAGTTTCGGATTTGATAATATCCTCACCTTACCTAAAGTTTTTAAATATTTAATTAGCACATCGTAATCCTGTTTACCAACAACTCCAATATGCATCTGGCCTGGTCCTACGGTTTTTTGTCCGGCGGAATAATTAGCATCATGTACAGTTTTGCTAAACGGATAAGAACCCGCATGTCCTACATCATTAAAAGTATCCACACGTGAACGCCAATCATCATTTGCCTTGCCTATGGAGCTAAAAGGATATGAACCCAAATAGGAAAGTTCGCCTGGTTTTGAATTTAAATCAAATAATCCTTCCCACTCCACCCCCGCACTTAGATCATCTTTCAGTTTTATCTGGATAATCCGGGCATCAATCAAAACCTCTTTTGTCTTATGATCCAAACTAGCAATAATTTTCTCAACGTCCGGCATTCTTTCTGGTAAGGTTTGAACAATAACCTGATTTGTTCGTTTATCTGCCCTAACTTGCCCTAGCCTCTTAATATCCAGCTGCGCCTTAAGTTGAGTTTCTATATCCTTGGCCCGAGCATAACTCAGGTTAAACACCTTAATACTGCTTTTGCGTTCTAACGCCTCTATGGTCTGACTGGCCTCTTTTATCTTTTCCGGCGTATCTAAAACCATAATCGTACCCGAATCCACATTCACTAAAACCTTGCCAATTTCACTCTTCATGGCGTCAATAACATTAAACGCCTGATCCGGAATAGCATAATTTAAATGGAATATTTTAACCTGACGAACATCATCAAAGTTATGTCCATAACGTGCAATGTATTCTGCTTCGGTCATTACGCTGTAAATAGTACCTACCTTCTCATAGGCCAGCTTATTTGAACGGATCAGGATCTCAAAGACGTCTTCAACCGGCGCATCTTTTATCATTAATGTAACCCGACCAGAAACCTGATTTGTCGGAACAATATTCATGCCCGCTTTTGTGGCCAAAAATTTTAATGCATCTTTAACGTCAATATCACGCAATTCCAAAGAAATACCCTCCTTCGCCAGGCCCAAATTTGACACCATGCCTTCCGTGGAAGAGGTCAAGGGCATATATTCAGGCGCCGCAGGTAGTTCTGTAGACGTTTTTACCATTTTACATGTTAAAACCAAAATAGTCAAAAGTATTACTAAAAAAAGTTTCTTCATTTCTTTAATTAAAATTATTTTCTATCTCCCCAAATAAGAATGTATTCCTTGGCCCTATCGACATCCCGATCCTCGGGAGCAAGGGCAATATATTTCTTAAAATGCACAATGGCCTTAGGCGAATCAATTATATATTTAGAATAGATTACCCCTAAATTATAATGGGTGCCGGCATCGTTGGGATTAAATTTTAATGCCTGTTCAAACTCAATAATTGCCTGAGTATATTCTTGTCTTTGCGTATGAAATACACCAGTATTATAATGCAACGTTGCATTTTGCTGGCGTAATTTACTTATTTGTTGCTCTAAGTCCTGAATTCTCTCCGGCATAGTTTTAATGAGGAAATTAATACGCTTATTTTCTTCTTCCAGCTTTTTAATCTTGCTATCACGCTGGTCTATGTATTCAGAATAAGTAGATAAAAGGCTTATCTGCTGTGCATATTTTGAGTGTAAACTCCGCTGTTCACTGGATACCTTCTGTAACTCCTTAGAAAAAGAATCGCGGTCGCTTTTTGTTGTATTCAACTGACTTTCTAAGATCTTACACTTTTCTCTAAGATCTTCCACCTGGGATAAATATTGTTGTTTTTCCTTGAGAAAAAGAACATTTTTATGTTCCAACTGTTTTATAATCTGTTCTGATTTTTCTAACTCTGCAGATAATTTTTTGCCATGCCGCTGCAATTCATACTCATGCGCTCTTTGGTTTTGCGAGATAATATTTTCTGCGTCCTTAATCTTTTTAGTTTTATCTTTTATCTGCTTCTTATACCCCCTTATACTTTCCTCATACTCATCTTTTTCTTTCAGCAGTATATTCTTATCGGCTTCTAATTTACCTATTTTTTTCTTAGCTTCTTCAATGGGTTTATCACGTTTATTTAACTCATTTTTTAGATAATCTCTCTCTTCAATTGCGGTCGCTAAATTCTGCTTTTCGGCGTCTAAAGACATGTAAGCCTGGGCGATTAGGCCTTCTAGTTCCAAGTTTTTAGCAAAGAGAGTTTTATTTTCTTCTGCTAATTTAGTATTTTGCTGAATAAACTTCAAGTTTTCCTCTTTTATCATACTTAATTGATTATTTAGTGCTTGTTGTTTTTCTTTGTCGGAAAGCATAGCTTCAGCCAATTGTTTTTCAATTTCTTTTTCTCTTTTCTCTAAGGTATCTTGGGCATATTTCAGCTGTTCTTCTTTCTTAAGAAGCTTATCCTCATAATCTTCTACTAATGCCGCAAGCATCCGATTATCCTCTATTCGTTTAGCATATTGTGTCTGCAGCTGGTTAAGTGTTTTTTCGCTTTTGTTCAGCTTCTGCTGCAAGATATTGTCGCTATCCTGTATATCCTTGGTTAAAGATGCTATGCTTTGGTCTTTTTCAGCAATTTGGGTCTCGTAGGTTTTAATCTTTTCTGTATAAAAGTCGATATCCTTGAGTATCTTGGTATTCTGCTGCTGCAGCTGCTGGGTTAATTTTTCATTCTCTGTTAATTGTTTCCGTAACGATTCATCATTGGTTTGCATGCTCTTCGTCAAAGCTTCAATCTTTTTGTTTTTATCAATACTCTGAGTCTCGAAAGAACGAATCTTTTCTGCATAAATATCCATATCCTTGAGTGTCTTGGTATTCTGCTGCTGCAGCTGCTGAACTTTATTTTCGCTTTCAGCCAGCTTAGCCTTTAATACCTTATCGCTATCTTGCATATCCTTGTTCAGAGATTCTATATTTTTATCTTTCTCCTTGATCTGGGTTTCGTAAGCCTTAATCTTCTCTGTATAAAGATCTATATCCTTGAGTATCTTGGTATTCTGCTGCTGCAGCTGCTGGGTTAATTTTTCATTCTCTGTTAATTGCTCACGCAATAATTGGTCATTACCACGCATGGCCTGAGTCATCGCTTCTATCTTTTTATCTCTTTCTAGAATCTGAAATTCATATTCTTTGGCCTTATCCTTATAGTGATCTGTTTCTTGTAAGATTTTACTTTTGTCTTCTTTTAGCTGCCGTATAAAAGTCTCATTTTCCCTTAGTTGATCCTGAAAGGAAGCCTCTTTCTGCTGCATCTGTTCCGTTAAAGACTTTAACTCTTTACTATTTTCGCGGATTTCATCTGTGTACTTTTTAATTTTCTCCTTATAATCTTTGATTTTTTTTATATCGCGTGCATGCTTTTGTAAACTCTTTATTTCTTTATCTTTCTCAATAACTTGCGCCCCATATTCTTTAATCAGCTCTTCATAACGCTCATTTTTCTGTAATATCTTGGTATTTTCTTCTCTAAATTGCTGCTTTATCTTCTCTGTCTCTTGGAGCTGTTTCTGCAACAGTTTATCGTTTTCGGCAATATTTTCATTAGCGCTAATTATCTGTTTATCCTTTTCAATAATCTGGGCCTCATATTTTTTAATCTGGTCAAGATACTGTTCTTTTTCTTTAAGCCCTTGCTCGTTTTTGCTCTTAAGCTCTTTGGTGATAAAATCCTGTTTTAGTTTAAGATGGTCATACTCTTTCTTTAAATACTCATAAGCCTGGCTTGTCAGATTTAATTCTGTATTTAAAGCATTCATTTCATCTTTAATTTTTCCGACAATACCGGAAACCGTCCCTCCGGCATCTTCTTTTTCCGATGCCGATTGGGCAAAAATATTAAATGAACATAAAAGGACGATTGCAATAATGTAATATAGTTTTTTCATCAATTTAGCTCCATCTAAAATTTATTGTTTTTTTATTTTAATCTGCGCCATCTGAATGTGTACGCAGTCTAAAACTTTTAATGTTCATTCCTTCGGCTTCTTCCTTAGGCTGTATATGTGTCTCTAATTCTTGTTTTCTTCTTTCCAGTTCGTCATATTCCCGTGCTGATTTCATATTTGGGACGCCCATTTCTTGGATATCTTCTACAACTAAGGCATCACCGGTGATAATTGTCGGTGTAATCAGAACTAATAATTCCGTAGTACTTTTCCCATCCATTTTAGCCTCAAAAAATTTTCCTAATAGTGGAATCCTGCTAAAAAACGGTACGCGTCTTACTACCTTCGTTTTTTCTATCCTACGCATCCCGCCGATAACAACCGTTGCCCCTTCCTTAACAAGCACTGTTGTCTCCGCCAGTGAAGTGTCAACGATAGGAATACTATTTTTAGTCGGGGTAATCAAGACATCGACAACACTGCTTACCTCCGTTTTTAATTTCATCTCGATGTAGCCATCTTCGTTTATGGTTGGGGTAACAGTCATTTGTATGCCAATATCAATAAAATTAACTTGCTCGGAAACCGTGCTGGTTGTCTGCCCGGTAGTGGTTGTGGTTGTAACATATGCCTGACGTTCTCCGACATGGATACGTGCTTCCTGCCCATTGGTGGCCACAACCTTAGGATTGGAAAGAATCTTTGCTTCATTTTCTGTCTTTAAGTACTTAAACAAAACATCAAAATCGTTTGAACCGACAACCCCGATATGCATCTTATCAAAACCCATAGTTGGAGTGCTGGCAGAAAAATTGGACGTTGTCCCGCTAAAAGGATATGCCCCGACATTACCGCCGGTAGTATTTTCCAGAAATTGTTTTCTTGTTTGCCAATCATCGGTACTTTTGCCCACCACGCTAAACGGATATGAACCAATATAAGCCAGATCCCCGCCTTTATTAGAAGCTTCAAATAATCCTTCCCATTCTATGCCTGTCTGCAGATCATCTCCAATTTTAATTTTAATAACTTTAGATTCAATAAAAACCTCTTGCGTCTTTTCATCCAAAGCTTTTATCAAATCTTCTATCTCTCTCATCCTGTGCGGCAAGGCTTGGACAATAACTTGATTAGCCCGAACATCGGCCTTAATCGAACCCACCTTTTTACCATCCAAGCGCGATTCCAGCTGCTCTTCCACTACCTTTGCCTTAGCATAATTTAGATCAAAAACACGTACTAAATCACTTTTTTCAAATTCCTTTAATGCTGCTTCCATTTGTTCGATTACGGCCGCAGAATCCATGCACAAAACACTGCCTGATTCTGTATCAACCAATACCCGGCCTACCTTGCTCTTCATTGTATCCAAAAGACTAAAGGCCTGATCTGGTATTGCATATTTAAGACGAAATACTTTGACCTGACGGATATCGGAAAATTGCTTACCATACATAGCAGTATATTCCTTTTCCGTCATCACATTGTAGATATTACCGGTTTTATCATAAGCCAATTCGTTTGAACGCAGCATAATATCAAACACGTCTTTTACCAAGACATTCTCAACAATCAAGGTCACCCGCCCCTTAACTGCCTCGGTACTTACAATGTTCAAACCGCTTTTTAATGCAAAATATTTAAGGGCATCCTTTATATCTATATCCCGCAAATCCAAGGAAATATTTCCGTATATGCCATCAGCTAAAGGCGTAATTTTTTGCGGGGTAGAAACTGCCGAGAAAATGGCCTGAGGCAGTTCTTCTGCCTGTAACAGGCTGGTAAACGCCCCGATTAAAATAAAAACAATTATTATGTACAAAAATACTCTCACTTTAACTCTACCTCTTCGGCATCGTAATGTAAAATAACTTTATCTTTAAGGATTGCCTGAACTTTTATGCCATTTATCATGTGTCCGGTTTGAACAAAGTAACTTTTGTTCTTTTCTGTATCTTCGATTATCGCATCCGGAGATTCAGACCAGGAAATACCCACTAATTTTAGAGTTTCCACCATCTGTTCGAGCTTAGTCTTCCTTTTCTCCTCTTCTTTAAACACTATCTGTTTTTTAGGTAAGTCACCTAAGTCAAATAGGTTTCGTTTTCTTGTTTTGTCGACATAATAATCTTCTGGCTGCAAAAAAGAGCTTACCAATACCGGTTCTGCCTGGGCCCCGGGGCTAAGCGCGGCCATGGTTAAAATCTTTTTATTGTTTAAATCAGAAATCTCGATCTTTATACTCATACCTAAAAGAACAACTAAAGTTACGACCCCCAGCCGCAGCAAGACATTAACGAACTTTAAATTCAGGATCGATCTGCCTGTCCGGACCAGGTCCTTTTTAAACTTGGCCTTCAAAAAAGACAAGCGCGCTTTTAAGCTTGACCCCGATAAATACTTTTTTCCCGTCTGGATTGCCGAAGGGCTCGAAGCCTTACCTTCCTGCCCCTCTATTATTTTTAGTAATCTTTTCTCTGGTGAAAGATCCTTATCAGCCATGGGTGTTAATATCCATCAACTATAACAATGTAAACCCTGTCGAATTTCTTGATCCACAAGCTCTTTGACTAAATTATAATCGACCACAAATTTGTTATTCATTACCAAGCGCTTGAGTGTCTTATGACAAAGCATATTAACGCGCCGCGGATATCCGCGTGTATATCGGTATATCTCTTTTATTGCCTCATCTAAAAATAAATGCATATTGACATTGTAACCGGCCTGTTTTATCCGGAATTCAATCATTTGCTTGGTCTCTTCTTCATCCAAAGGATTGAGCGTATATTTAAAACTAATTCTGTCCATAAAATTAGGGATATTCATTACCTTTGAATGTAATTCCATCTGTCCCAATAAGACCAGCTGCAGGAGCTTAAATTCATTAGTCTCGTAATTAAGCAGGACACGCAAGCATTCCAGGCCTATCTCGTTAAGTTTTTGCGCCTCATCGATTATTAAAACAATAGTTTTTTTCTCCTCGACCCCTTTCTGGAACAAAAACCGTTCCAGCGCCTCTTTCAGATTCAATATCTTCGGGCCGGAACTAGCCGGTTCCACTTCAAAGTTTCTTACTAAGGAAGTAAGAAAAGTCTCTTCGTCATTATAAACAGGGTCAAGTATCATATGACAGATAAATCCCTCTTGTGATTTTACGAGTTGATAAAGTTTACGGCTTAAAGTAGTTTTACCGGTGCCCACATCTCCTAATATAACGCTTAAGCCCCGTTTTAGGCGTAAATCGATCATTAGATTCGTAAGAGCCGTTTCATGTTCCCGCGATTCATAAAAGAAATTCGGATCCGGGCTGGTCGAAAAAGGCTCTTTATTAAATCCGATTACTTTATAGTAACTCATAATTTGCCTAAAAATAAAAAGCCACGCCTTTGCAGATAAAAGCGCAGCTTCTGTGTCTTTGCCCCAATATTATATCTTCCCCTAAAATCCATTTTGATCTGTTCCTTCCTTGAAACAATCAACTAAAGGCTATGGTTATTATTTAAAATTTCGGCTATTATTTTCAGTGGATAGCCTTTTCCTTTCAATTCATCAATCTTGTTAAGGTTCTTTTTAACTTCTGATTCCTGATATAGACGTTTATTGCCTAATCCTCTTTTTTTGATAGCATTAAGTAATCCAAAATTTGTGTAGTGATTTAATGTCTGGTAAGAAATATCAAACTTTCTTACCACATCCATTGCGGTTAAAATATGCTCCATTGTTCCTTCCTGTGTTTATCCTCATATAATATATTAATACCTTTTAAAAACAACATATACTCCTTACTTCCTAAAAACTAAGCTGTTTTTAGAAGAATATTAAGTATTTTATACATATATAAGCCGATTACCTTGAAAATAGCATATATTGTAACTATTGTCAAGTAATATATACTAAACCATCTTTTACCTAAACACGTAACCATAGAGGACATAAGTAGATATGTAGTCCAGACCTTTAGCTGATGAGGCCTTTCTGTATCCTGAAACATACTCATCTTAGGCATAATTTATAAGTACTTATAAACAAAAACAGGTAAGCAGACCAATCTACTTACCTGTTTACAATTTACTCGTAACTACGCTATATCCCTGTTGTTACAATCCCTTCTTTACTATAAGCGCAATCAAATCAACAACCCGGTTAGAGTATCCCCATTCGTTGTCATACCAGGAAAGCACCTTAACAAATCCTGTGCCTAACTTCATTGTGCATAAAGAATCGAAGACCGAAGAATGGGTATCAGCAATAACATCAGCGGAAACAATCGGATCCTCGCAATAGGACAAAATTCCCTTCATCTGGCCATTCGCTGCTTTCTTCATTGCCGCATTGATATCTTCGATAGAAACATCCTTTTTTAGTTTTACGACAAGGTCGACCAAAGATCCAGTCGGGGTTGGTACACGTATAGCCATCCCGTTTAATTTGCCGTTAAGCTCAGGGATAACAAGGCCAACTGCCTTTGCCGCTCCGGTTGTCGTCGGAATCATAGAAAGGGCTGCGGCTCGAGCGCGCCGTAAATCACTATGCGGAAAATCAAGAATCTTCTGGTCATTAGTATAAGAATGAATTGTAGTCATTAGTCCTTCCACCACGCCAAAATTATCATGTAACACTTTTACCATCGGCGCAAGACAATTTGTCGTACACGAAGCATTAGAAATAACAATATCCTCGGCCTTTAACATATCGTCATTAACGCCTAAAACGATAGTATTATCAATTTTATCTTTTGACGGCACAGTCAGGATAACCTTTTTTGCCCCTGCTTCAATATGCCACATTACTTGTTCTTTTTTTCTGAATACACCGGTGGATTCAATCACAATATCTACGCCTAATTTTTTCCACGGTAACTGCTTGGGATCCTTTATCGCTGTAATTCCAATCTTCTTGCCGTCAACAACGATGGCATCACCGTCCACCCCAACTGATTTCCCGTACCGGCCATAAATCGAATCATATTTCAATAAATGCGCCAATGTCTTTGCATCAGTAAGGTCATTGATTGCAACAACTTCAATATCTTTCTTTTCTGATGCTATTTTAAATACATGCCGGCCAATCCGGCCAAACCCGTTAATCCCTATGCGTACTGCCACTTTTACTTCCTCCTTTCATGTTAAAAACCACATTTGCAGTCTTAATCTTATCTCAGCTTACCTCTCGTAACAACTGCGCAGCTTTTTCCGGTGGGCTGGGATTGATATAAAAACCACTGCCCCATTCAAAACCAGCAACTTTGGTAAGTTTAGGTACAATCTCTATATGCCAATGATAATAATCTAACTCCGCTTCATGTTGAATAGGAGCAGTGTTAATAATAAAATTAAATGGCGGATCTGTCAATACTTTTTTCAAACGTAAAAGTATATCTTTTAACATAGAAGCCAGACTTCCTATCGCCTCCTCTTTTAAATGATGAAATACAGAGCAGTGTTCTTTAGGCATAATCCACATCTCATAGGGAGAACAAGAGGCAAACGGCGTAAAGGCAATAAAATATTCGTTTTCGGAAATCAAACGCGCACGTTCTTCTAGTTCCTGACGCATAATATCGCAGTATATGCATCTTTCCTTGAAACTATAATACTTTTGCGCCCCCTGTAAGGCCTCACGTACCTTCTTTGGTTCAATCGGTAAAGCGATTAATTGGGAATGCGTATGTTCCAAGGAAGCACCGGCGCTACGGCCATGATTTTTAAAAATAAGTATGTATTGAAAACGCCGATCCTTTTTTAAATCAATACAACGATGTTTGTAGGCCAAGATTACCTTGCTCACTTGTTCTGTACTTAAATCGGCAATGTCTTTGGTGTGATCAGGTGATTCGATTATAACCTCATGGGCCCCGACGCCGTTCATAAAATCATAGATGCCAATACCCCGAGGCTGCAAATCCCCTTCAATGCGCAAGGCGGGAAATTTATTGGCAATAACACGTAAATTCCAGCCGGGTTCATTCGGCCTTGTTTCCGGGGGTCTGTCCACATATATCTCAGGTGGTGTCTTATCCTCGTTTCCCGTACAAAACGGGCAGAATTTTTCTGTATTTTTCTTGCCCGCAGAATTATCTTTGTAATCAACCGGCTCCTTTATCCTGTCATAATGGATGATTATCCACCTACCCAATATCGGATCACGTCGTAACTGCTGCATTATACCTCCACGTCCTTTAGATATTTTGCGGCATCTTCCGGCGACATCGGATTAATATAAAAACCACTGCCCCATTCAAATCCCGCAATCTTGGTAAGCCGCGGCATGATTTCAAGATGCCAGTGATAATCATAATCTATGGTCTTCCAAAAACCAGCTGATGACATCCGGCGAAACGGGGCGGTATGCAAAATATAATTATACGGGGGATCATCTAAGGCACAAGATAATTTCTTCATGACCAATTTCATTATCCGGGCCAGGCCTTTTGTGTTTTCTAATCGATGGAAATCACAACCGTGATCTTCGGGCAATATCCATACCTCAAACGGAAAACGAGAGGCATAGGGGGCAAATGCAATAAATCCATCCACCCTTTCAATAACACGGGTATGGGTAGAGCATTCTTGCCTGATCATATCGCAAAAGATACAACGTTCCCGATACTCATAGTAACGTCTTGCGCCAACAAGTTCTTCTTTTACTCGCTTAGGATTAACCGGCAACGCCATAAGCTGGGTACGGCAATGCCTAATTGAACTGCCGCCGGCAGCAACCCCGTAATTTTTATAAAGGAGAACATATTTTATCCTTTTATCCTGTTCTAAATCTTTTATGCGTTGGATATAAACATCAAAAACAGCCGCGATTTGCTTTACCTCTAAATCGGCAATGTTGGCGATATGTTTAGGTGTTTCGATAATTATCTCGTGGGCACCGATACCGTTCATCTGATCATATAAGCCTCGACCCTGACGATCTATATCCCCTTCTATCTGCATTAACGGGAACATACTCGGTACATCGCGTACATACCAGCCTGGACGATTAGGGCTAGTTTGCGGCTCTCGAACGGCAAAGATTTCCGGTGGTGTTTTATCCTCATAACCAGAACAGAACGGACAATCGCCGGTTTCTTTAACGTGTTTTTGTTGACCGGTAAAATCACTTGGACGCTTTGCGCGTTCGGTAGCAATAATCACCCAACGGCCAATCACGGGATCTTTTCTTAATTCAGGCATGATATTAATTTATTAAACATAAATTATAATTTCACTAATTATAGCATAAGGCGTTTACAAATCAAGTCTTTTTGAAACCGAATTTTCCGCCCGGTTTTAAATGATGTCCAAGCACAAAATCATAGGCGGACATCGCGCGCTTGCCTTCGCTTTGCAGGGTTTGGATCAATATATTACCACTGCCCGTAGCGACGATAATCCCCTCTTTTTTTTCAACCCTACTTATTTGTCCGGGGATAGCTTCGCGGTCATTTTCAATATTAGAGTTCACGAGTTTTGTCTTAAGAATTTTAATATATTTATTTTGATAATAAGTATAGGCGCACGGCCAAGGCAAAAGTCCTCTTACCTTGTTATGGATATCTTTTGCGCTAAGCGTCCAATCTATAAGTCCATCTTCTTTTTTCAACTTGGATGCCTTGGTTGCGCAGGTTTCATCCTGCTGCATAAACTGTACTTTATCTTTTTCAATCAAATCAACGGCCTCTAAAAGTGCCTGGGCCCCCAGATGTGATAGCTTAGCCGAAAGGCTCAGGCCATCATCATCCTGGTCTATTTGTATAGATTTGGTTAAGATTACATCCCCGCGATCTGTAAACTCATTCATTTTAATAACGCTTACTCCGGTAACTTTATCATCATGCATGATTGCGTAATTAATTGGTGCCGCACCCCGCCAACGCGGTAATAGCGAAAAGTGCACATTGATTGCATATTTTTTGGGAATCCTTAAAATCTCTTTGCTCAAAATCTGCCCGAAACTTACAACAATAAATAAATCCGCATCAAAACCCGCAAGTTTCTGTTTTGTCTTGACATCGCAAACATCGGGGGGCTGCAATACATCAATCTTATTTAAGTTAGCGCAATCTTTAACCGGGGTCTGTGCTAAAGTCAAACTTCTTCCTTTTTTGCGATCAGGCTGTGTAAAAACCGCTAAAACAGAATGACGTTTGAGCAAGGCTTTTAAACTTTCTACGGCAAATTCAGATGATCCAAAAAAAACAACCTTCATGTCTAACTCCTTTAATTGACAACTGCATCTATTTATCTTACAATACTAACATATGAACCCAAATAATCTATCTGAACAAGACAATGAGCTCTACCAAAAAGGTATCGCCGCTTTAAGGAAACAAAATTACGATTACGCAATCGAATTATTTCAACAAGTCCTTGAAATTTATCCTGATTTCAGCGTATGCCTTCATGATCTGTGGAGAACCTCACGCGAAAAAAGAAACTCATTACCTCCTTCCATTTTCCAGCGTGTAATCGAAAAAATAAAAATCGGAATTTTAAGTTTAAAACTTATTTATCTTCTGATGCTGGGCAAGCTTGAATCCGCGATCTCTGTCCAGAAAACTATTATCCTTTTAAATCCCAATTGTACACCAGCCTTTTATAGATTAGCAACAACTTTTCTGCGCCAAGGTAAATCCACCCTGGCTAAAACTTCCTGGGAGGAGATCTTATTTATCGATAAAAAGAATGTCGGCGCCTTAAGACAGCTTGCCCGTTTATATTACGAAGAAAAAGATTATAAAAAAGCAACGGCCACGGCCAGGCTGTTACTTTCGGTCCAAGCCCATGATCTGCAGGCAGAAACGATTCTAAAGGATATTGCAGCGTTAGGTACAATCGAAGAAGGGTTTGATAATTTTAAGCCAGCCACCTAAAAAACTCCCGCCGCGCTATACTTAAACCACCATCAGGGGATCAACATCAACCACAATCTTGATCTTGGAATGCGCCTTCCATTTAGGCAAACTTGTTTTTAAAAGTTTATTTGCGCCAAATACGTCTTTGCATTTTAAAGTTATTATCCAGCGGAAGTAACCTCGCAACTTAGATACCGGTGCCGGCACCGGCCCCGTTATTTTCACAGCTTGAGCTTTATTGCATTTTTGCATAATATCACCAAGCGCCGATGCAGCCTTTATCAAATCTTCTTCTTGTTTAGAACGCAACGTCACACTTACCATATGCACAACCGGAGGCAACTTTAATTCTTTTCGAAACACTATCTCTTGTTTATAAAAACTGTTGTAATCATGTTTAAGGGCGCACTGAATAGCATAATGGCCCGGGGTATAAGTTTGGATAATGACTTTTCCGGGTACCTTACCACGGCCAGCGCGTCCAGCTACCTGAGTAAGCAAGGAAAATGTCCTCTCCGAGGCCCTAAAATCTGGCAGGTTCAAGCTCACATCCGCCGCGATTACTCCGACTAATGTTACATTAGGAAAATCCAATCCTTTGGCCAGCATCTGGGTCCCCACCAAGATATCTATCTTGCCGGACTTAAAATCATCAAAGATCTCAAAATGTGCGGTTTTTTTCTTTAACGCATCTGAATCCATACGGCCAATCTTAGCCTGTGGAAAAAATCGGTGTAATTCACTTTCTACTTTTTGGGTCCCGGTTCCAAAATAACGGATATAAGCGCTATTGCACTCTGGACAAATCTGGGGCGCAGCTATATGGTAACTACAGTGATGGCAAATTAATTCTTTGCGGTCAAAATGATATACTAAAGACACATTGCAGCGGGAACAGCTTTCTACATAACCGCATTTTGAACAATGGATGTATGTAGAGAATCCACGGCGGTTGAGAAAAAGTATTACCTGCTCCTTATTCTTTAAACAGCGCGCGATACTGTCTTCCAATACCTTGGATAATATATGTTGACGTTTGGACATCTTGCGTTGTGTACGCATATCCACAATCTGAACCTGTGGTAAATCACGGCCTTCGATGCGCTCGGGTAACTCGATAAATTCAAAACGTTTTTGCTTTGCCGCGTACATTGACTCAAACGACGGCGTCGCACTTCCTAATATTACTACCGCCTGAGAAATCTCAGCCCGTTTAATCGCCGCCGCTACCAGATGATAGCGCGGATTATCTTCTTGTTTATATGTATTCTCATGTTCCTCGTCAACAACAATCAATCCTAAGTTTTGGCAGGGGCTGAATATTGCCGAACGTGCCCCGATTATTATTTTTGCCTGCCCTTTATTTATCCTTTGCCATTCAATAAATCTTTCCCCTTTACTTAAATGGCTGTGCACAACCGCGATGATCTTGCTTGTGAATTTTTCTGTAAACCGCTGTAATGTCTGAGGGGTAAGTGCAATTTCCGGCACAAAAACAATAACTTGCTTATTTTTTTTTAATGCCGCTTCAATCGCTCCAAAATAAACTTCTGTCTTGCCGCTGGCGGTAATTCCATGCAGAAGAAATACCCCAAATTTTTCTTCGTTTAAATGATTGAGAATTTTCGTTAATGCCTTATCTTGATGCGTGGTAAGCAGATTTTGCGGTAATTGAGTATTGGAATCTGAATAAGGGTAGGGTTCTGTTTTTTTTCGGGCACGGATAGAAGTCCTTCCTTTTTTAAATGGCCCGGCAATGGCTGCTTCAATCGCTTCTCCCCAAGCGCAAAAATAATAATCTGACATCCAACGGGTAAGTTTTAACATATCCGGAGATATTATCGGCACCTCGTCAATAACCGCGTTTATATCACGCGTTTTAGAGATTTTGGTGTAATCGCTTATCCCGATAATATATCCGACAAGCACCCGATTGCGAAACGGAATCCAGGCCCGCTTTCCAATCGCCACTTTATCGCAAAGATGCTGCGGCACAGAATAATCAAATTCGCTTTTAAGCGGCAGATTAACAACCACCTGCACATACTTTTTTTTAGACATATTGGAAATAACCCTTAGCGCTGAGTGTAAAAATGGTAACAATTACCGCGGCGATAATTACACCGATACAGACCGCAAAAAAAGAGGATTTCTTATTTAACCCGAATAAAGACGCCGCCATACATCCGGTCCAGGCCCCGGTCATCGGTAGCGGGATAGCGACCAGGATAATTAATCCCAACAATTCATATTTTTCAACCAACTTCGATTTTCTGCGGGTACGTTCAAACAACCAATCAAAAAATCTCTTCCACAATTTGAATTTACGCAGCTTATTGGAAACCGGCTCAAGTAAATAAAGTAACGGTAAAACCGGCAGTAAATTACCAAGGATACTTAAGAAGAATACGCGGACTAAAGGCATATCCATCATGATACCCAAGGGAATTGATCCTCTTAGCTCAGAAACCGGCATCGCTGATACAATGATAATCAACCAGTCTTGTGGTAATTCCTTAAAAAAATTAAATATAATATCATTCACGTTCTATCTTCCATTCTTCCTGGCCCAACAACGGCACAAAAATACAGTCACAAATTTCTTTGGCCTGTATGTTTGCCTCTTTTTTTTCATAACACATCAACGCTTGAGCCATTCTTCGTCCTACCGGGACAACAAGTCTGCCCCCTTCTTTTAATTGCCCAAGTAAAGAAGCCGGCACTTCCGGAGCAGCAGCGGTAACGATAATGGCATCGTAGGGCTTAAACTCTTCTAACCCTAAGCTACCGTCACCTAAGTGGATGTGGATATTACGATAGCCCATATTTTGTAAGCGGGTTTTCGTCGCATTAGCTAATTTCTCTATGCGTTCAACTGAATAAACACAAGCTGCCAATTTGGCCAGGATTGCAGTCTGATAACCACTGCCTGTACCTATCTCCAGAACCCGGTCTTGAGGCTTTAAACTCAGTAATTCAGTCATCAATGCTACCATATACGGCTGTGAAATTGTCTGGCCGCTGCCGATAGAAAGCGGACAATCTTCGTACGCAGACCGCATTAGTTCCGGGGGGACAAATTCATGACGGGCAACTGCGGAAAAAACAGCTAATACGCGTTCATCTTTAATCCCGCGGCCCTTTAGCTGGGCATTTACCATTGATTTTCTTAAAGCGCTAAAATTCACTTTTACTCTTTTTAATCAGACTTCTTACGATTAAACTCCAAAACCTAATTGTATCAATAACCGGCTGAATTTGACTCTTTTGATTGGCGTAGATGGCTTTAATCGGAACAGATTGTATCTTAAAGTTTTTGCGGGATGCTTCTATTAATATCTCTGTCTCTGTATCGTATTTTACGGTGGACAGATTGATCTTTTTAATAACATCTGTCCGGATAAACCGAAATCCGCACTGGCTATCCGGAATCTTGTATCCAATAATACGAGAAATAAAATAGCTGGTAAGCATATTAGTAAGTTTGCGTACCAGCGGCATATTCTTTGGATTATGCATTCGGTTGCCGATTAGAATTGCGGTATCTGAATCCTGGGCATGTTTTAAAAAAACAGGGATTTCCTCGGCTAGATGCTGTCCGTCTGCATCCATGATAACCACGCCATCATAATTATTGCTTATAATATACTGGAATCCTGTACGCAACGCCTGCCCCTTGCCTAAATTGTTCGGGTGGGTTAACACGCAGGCACGGGCTTCTTTGGCAATATCGGCTGTATTATCGGTTGAGCCGTCATCAACAACAATAATATCTAATCCGTAAGCCCGGATATCCGCTATGAGCTTAGCAATAATGTTGGCTTCATTATAAGCGGGAAGTAATACGCAAATTTTCAAATGATCTCCACCTTCTCTGCTTTCCAGAATTCCCGAAATACAAACCACTGCTGCGGATACTGTTTTACGTATTGTTCTATAATCTTAACAAATTTTTCCGTAATATTTTTTATGTCTTGTCCTTCATTGCCGGAATATTCGGGATATATTGGTTTTTCAAAAACATATTTAAAGTAGCGTTCATTTTCCTCATCCCGAATAACAAATGCCGGTACAATGGCGGCCTTTGTTCTTAAACTCAAAATTGCCGGGCCCCGCGGGATGAGCATCTGGCGGCCCAAAAAATCCACAAAAATCCCGTGTGCCCCTGAGAAATCGCGGTCACCCAAGATTCCCACAATCTCATTGCGTTTTAAGGCAGAAAAACACTGTCGGACGCTCAACCCTACCGGAATAACATTAACGCCTTTTATCTTTCTCTGGTTACTGAAAAAGTTGTTGATGTGAACATTGCTATGTGATAACGCAATCGCATTAATCTTATACCCTAATAACCCCATAATCTGCGCCGAAAGTTCCCAATTGCCGATGTGTGCGGTAAGGCCAATTGCGCCTTTACCTTTGGCCAAGGCATTATCCATATTCTCAAGGCCTTGTATTTTTACAAATTTATCGACAAACCTTCTATCTATTTTTTCCGAACGAAAGAAATCAACCAGATACTTGCCAAAATTCTCATACATTTTTCGGGTATATACCAAAAGATGCGGATTATTTTCTCCCACGATCACTTTTAAATTGTTAAGTATCAGCTTGCGTTCTTTGCGGACAAAGAATAATTTTACGCGGGCAAAAAAATCAGCAATGCGGTATCCCAGCTTTACCGGTAACATCAAGGCCAACCACAATCCCACTCTATATAAAATATATAATGTCATTTATTTTTCTGCCTGAATAAGGTTTTGAACAAGTTTAGATATCTTTATTGCCGACTCTGGCTGGGCGTGCTTTAGGGCCGAGGCCCTCATCTGCTTTAATTGCTCAGGATTATTCAAAAGCTCTTCTATTAACACCGCTGCGTTTAGGGCATCCTTGGCCTTAACCGCGACTTGCTCGTTTAACAAAAATTCCGTATTTTTGGCTTCCTGGCCGGGTATCGGGTTCACAATCAGTATCGGCAGTCCCTTGGTAAGGGCTTCGGCTGTGGTCAGGCCGCCAGGCTTTGTAACGATAAGGCTAGAGATGTCCATAAGACCTGCCACATCCTTGGTATAACCGAATATCGCCATTTTTTTTCTAAATAATCTCTTTCTATCTTCAAGCCATTTTTTCAACTTATGGTTTACACCGCAAACCACAATAACCTGAAGCGGCGCTTTGATCGTATTTATGGCAAAAATTAGGTCTTCAATCGGCCCTAATCCCTGACCGCCGCCCATGATCAATATTGTAGAAAGATCGTCATCTAATTTTAAATTTTTTAATACACTTTCTTTATCGGCTTTGTTCTCGAACCGGGGACTAATCGGTATGCCATAGATAAAAATCTTCTCTTTTTTAATGCCGCTAGCAATAAACTTATCCTGTGTTTTTTCACACGGGACGATATAGGCATCAACATTATCATAAAGCCAATATGAATGCGGGGAATAATCAGTAAGCACCCCCACTAGCGGCAAATTAAGACCATATGTCTTTTTAAAATCGGCAATCATGCCGCAGGGAAAGGCCTGCGAACAAACTACGGCTTCCGGATTAAAATCATGAATTAATTTTTTAAGCTTTTTGGAATTGAACTTATGTATAAGCTTACGCATCTTACGTGTGCGCCTTACAATATCCGGATTATCGTACAAATATTCCCAAACCTCAGGCCGGATCTTGATGACCTTGTTATAAATACTGTTTATTGTTTTCTCTAATATGGGATTGGTATAATTAAAACAGTTAATATTGAGGGTTTTTATCCCCGGCGATATCAAATGCAGGGCCTCTTCAATGGCCTTGGTGGCGCAATGATGGCCGGAATTATTAGATATATACAGCAATAAAACACGTTTCATTTTAGATCTAGGACCTCGTATAGGCATTACATAATATCACAAAAGAATTTATTTATCAAGGACGTGGTATTAGCTATCAAAAGAGTAAGCTGACCATCGAAATTGGATTATCATAAGGTAAGAATAAATATAGCCTTAGATATATTTCTCAATCAAAAGTTTCAGCTTATTTATGGTTTGTTTGGGGATTGCATCTTTTGAGGTAACAATCGCACCGGCTAAGGCATTGCGGCATTCACATCGATGTTGATGGTCGAGCTTGGGCAGCAGGGTTTTAATAAATTTCTTTGCATTCTCTGTATTCGCCCTTAAATTAGCCATTATCTTCTCTACGTCCACCTCTTCATCCTCTTTCCAGACATCGTAATCTGTAACCAAGGCTACCGTTACATAACACATCTCTGCCTCTCTGGCTAATTTCGCCTCGGGGATATTGGTCATCCCGATAATAGAAAAGCCGAGTTTGCGGTATACATGCGATTCAGCGCGCGTAGAAAACTGAGGTCCCTCGATACAGACATAGGTGCCTGTTTTATGTACAGAAATGCCGATTTCTCTGGCCACGCTATAGGAAAGTTGACTTAGGTCCGGGCAAAAGGGGTCGGCAAAGCCAACATGGGCCACAATCCCTTCATCAAAGAAAGTAGAAACACGGTTTTTTGTGCGGTCAAATAATTGATCCGGGATAACAAAATCACGCGGCCTTAATTCCTCCTTCAAGCTGCCAACCGCGGATATGGAAATTATCTTTTCTACGCCTATTTTTTTTAAGGCGTAAATATTTGCCCGAAAATTTAATTGGCTGGGCGAAACCCTGTGGCCACGGCCGTGACGCGGCAAAAACGCAAACCTCACCCCCGCTAATGTCCCGACTAAAACTTTATCCGAAGGCCTCCCGAACGGGGTATCAACCTCAATCATCTTAACATCATTCAACCCTTCAATATCATAAATACCGCTACCGCCGATTATGCCAATCTTTACTGCATCCATATTCTGTCTCCTTAATTCGGAATCTTGCCTTTTTTGTAAGCACTGACAAAAGCTTCTACAACAGTTTCATCAAACTGGGTACCTTTATTTTTCTCAAGTTCGGCAAGCGCCTGGTCAATCGGCATGGCCTTGCGATAAGGACGGTCCGAGGTCATGGCATCAAAGGAATCGGCCACGGCAATGATGCGTGAACGGGCCGGTATCTTATCTTTTAGTAACGCACTGGGATATCCCCGGCCATCAACGCGTTCGTGGTGATGCCGAATCACCTCGATATTTTTCTCTAAATCCTTAAGCGGCGCCAAAATGTGCGCGCTTTTTACAGGATGAGATTTTATCTGTTCAAATTCGTCGTTTGTCAACTTGCCGGGTTTGTTTAACACGATATCCGGTATCGCAATCTTTCCGATATCATGTAAACGCGCCTCAATATGCAAATCTTCAAAAAACTTATCGTCCATCTGCCAGCTATAATTTTCTTTTAACTCTTCGGCAATGATCTTACTGTATAAATCCACGCGTTCTGAATGGCCGTGCGTATAGCGGTCGCGCGCTTCCAGCGCGGTGGCCAAAGAAAGAATAGTTTGATAAAAGTTGCGTTCTATTCTTTCGTTTAATTCGTTAGCCCGCTTTACCTCTTGTGCCAGTTTTTCAATTAGTTTGCTTTTTTCGTCAAGTTCAACACGCAGGTCGCCAAACAACTGGCTGTTTACCTTTTCAATTACCTCGCGTTCCATGTAATCGAGCTTAAACGGCTTTCGTACATAATCAACCGCACCCAGGGATTTTGCCTCGTTTACGGTTTTCTCATCTTCTATTGCCGTAACCATGATCACCTTTATACTTTTATCCAGCTGCCGGATATTACGCAATACCGTCAATCCGTCCATTACCGGCATGCGGATATCCAAAAATACAAGGTGCGGTCTTTGCTCTTGTATAATATCCAAGGCCACCTGGCCGTTATTAGCGACAAAGACCGTATATTTTTTACGCAGAAAGAAATTCTTTAACAGTTCTGTAATTTCCGGCTCATCATCGACAACCAGAATTTTTAACATGGATATCCTCCGTGTATAAGTTTACTAAAAATTCAGACCTCTAATAAAACATCTTGTTTGCTGTGTTTTTTTCTATTTTTGTGGGCATTAATAAACGCATCCACAATCATTGCATCAAATTGGGAATTTTTGTTTTTATTCAGCTCGGTAAAGGCAAAGTTCTGGCTCATTGCTTGACGATAAGGACGGTCTGAGGTCATGGCATCAAAGGCATCGGCCACGGCAATAATCTTTGCCCGCAGCGGGATCTTTTTACTGGACTTTTTGTCCGGATACCCTTTGCCGTCGACACGCTCATGATGGCTGTAGATGGTATCAATATTATCCTTGATACCCTCAAGCGGCGCCAAAATACGCGCGCTTTCTGCTGGGTGTCTTTTAATCTCAGCAAATTCTTTCTGGGTTAATTTGCCGGGTTTGTTTAACACCATATCCGGAACAGCAATCTTTCCGATATCATGTAAGCGCGCCTCAACATGCAGGTCATCGATAAATTTATTATCTATTTCATCTTTGCGGGATTGTCTTAGTTCCTTGGCAATAAGCGTACTATAGATATCCACACGTTCTGAATGGCCGTGTGTATAGCGATCACGTGATTCCAGTGCTGCGGCCAGAGAAAGCATAGTCTGGTAAAAATTGCGGGAGATTCTTTGGTTTAAATGCTCAAGCCGTCCAATAAGCTTAATCTTCTCATCCATCTCAGAACGCAGATCTTCAAACAGCTGGACATTAACCTTGGCAATTACGTCTTTCTCAAGATAATCAAGTGTGAAAGGTTTTCGGACAAAATCAACAGCCCCAAGACGGCCGGCTTCGTCCACCATCTCCTTGGTACCAAAGGCCGTTACCATGATTACCTTAATGGACTTATCTAAGTCGCGGATACTGCGCAGGACTTTTAATCCGTCCATTACCGGCATGCGGATATCCAAAAATACAAGGTGCGGCCTTTGCTCTTTAACAATCTCTAACGCCTTGCTGCCGTTATAGGCCGCGTAAACATCATAGCCCCGGCGTGAAAAAAAATCTTTTAAGGCCTTTACGATTTCTTGTTCGTCATCAACTACTAGAATCTTAAGCATTATAAACCTCCATGTTCAAATTAAAATTTTATACTTATAATTTCCTTCTTTCCCTAGTTAAGAATTTTAACACAAAAGTCGTGCCGATACCAACTTTACTTTTTATATGAATACTGCCTTTGTGTAATTTCATTATCTGATCGGCTACAAATAATCCCAGCCCTGTGCCTTCTTCCTTACCTTTTGTGTAA
>Ga0180009_10000579_pt1 | contig 49973 bp, 57 predicted proteins | sample OS_PC_MetaG_FD_123537 | JGI IMG/M metagenome (GOLD analysis project Ga0180009, IMG submission 123537) | Groundwater microbial communities from the Aspo Hard Rock Laboratory (HRL) deep subsurface site, Sweden - OS_PC_MetaG | ecosystem: Environmental > Aquatic > Deep subsurface > Groundwater...
CTCCATATACCATATATGGGGTTGTATAAATTTTGCATAGTCTGAGTCTTTAAAACACCAGTACACGCCGTCGATTTTCAGCCGAAACCCCGTATAGATAGACAATATAGTCGCCCTTGGAACATGAACATTTCGGTGAAAACAGAAAATTTTCTCAATCTAAAAATACTCAAGAATATATCTTATATTCTTCAAAATTATGGGGTCTATGACCATTAAAGATAGGATACTAATCCTTAACTCAGCTTTTTTTGCTCGTCCAGCGCTTTTCTGACTATTTTTGCCAGGTCTTCTTTGGAGAATGGCTTTTGCATAAAGAGCACTCCTTCGTCAAGAATACCATGATGGGCAATAGCATCGCTCGTGTATCCGGACATGAAGATGTGCTTGAGGTCCGGGCAAAGGGATTGTAGTCTGTTCGCCAACTCAAGCCCGTTCATTCCAGGCATGATGACGTCCGTGAGTAGCAGATGGATTCCTCCTGTATGTTCCTCAACCAGCTCAATTGCCTCTTTTGGATTTTTTGCGGTCAACACGATGTAGTCTAACTCTTCGAGGATTCTCCTGGCAAGTTTCAAGATTGATGGTTCATCCTCCACCACCAGGACAGTTTCTCCAAAGCCTGGTGGGATTTCTTCTTTGCTTTCCTTTCGGATACCGATAGCATGACCTACATATCGGGGCAGGTATATTTTGATGGTCGTTCCTGCCCCTGGTTCGCTGTAGACGTTTATGAATCCATTGTTTTGCTTCATGATGCCATAGACCGTTGACAATCCAAGTCCAGTGCCCTTATCTGGACTCTTTGTGGTGAAAAATGGTTCGAAAATATTGGCCAATATTTCCTTGTCCATACCGCAGCCATTGTCGCTCACGGATAACATGACAAATTCGCCTGGAATAAAACCATGGTGATCGGCACAGTAGGCAGTGTCAAAGGTCACCATGTCCGTTTCGATAGTGAGCTTGCCAACTTCGGCGATGGCATCACGGGCGTTGACGCACAGGTTAGCCAAAATTTGGTCGAGCTGGGAGGGGTCCATCTTGACAGACCACAGATCTGCTCCTGGCAACCAGACAAGAGAGATGTCCTCCCCAATGAGGCGCTGGAGCATTTTGAGCATACTCTTCGCATTTTTGTTTAAATCAAACACTATTGGGGCAATGATTTGCTTGCGGGCGAAGGCCAACAGTTGACGGGTTATGCTCGCTGCACGGTTTGCAGCCTTGAGGACCTCTTCGAGATCGGCATGCAGCGGTGCGGTCGGGTCCACCTCATTCATAGCCAGTTGAGTGAAACCCATGATGACGGAGAGTGCATTGTTATAATCATGGGCCACCCCTCCTGCCAGACGTCCAACAGACTCCATCTTCTGGGCCTGACGGAATTCGGCTTCCATTTTTTTTGTATCTGTAATATCTCTCAAGTTTACAATAAGGCCATTTTGTATACTGTGAAGGTCCTTTATTATTGCAGCACTAATAAGAACGTCTAATATTTTACCTTGCTTGGACAATCGCTTTGTTTCGAATCTAACAGAATTTCCAGATTCATAAATGCCTTTTAATTTTGACTGGGTGATTTCCACCTGATCTTCAGGAACAAACGGTATGAGTCGGCCTTGTAGTTCGTCCAAAGACCACCCAAAAATCTTGGTGAATGCGGAGTTGAGATATTGGGGGTAGCCCATGTTATCATAGACGACGATTGGATCAGGATTCGATTCAAGAATCTTTCGCAGTTTATCCTCGCTTTCCCTTAGCATCTCCTCTGATATTTTGCGCTCAGTGATGTCGCGGATATTACATTGAACTAAAAGTGCCCTGTCAGCCATATAAATATCGGTATAGATAGTTTTTCCAGCCTTGTTTTGTACTGCAACATCTTCGAAATGAGCAATGCCGTCTTTGTTCAACGTCTGCAATATTTCTTGAAAAGTACCAATATTATCCGGGATACCGATATTCTTCATATCGTTCCCGATCAACTCCTTTTCAGAATAACCCAACATCATCTTGATGGCCGGATTAGCATGGCGAATTTTCAATTTGCTTTTTTCGAGAAGCAATATCCCATCTTCTGCGGTCTCAAAAAGGCGCCTATAGCGCTCTTCAGACTCTGCCAACAGCTCTTCCAATCGCTTACGCTCGGTAATATCCTCAATGACCAGGAGGATGACACGTTTCTCGCCCACCCCCCGTTCAATTTGCCGGGCATTCAGAAGCATTGTGCGCTTGCCGATGGTGGCAAAATCGTGTTCAACCTCATAATTGTCAAAGCTGGTCTTTTCGGGAAGGATGGTTTCCAAAAGTTCCCGCAGCTTGGGGATATCCCATTGTTTATTGCCAAGATCATAGATAAGCTGCCCCACAGTCTCTTCAGGTTTTACCTTAAAGCTTTCATATAAGGAACGGTTGGCTACGATAACCTTCAGATCTGAATCCAGCACCAGAAGGGGTTCGCGTATTGTCTCTACTATTTTTTCAAATATCTGATCCATCAAAGTTTCAGCCATTTTCCTCTTACTCTCATAAAATCTTAACTTTATTTTGTTTGTATGAAGTACCACCACAAGAGGATTGGAGTGTTGATAAGGTATAACAACCTATGTATCCAGGTTAAAAAGTTTATTAACAAGTTTTTCCAATTGGATTTTACCATGGATCTCATGGGGGAACAGGGGGACCTTTCGGATGGGTATATTTGGAAATTTTCTAAATATCTTTTCAAGATAAATTTTTTGACTTTTTTGTCTAATGGCACAGACAGGACAGTCAGTATCAGATAACACCATATTGATGAAAAGATGGGTTAAGGGAATCTTTGCCTGTACCAAATAGGCATAGAGGTTTTCAGATTCCAGCAACCCCATGGCCTCGGGTATGGCAACCATAACAAAGGCGGTCTTTTTAGGGTCTGTCAGATTTTCTTGAATTCTCCTTGTGTTTTTGGACAGATCCAAGGCTTTTTGTGCGGATCGGGTCAATTTAACAATTCCCTCATACTTAATCAACAGATTAAAAAGAGTCTTCAGCCATTGTCTTACAAGGCTCGGAAGCTCTAAGAACCTCAACAAATGACCGGTTGGAGAAGAATCTATAATAATGATATCAAACTCATTTTTTTGTTTCAGATCCATTATCCTGTCGATTGCCATGATCTCATCCAATCCCGGGGGTGCCATGGAAAAGAGCTCGGCCATTACTTCCCTGTCAAATTTAATATCCAGGCCTTTAGCTAAGAATTGCTCGAACATGAGATAAATATCTTGTTTATAGGATTCTTTAAAATCTTCGAACAATTGGTCGGCATTCATCTCCATGGCCCAGAGATTAGAGGAGACAGGAGTTATACAATTGCCTATTTCCATATCCAGGCTATCTGAAAGGGAATGAGCCGGATCAGTGGAAAAAAGTAATATTTTTTTATCCTGAAATAGACCGGATAAATAAAGACCAATGGATGAAGCAATAGTGGTCTTGCCCACACCGCCTTTTCCACCGATAATAATAAATTGGATATCAGCATCAAAATCCGGATTTGCTACTTTCGTTATTTGGATTTCGTCCGGGTTCATGCATTCAGATCTATCAATCCCCTGTTTTTTGCTAAAGGCAGATAAATCTCCTGCCAAATAATCACCCAGCAGGGACAGGTCATCGACTCCTTTAATCTCGTCCTGGAAATTTTCTACAAAGATCAGGTCAAATTTTGAAAACTCCTGTTGAATCTGAAACATGGGGTCGGCCTGTTGACGCTTTCGTTCTGTACAAAACTCACACGCATCCTGCTTTGCCACGTGGTTGACAATAATTTCCTGAGCCGGAATATGTATTTCAAACAAGGCTTTCACCAATTTTTGAGTCTCTTGGATACTCATGAATTCAGGGATCATGACAGGAACAAACCGTGTTATCTGCTTGTTCTTTAATAAAGTGTTAACTTTGTGAATTTTTTCAGTTAATCCTTCCAGAAAAAAATCACACTCATCTTTGATATATTTTCGTCGGGTAAATTGTGTGGCCATATATCGATGTTTTTCAAGCATCATGTCCATCACCTGTATCCATTTTTCCATTTGCAATGGAAGATTTAACATGCGCAGGGTATGTCCGGTTGGTGCGGTATCAAGTATCAGCACATCAAAAAGGTCTTCAGACAGCAATTGAGCAACCTCAATAATGGCCATTACTTCATCCATGCCGGGCAGGGAGAGTTCAAAAAATTCAGTGATATCTTTTTGATCGAAATAGGTGCCACGATCTGCAATCTTTTTCATGATATCACCGTTTTCCCGTTTGAATTGAGCTGTCAGCTCCTGTGCATCCAGCTGTCTTGCATATAAATTGGATTCCGGGTGATTGGTTAAATTCAAACGGGTGCTTTTGTTATCTAATTCCACCCCGAACCCGTGGGAAAGGGAGTGAGCAGGGTCCGTGGAAATAATCATTACTTTTTTTTCAGGTTGGGTCTTTGCAAGGTAGATCGCAGTCGCACTTGACATGGTCGTTTTGCCGGTCCCCCCTTTTCCGCCAAAAACAAGGAGGCGCAGGTTTGAATTTTCCAGGTATTCCGGTAGGTTTTTCATGAGAGTCAAGCCTCCTTGTTCAGATTTTCAAGATTTAAGTGACAGGTCTTTTTAAACAGTTTAATTTCAAGAAAATTGTTTTTCAGATGAATTTTATGATTAGCAAACACAACTTCCTGTGAAAGCGTGAATTTTTCAACCCATTTTGATCCAACTTTTAGGGATTTTATCATCAATTGGCTGCCATCAAGTGATATGTTCAAATCTGATTTTTCCACCTTTTTTACTTCCAGAATAATTTGGAAATGGTCTTTTTCATCAAAAATATCCAGAAGACGGTCTTTGCTCCATTGTTCCCGCGCTCCCGCAAGCCACCAGGAGAACAAAACGGTCTTTCCTGTAAAAGGATCGACCCTGGATCGCTCAAAGGATAGCAGCGGACACCCTAAAAGCTTTTGGGCAACCGGATTGATGGCATCCTTGATATAAGTCAGTACCTCCATATGATTGGCTGCATCGGTAATGTCTGCCAGCTGATCTATCCTGGCATGGCCATTTTCCTTAAGGAACCACAATATTGTCCTGCAATTATCATCAAGCCTTTTGGCAATCATTTCAATACAATTATCATCTACTTTCAAAAGAGTTGACTGGAAAAGTTTGCTGTTCCATGTGTGTAACCCATTGACCACCATCCGCAAAGTCCCCTGCCGATTACCCTCTTTATAATGAACACATAAAATCTGCCTTTTGCGTAATATATAATAATGATTTTCAAAGGCTAATTTAAAAATAGCCGAGAGGTCAATCTCAAAAACATTTTTTTGCAGCTGACAGAGAATCAATCTTTTGGTTGTAAGAAAAATATGGGCTGGTTTCCATCCGTAGAGAAATAAATGTTTAAACCCGCCCTGATCCTCCAGTACGATCTGTTCATCAGGGTATAAAAAAGGTCGGTTCATTTTTAAAAACCGCATGGTGCTATGTTGAGGGCGAATTCGCATGCTTACCGGCCTTTGCCCACAGTCGTGGCAAACTGAGTCAATTGTTCTGTTCTTGTCTCTATATCGTTGACATCCCCTTGTTCTATGCTTTTTTTAAGATTCAGAACCAAAGAATTCAAATCCGGTAACAATATTTCCGGCAGCGGCCAAGACTTCTCTTCCATCATCTCATCAACCGTTGTGACAAGATTTTCAGCCTTGATAAGGGTTTCTATCTTTTTCTTATTTTCTGCATCATTTTTCATATGTTCTTCAGCATCCGTTATGGCCTGGCTGATCATCTCTTCAGAAAGCTTTTGCGTTGAATCAATGGTAATGCTGACTTCGTTATCTGTCTGCAGATCCATAGCCGATACCGTAAGGATGCCATTGGCATCTATTGAAAAACTGACCTCCACTCTGGACTGGCCCTGGGGTTGAGGATAAATCCCGGTCAATCCGAATTGTCCCAGGCTGATATTGTCAGGGGCAAGTTCCCGCTCTCCTTGTAGAACATTGATGTCCATACTGGTCTGGTTGATTTTGGCAGTGGTAAATATCTGTGTGTCGGAAGTGGGAATGATGGTGTTTCTGGGAATGATCTTTGCGACGAGACCGCCTTTGGTTTCAACGCCCAGAGAAAGAGGATTGACATCCAGCAAAACCACATCCTCTATCTCTTTTGTCAGAATACCGGCCTGGACTGCTGCTCCAAGTCCAACCACTTCATCCGGATTGATTTTCAGGTAGGGGTCCTGATGGAAAAACTCTTTTGCGATGGTTTGTACGCATGCCATTCTTGTTGCTCCGCCCACAAGGAGGACACGATCAATGTTTTCAATCCCTATTTTTGCATCCTTTATGGCCTGTTTTGTTGGCAGAATCATCATCCGGGCAAGATCTGAAGTGATATCTTCAAAGGTTTTTCGGTCCACCCGCGTCTCAAAATCAATCATCCTGCCATCTTTACCCGGTATTGAGGTTAAGAACAGACAGGTTGTCTGTTTGCGAGAAAGCGCAGCCTTTGCTTTTTCACAGGCCTCCTTGAGCTGTTGATGAACAGAACCATTTTTTCTTGGATCAACCCCGTGTATGGCGTAAAATTCCTGAGCCACATGGTCCACAAGTTTTTTCAGAAAGTCTTCGCCCCCAAGTTTATTGTTCCCGTTTACGGCCTTTACCTTAAAAAACCCCTGATCCAGCTCAAGTATGGAAACATCAAAGGTGCCTCCTCCAAGATCCCAGATCAGAATCGTTTTAATGTCCTTTCTCTTGAGTCCGTATGCCAGCGCCGCCGCAGTGGGCTCGCTGATAACCCGTAAAACTTTGAACCCTGCTAACTCTCCCGCCTCTTTTGTTGCCTGGCGACTTAAATGGTTAAAATAAGCTGGCACCGTGATAACAGCCTTGTCTACTTCCTCATGAAGATAGTTTTCAATATCAGCTTTAATTTTTTTTAAAATAAATGCAGATATCTGCTGGGGAGAAAACCACTGCCCATTCACCATAACCTTATGGTCAGTACCCATTATTCTTTTTATTGAAAAGACGGTCTTGTCCGGATTTTTTCTTGCATAGTCTTTTGCAGCCTTCCCCACCAGGTACTCGTTTTCATTTGTGACTGCAAAAACCGAAGGTGTCAGGAAATCGCCCTCGCAATTGGGAACGACCACGGGCATCTTATTTTCAATGACTGCGGCAACACAAAAGGATGTACCAAGATCTACACCGACTGCTCTTCCCATAAATACTCCTTATTGTCTTTTATTAAGTTTTTCTTCTCATCTTCCAAGGCCCGGGATCTGATACGCTTATCCAATTCTTCCATCATTCCATATTCGAGCATTGTTTCCATGCCCGCCAGGGCAGCCTTAAGGTTCACACCGATCAAGGGGATACCGGCAACTGATATAACAATTTCAGCATGGATCACAATTCCCTTGTCCAACACCCTGTCCAAAAGGTCCACCAGGGTGGCTTTAGTATATGACCTAGGTTCCATGATGATTACACAAAACTATAAGGAGGCCAGGGGCCGGTATACTGCACAGAGAAAAACTCCATCTGATCGATTTTTTCAAGCGCATCCCCTAAGATATGATTGTTTGCCCGGGGCATGATGCAGGCAAGATTCATGATCATCTGTTGATCAGACGTATTGTTTTTTATCTTATCTATTTTAATATCATCCACATGTGCCTTAATTGTATTGTAAAAATCCTTAAAATAGGTTTCAGCTTGATTTTCCAGTTCTTTTTTCAACAACTTTTCCAGTTTTTTCCGGTACATATATGCAGCTCCCTTGGATTTTGATTTGCATTCTTCATTAATAATTCTAATCTGCTCATTTTCCCTGGAAATCCTGGCTCCCATTTGATTGGCATTCCAGAATACCTGGACCCCATATTCAGCCTTGCCAATAAATTTTTCCATTTTTGCCAGAAGATTATCATAATGATCTTCAAGCCATTTTTTTAAATTTTCCTGGTCTGTAAATTTTTTGTCACCAATGATAATGGTGTCAAAGGATGCCGGAACCACAACACCATAGGTTTCCCAAGCCTTTTCAATTACTTTTTGATGGGTCATGACCCACTGGGCTACAATCTTTTCTTCATTGGACTCATAGGGTTTGGCACTGCAGTCATGGACAATGGCTGCAAGCTCTTTATACTGGACAGGATAGACTGTATTGCCATCAATACCCATTTGGCTGAATTCTTCCTCTTTATTGCCTTTAACGATACAATAAAGGTATTTTCCCTGTTCATTCAAAGAACCTTGTTTAACAACATGGCAATCCTTTTTTGGTGTTTGCAAATCTAAAACAGCATTGTTTTTAATATCCTGATCAGGTAAAGGCGGCTGGTTTTCTACAATAGCCAGAAATTCTTTGTGGATTTCATCCTGCACCATTTTATAAAGTTCCGGCATAATACTTTTTTTTACAATCTTTGAAATTGTGTCCCGGTTACTATCAAGAATGACCCGGATCTGTTTTTGAACCATCTGTTTGATTATCTCTTCCATGTCATATCGCCTTTATGCACTCCACTTACTTTATGCATTCCACTTACAAGGATTGATCATCTGGTTGATGACATCATCTACAATATCATCCAAACCATCCCTTACGGATTTGACGGTTTCTGATATTCCCTGCTGGATTTTAATCTCGGCTATCGCCTGATCCAACTCCATTAATGCATTCCCAAGGCGATGGATCTCTGTTTCAGTTAATGCCCCCTTTTCCATTCTTTTCATGGCCTGAAGATTCATGGCTTCCTGAATCACTTCAACCAGGGCGATAACAAGGCCTAAAACCCCGTGTTTTAAATTTTTTTCATCAATATCAAGGGCCATGGAATTTCCTTTGTAATTATATGGAGGTTTTGATAGCAGGATTCAATTGGTTTGCTTTGGCACTTATCCAGCCGCACCAGGGACATCCCTCACTCATCAGATCGTCAATTGCCACTCTCTTTTCACATTGAGGACAGTATTCCTTGGCTGTGAGTGCCTCTTGCCATGCAGGGGTTGAAAGTTTTGTGCCCGAAGGAAACTCCAATCCATATTTTGCAGCAGTCTCAAAAGACGACAAAGCTGCTCTGATCCTAATCCCCAGCAATTCAACACCGGCTACGGATACGGCGATATCCGCGTTAATTACCAGGCCTTTATCAAGAAGCCTGTCAATCACATCTGCCAGACTGCCTAAATTTTCTTTAGATGGTTCCATTCCCATTTGCATATCTCTCTTTTTTATTTTAATGGTTTGGATTTTCTTTTTCTACCGGGTCTCTATTTTTACCGGGGTCCTTATATATTCTCGTCCATATCAATTCGCTTTCGCATCCTGACCCGGTTGAATTCGGAAATATTTCCATCTGCGTCCAGGTTAACTTCAAAAATCCCCAGAATATCCATGCTGTCCGGAATGGATTTTTTTTCAAGTGCCTCGAGCGTTACCCGCCACCCATCACCATCCGGTTGCGCACTAATAGTTGATTCTAACTCAAGCCCGGTAATTGTTCCCAATTCCGATCGTGCTTTTTTTATGGCAGCAGCAAATTTAAGAGCCATGATTCTCTCCTTTTTTTAAATTTCTTATCTCTTCCAGACGTTCCATGAGCAGGGTTTCTTTTTGGGTATAGTCATCCTCCGTTATCTCTTCCATCTCAAGTTTCATCTGCAGCATGAGAAGTTCTTCTAAAACTTTTGAATCATCTGTCATTTCATTAAAAGCCGATTCTTTTAATTTTTTAGCAAGCCAGATGGTTAACTTGATGGGAGATAATGCAATGTCGTCTATAATAAAAGCCATTTTACCACCTCACTGTTAATTCAACAAAATTACTGGGCGGAACAGGCCCTATGTATTTCATTTTCAATTGCCCTGCAAAACACTCATCGATTTTTTCAACTGCCTTGTCAAATAGCTTTTCAGCCTCTTTTGAAACAAGAAAAACGCTATTCACAACCATATTATCTGAAAGAATCTTGCTTTTTTTGTGATCAACAAAGAGTCCGGTTAAAAACTTGAATATTTGTTTCTCCACGTCCTTTTTTTTGTTTTTCAGGGCATTTTCCACCATGTCTCCCAATTGGATCTGTTCTCTTTGTAATCCGCCATTGCGGGAGTTCAAACGATCTCGAAGCCTTTGGATCTTCGGATTTTCTTCCAGTATCCGGGTGAAAATAGTTTCAGGATGAACCCAGAAAACTTTAAGCCCCAGCTCGGATTTATCTTTTAAAAAATCCAGGTGTTCTTTTATCCTTAACTGTTCTGCTTTTAATACCTTCTCCCGTATGGTCTGGACATCATCCCCAATTGTACCGAACTTTACCGGCAATACAGTATACTCTTTGAAAAGTTCTTCCATGATTTTCTGATGCGCCAGGGTATTTTTCCGATTAACCGGAAAATCTTCTATCAGGGTTGGGCTGACCACTGCACCCATATCATTAAAACAAACAATTGATACCTCATTATTAATTTCCTCGATGCTTTGCAGATCTCCGATGCCTTGCATACCTGTGGCTCTCTCATACTCAGTATCCACGATTGCATAAATATACTGTTTCATGATTTTGATTCCCCTTTGATTTCAGATACAAGCTTGTGTGACAGGGTTTGGAATTCCTGATCATTCTTTTTTTGACTGAGCGCTTTAAAATATGTCTTTATCACATCAGGATCTATTAACGGAAAAATTTGGATATCCTTGTCAAGAAAACACGCCACATTATGAACAGCCCCGATAAAAAGCGCGGCTGTTTCTCCTTTTTTCAAATTGTTATTTATCTGACCGGCCATGTACATGTCGCGTTTCTTAAGCAGCCATGTCTTATATAATTTATATTTTAAATATTTCATCAGGGTTGAAAAAAAACGTTTTGACTGTAAAAGATTCATGAACAACGCCTGCTCTTGTTGAATTAAAGCAATATCTTCGGTTTTCATTGCCAAGGCTCCCTTATCAACCAGATCTGATACGATCATGAAATTACGACTCCCTTTTAAAGCCAGTTCTTTTACAATTTTTTTTCCGATTTCTCCTCCTGCAGCCAGGCCGTCTTGAAAGATTTTCATATTTTTAACATCCTGTCCTTGAAAATAAGCCTCGACCCTGTCCCAGAAAAGTGAAATGGTCTTCTCATGCTGTTCAAGCCTTTCCTGTGAGACCAGTTTGCCTTTTACCTTGTTTATTTCGGCCTTTGCTTTTCCAAGATCAGCACCCATATGAATCATAGGAACTAAAAAAAGTTTCCTCATAACATAACCGCATTTTCCCTCTCAAAAACCTTAACCCTTAGCCATTGTTCAACGTCCTCCTTTAAAAAAGAACAGCTGTTATCGCTGATGTATTCCATAATGATTTGATAGGATTTATTAAGATCTTCAAACTTTCGGGCAAGATCTTTATTATGGCTGTCATTATCCGGATGGCATGCTTTACTTAATTTTTTATAGGATTCATTGATTTCAGCCAAGACTGCTTTTCCCGGTAGATTTAATGTCTGTCTTGCAAAATCAAGCTCCTTGAAATTCCCTTTATGAAGGGTCAGGGTATAAAAGCTGTAAAATGGCAAAGGGCCTACAATTTTAAAATCAATAGTGCCGTTAAAATAGCGGTCAAGATCTTCAATACGCTTTTCAAAAACCGAATACTCCTTTTTTTTAATTAATAAAGCCAGAGTTGTGACCATGGAATCCTGGGTAATATCATTTGTAAGAATGTCTGCTGATACATCCGACAAACGGTCAAAAATAATCTTTCTTATACCATTGCGTTTTTCATCAAGAACGGAATTCACCATTTTCCCAAGTTTTATCTGAGCGTCATGAAGATCTTGTGTTGATCCGGGTGACAACTCCTGTTTAAACTGTTCAATGGACGGCAGTTCCTTAATTTCATTGAATACCTGGTCAAAATCATTAAAAAAAACCATTACATCCATTTCAACCATGTCTTTCAAGACTGTAAATTTCTTTCTGATCTGGTCATAACTGCTTGTAAATATCTTTATAATCTGATCCGGATGTTTAATCATTGTCCCGAACTTAAAGGGGATAATACACAAGTTCTCCATTATTGTTTCAATTGCATGATGATGCTGGGTTAAATAGTGTAGCATCTCTTTTTGAGGCAATGCAGAAAAATCAATCATTTTAAAATCACTCATGGCCAGAGAAAGGCTCCCACGATTTTTAAAATACACATCCTGATCATCAAGTCCCTTACAAGTGAAATTTTGCCCTAATTCTGAAAACACGAATCCATATAAATATTGATGCTTATTCATCTTGTCTGTCCTTTTTTTATGGCGTGTTCAAAGTGCTTCATTAAAATCGTGAATTTTGTATGATCTTTTCTGCCTTTTTTGATAAATTCCTTTATAGCTGTTATAGCAGCGGTATTGCAGATCAATTCGATATCAGCTCCCTTTAATGTGTCTGTCTCATCGGCGAGGCGATCAAAATTAATCTTTTTGCCCAGGGGTTTTCCCCTTGTATGGACTTTAAATATCTCTATCCTGGCATTTTTATCCGGATTTTTCAGTTCAAGCTGGAAATCAAATCTTCCTGATCGCAGCATGGCAGCATCAATCATATCAATCCTGTTAGTGGCAGCCAGGACAAGAATACCCTTTAATTCTTCTATCCCGTCCATTTCACTTAAAAACTGGCTGATGACACGGTCGGTTACTGCCGACGAGCCGAAGGCTCCCCTTTTGGGAGTCAGGCTGTCGATTTCATCAAAAAAAACAACACAGGGAGAGGCCTGTCTTGCTTTTTTAAAAATCTGCCGGATACCTTTTTCACTGTCCCCCACCCATCTGGATAACAGTTCCGGTCCTTTGATGGAAATGAAATTTACACCGGATTCAGTTGCCACAGCCTTTGCAAGAAGAGTTTTACCGGTGCCGGGCTCTCCATGAAACAAAATTCCCCGGGCCGGACGGGTGTTGGCAAAATCAAAAAGAGAAGCATATTTCAAGGGCCACTCAACCGTCTCTTTTAAAAGATTTTTAACATCCTCAAGTCCTCCCACATCAATCCATTTCACATTGGGTACTTCAGAGAAGACCTCTCTGATGGCCGAGGGTTCAATCTCCTTCATGGCTTCCAAAAAATCATCCATGGTCACCTTAAGATCCAGCAGGCTGTCAATGGGGATCTCTTCCTGCCCGAAATCAAAGGTTGGGAAAAACCGTCTAAGGCTGACCATGGCGGCCTCCCTGCAGAGTGCTTCGATATCAGCCCCCACATAACCATGGGTAATCTCCGAAAGTTTGACCAGGTCAACATCCTCGGAAAGCGGCATGCCATGGGTATGAATATTTAATATCTTGTATCGCCCGTTCTTATCCGGGATACTGATTTCTATCTCCCTGTCAAATCGGCCGGGTCGTCGAAGGGCCGGATCAATAACATTGGGGATATTTGTGGCACCGATGACGATCACCTGTCCTCTTGAAGAAAGGCCGTCCATTAAGGCCAGAAGCTGGGCAACCACCCGTTTTTCAACCTGTTTTTCGCCGCCCATGTCTTCACGCTTGGGTGCGATGGCATCGATCTCGTCAAAAAATATAATGGCAGGCGCTGCGGCCGAAGCTTTTTCAAAGATTTTTCTTAAATTCGCCTCACTCTCTCCATAGAACTTGGCCATAATGTCAGGCCCGGTTAAATGCTGGAAATTTGCATCGGTCTCGTTTGCCACCGCCCTTGCAATCAATGTCTTGCCACATCCTGGCGGTCCGTGTAGAAGCACTCCCTTGGGTGGGTCGATCCCCAGCTTTTCAAACACCTGGGGATATTTTAAGGGCAATTCGATCATCTCCCGGATACGATGGATTTCCTTGGCAAGCCCCCCGATATCTTCATACGACACTCTGGATGACTTGAACTCGGATTTTTCTTCTTTTATTTCAATGATCGTGTCAGGTTTGATAATCACAATCCCATCCGGTTTTGTTGCCGTGACTTTAAAATCCCGGGTTTTTGCTCCAAATAATTTTGCCCTGACAATATCACCGTTAACCAGGGGAATACCTTCCAGAAGGGTACCAATATACTTACTGTCAAAGGACCGAACCTGGGTAAGAGGGGTGACGGATATTTTTCCGGCAGGGTTGCAGACGGCTTTTTGAATGATCACTTTTTCATCCAGCCCGATTTGCGCATTGTCCCTTGTAATACCATCCAGACGGACCAGATCCTTTTCCCGGTCCTCAATATATGCGGGCATGACCTTGGCCGCAGTCACTCTTTTGCCCTTGACCTGCACAACATCTCCCACCTCTATATCGATTTTTTTAAAATCCTTGGGATCAAGGCGGATGATCCCTCTGCCTGTATCCTTTGAATTGGCCTCAATTACCTTTAACGTAATAGATGTTATATCCATTCCAAGTTACCTGTCCCCGTGAGAATAAAAAATATTTAAGAGCCGATCCCTTAGTCTGTCTTGATCGTTATAACCAGAACCCCGTTTTTATAGGACCATTCCATATTTTTTTGATTGACTGGTTTTGATAAAAGCACCTCTTTCTGATATTTTCTCAAATTTGTAGAAGCACTGATAATGATAATATCATCTTTGGCCTCCACCACAATATCCTCCTGGTCAATGCCCGGCATTTCTGCAATGATCTGGGTGGTCCCTTTTTCTTCAAAAAGGTCGATGATGGGTTCCCTTACTTCTTCAACAACCGGGCCATCCGGTGTTTTCTTAATATTGCCGAAAGATTGAACAAAGGGCCTGCCATCTTTTAAGGTGCGGACATTTATTCCATAAACGCCTTTAATATCCTTTAGCCCTTTGATACTATCAAGATTGCCAAAATTTATTTCACCAGCTTTTTTAAACTCCTGGCTTTTTTCAGCAAACGCAGCAGCTGTTTCAATAAGATTGCCCAGGCCTTTTAAAAGCCCTGAAAAACCGAACTCGCCGGTTGTCTCATCTTTGGTTTTTTTCTTTGTCATGAAGGTCTCCTTTACGTGGCTTCAATTTTATGTGACTTCAATGTTAACGAAATTAAAGGGAGGGATCGGGCCCACATATTTGAATAATAATCGATTTTCATATTCTGCAGCCAGATCGTTAACCGTATTATCAAATTCTTTTTCATGGGTTCTGTCGATCAGGCAGGCAAGGTTCAACAGCATGGCATCGCCGATGATTTTGTTTTCCTTTATATCCACTGAAATGCGTTTAAATTTTCGTGTAATCATCTGCCCTTCATCCTCTTTTTTTTCAGCCAGGGCCTTTTGAACCTGTTTCCCCGCCTCGATCTTACTTTTTGCATCAATCATAATATTTGCATCAGGGCCTGCCATATTTGATTTAATTTTTTTGATCAGTTTGTTGGAACAAGATATTTCGCCGAATATGGCATCCATATCCTTCCAGATCACCTTTAATCCCATCTCAATCTTATTGTCCATCTCCCTGAAAAGTCTTTTAAATTCAGGATAGCGCCTTCTAAGAAGGCTTCTTATCTCTTCTAAATTTGAAGCAATGGTACAAAATCGAACCGGCAATACTGTGTAATCTTTCATTACCTGCTCAATGACCATTTCATGGGCAGTAAGATTTTCCCTGTTGATGACATACTTGGACATAGGGGTGTTGCTTATCACAGCAGAGATACCATCATAATTAAGGGTTGAAACCAGATCCTTTCTGTTCCCGATCCCGATGGTGCCAAAGTTGCGGTCATATTTTTCTTCAATAATGCAGTATATGTATTTGCCTATCTGAGACATGGGTCACCTTTTTTAAGTCTTAAAATTTACAAGCCACATCACTTGCCTGAATGGGTTTTATCAGTATTCTAGTTGCATTCTGTTGATGGTATCGGGTTCATTTATTGTATCTATTTCCTTGACGGACTTGATGCTTGTCAAGGGGGACATTGAGCCGATATCTCCTTTGACATCCTTACCCATTTCAGCAATGGCCTTGTCAAGGGATGCAAGCTCTTTATCGATCAAATTAATTCTCCGGGTCAGGTTTGCCTTTTCCTGTCTTAGCCGGGAACGGTGCTTGTCCATTATAAAAATTCCCAGATAACTGGATTTTACAGGACGGGATTTTGCGGTAAGGCTGCGCTTTATTGCGGAATTCCTTTTTAAGCAGCCTCTTTTGATGCTTCTGTTAACGGGGGGGGGATTAGCCATTGGAGTCTCCTTTATAAATGTCATTGCAATACTGATCAATCAATTTTAAAAGGACCTGCATCACCCTTTCCTTGTTTGATTTGCTGCCGATGCGACTGGTTTCCGAAGAAAGGATGTCAAAGCAGATCTGGCAAAAGACTTTGTCATCCTTATGAACTTTTGCATTGAACACCTGAACGGATTTGGCAATCATAAGGCATCCCCGGACAGTGGGAGAAAATTCAAAAACATCAGAATCTCTTAACCCCCTGACAATATTTACTATCTTTTTTGAATCTTTATAGGATAGCCCTGATTTACCCTGGACAATTTTTATTTCTGTCTCCTCGTCAAAATATTCAAGATCAATGGTAACCATACGGTCTCTTAATGCATCCTGACTTCGGTGGACCCCTGCGTATTCTTCAGGGTTGCTGGTGAAAAGGGCCGTGAAATCAGGGTGAACCTTCATATAATTGGAATTTCCATGACTTGTGGTTGGAATATCCAGCATTTTCTCCTGGAGGACAGACAAAAGCACATTGTTCGCCTCGGGTCTTGAGCGAGTGTATTCATCATAAAGGAGGGTAAATCCGAATTTACATGCCATGGTCAACCGGTTATCCACCCATAGTTTACTCATGTTCTCTTCTGTCTTAAGAACGGTATGAATAAAATTGTCCCTGATTTTGCGGATGTTGTACCCCTGTTCGCTCCCTACCAGATCAGAGGTTGAAAACTCTTCATCTCCATGGATAAGGATAAGGGGACGTCCTATCCTGGCCGCGATATGAATGGCAATCGTCGTCTTTCCCGTGCCTGAAATCCCTCGCAGGTGTACGGGATAACCCGCCTTGATATAACCCAGAGCCCTGTCGGTAACATTTTTTACATATTCAGTTTCCACAAAATCAGGCTGAGAGACAGGTTCTAAAACAGTGTTTGCAATTGCTGTTGACATTGTGACTCCTTTTTGTTTTATTTGATTAAAAAAGGTATCCTTTTTGTAAGTCTTTATTTTCTTAAGGGTTCCCTTAGGGTTGTGCAAGGGCCGGGATATAAATTCCCGGCCCTGATTATCTTATTGAGCAAAATAAAAGGAGTCTTCCTTTTTTATCAGGTTGCTGTCCATAAGATCCCGCATAACAGGGATAAGCGTTCGCCATTGTTCAATATCAAGCAATTCGGCCAACTGGGTCATTTTAAGACCCTCGGAATAGCCAGACAGGGTGGACATCACCTTTTCTTTTATTGGCCCTGGATTATAATAGCTGTCTTCTGTTTCACCCTCCCCGTCGGACAACGTTTGTCCTTCAGGCTCTTCACTTGTGTCGTCTTCTTTATCAGGTTCAGGTTCAATATCTTTTTGAATTATTTTTGCTTCATTCAAGCCGGCACTGGTAATGACTTTTTCCCATGCAGATGACATGGCAGACAGCTCCGCCTTTACAGACCTTAGAAAATCATTCACATTTGATTTTCGGCCTCTTTCATTTGTCTTGATACCTGAAACAAAGGTTTTCAGAAATGATGAAAGCTCATCTCCCATTTTTTTCTGACTGTTACGGATCTGCTTTAGACTGGTTTGAATATCTTCCTGCATCCTGCCAACCTCGTCCTTCATGGTTTTGATTCCAACAAGACGCTGTGTTTTATCTTCCCTGGCATCTGCTTTACGGTCTTTTGCACAACCCTTCATATCCGACATGAAACCTTCCAGCTTTGATTTGAGTTCATTTTTTGATTCTTTGATCAAACTTATGCGCTTATTATGGTCTATTCCCGTTTCTTTCCGGCGCGTTTTCTCCATTGCACCAAGACTGGCTCTATCTTTGTCCAATTGCCGGTGCAAGGACTGGGTCATATCCTCCCTGTCCTTGCCAATTGATTTTAGAAAACTCACAGACTCATGCCGTAACCCTGCCGTCTCCTGTTTGATCCGGCCAAAATTCTCCTTCAGGTTATTTATCAGTACCCCTCGGTCATTTCTCGCAGTTCCAATTTCCTCTACCAACCTTTCCAAATCTTTAGATGCTGACATTTTTCTTCTCCTTGTAACCTTGAAAAGACATGCTTAAAGCAAGGCTTGGTCAGCCAGTGGAGGGAGATAAGCCTCCATAGCGTCAAAGGATATCTTTTATTGTTTTTAAATGCGAATCTGATACTTAGTTCAGATTAGCGATAAATTATTATGGACTGTTGATGGCTGCGATTTTTTGCCATTGGTCATTAACCCTGTTTCTGACAAGATCGAAATCATCCAATAAGTCAAACAGCTCCCGGTTATATTCGCTCTGTTGTGTTCGGACAGCTTTGAGCATAGCCTTGTAATCCTTAATCCTTATATCTTCACCTTTTTCCAACAACCTTTTTAACCCTGTTTTTAATTCTTCCTGTTCAACCTGAATTTGTTTTAATATCCTGACGATACCATGCTCCCGATTTTTCTGCCGTATCAGCATATCTTCGAGCAAGGCTTCAATATCCTCAATCGGATCATGGCTTTTGAAGGCAACAAGGTCTCTTAAAGACAATACCATCTCCTGTTCCTCTTCCTGGAAATTAGACAGGCTCAGGGTGGCTTCATTTTCAATTTTCCTGTGATGCTCAAGGATATCTTGGATCATGGAATCAAAATCTTTTCGCCGAAGGCTTTGAGAATTCGTCAGGTTAATTCTCAGACGATTCATCATATCGTCAAGCTCTATCTGGAAAGAATGAAGGAAATTATTGGCCTGGGTCATTAAGGAACAAACCGTGTCTACCCGTGTTTCATAGGAATCAACAATACCTTCGGCCAAAGCTCTCAATTGCTGTGTACCATCTAATTTTAGAATGTTCATTAATTCACCTTTTGGTTAAAAAAAAACCTCAAACATATCGGACAACAACTATTTTTAAAATCAAGGGAGTTTTGTCAGATATGTTTGGGGTTTTATAAATACCCCGGAGATTCCAGATATGCTCAAGATGACACTGATATATTAAAGGGGTGCAACACCTTTAACTACCCTAAGGATACCTGCCAATCTCCCTTTATGAGTTAGGCTTCGGCTTGGGCTGTGAGACGAACTGCTTCGGCATATTTCAGATAGGTTTCCACACCGGCCAGAACCACTCTGGCTTCAATGGCCAGAAGTTCGATACCAACGAGAGATACCCTTGCCCAGGCATCAATAACAACGCCTTTGTCAAGGATACGGTCAATAACTTCAACTAAACTTGATGATGCATTTGTTTTTTCAACAGCCATGGTAAATCTCCTTTTAAAAAAAAATTAATGGTGATGGGTTTTATCTGTTGTATTCTGGCATAACCAATTGCCCACCTCCTTTTCTTGGTATGCAGTGGATCATTCGGATTTGTCTTTTAATCCGAATTTTTCCCGGTTAAATTTCAAAACGTATCGGTTCATGAACAAAATGATAATATCAACTAAGGTGTCGTAATTAAAAGTATGAGAGAAAACATTTATCGTGATTTTATAATAGATCGTTTAATCCTTCATTGATATAGGGTGAACACCTGAAAGATTTTTTTTAAACACCCGGTATTCATTTTTTAAAACCCTGGTTTTTGTTAAAAAAACCCCTGATTGTCGTTTGAACCCCATACGGAAGCTGGATATGAGAGAAGCAGATAGGTAATAAGATTTTGGGATCGGTTTTTTATGAATTTAGGCCATTGATGGGGTATGGGACAGGTTTTTTATTCTTTTATGATCAATCCTTTTTGGAGAGCATATTGCACAAGTCCTGCCGTTTTCTGGATGTTGAGTCTTTTTTTTATCTGTGTCCTGTGGGTTTCAATGGTTTTTATACTCACCGATAAAATATTGGCCGTTTCCCGGTTTGTATAGCCTTCTGCCAGCAGTTGCAAAACTTCTGTCTGCCGGCTGGTAAGTTCTGTTTCCCTGTCGATTTTTTCATTCTCTGATATTGTGCCGGTCTGACGCAGATATTCCTTAATAAGGGTTTTTGAAACAGAAGCGCTTAGATAGGATCTTCCTTTATGGACCTCGTGAATGGCAGTGACCAGATCCGAAGGGGCTGCTTTTTTGACAAGATACCCTGAAGCCCCGGATCTGAGCGCCTGCAGGACATACTCTTCACTTGAGTGCATTGTCAGAATAATAATTTCTATTTTAGGATAATTTTTTTTAAGCTGCCGGGAAGCCTCTATCCCGTTAAGAATGGGCATTCCAATATCCATAACCACAACATCCGGCCCTATTTCCCCAGATTTTGTGATGGCCTCCCGGCCATTTTCTGCTTCAGCCACAACTTCAATGTCAGGTTCCTTCTCCAGAAGAGAACGAATCCCCTTGCGAACGATGGTATGGTCTTCTGCAATTAATACTCTAATCATATCCATGATAATTTTAATTTCCCGGACATTTTGAAAAAATAATCGTGTTCTCTTAAGGGTAAGAACAAGTTAAAGAAGATAAATTACCTTAAAGTATTCATTATAAAAACTCAATAGTTTTTATAAAACATTTATTGACTTTAACCCTATTTCTATATACTCAAAGGGAAATAAATCCTATAGTTTAATCATAAAAAAATAATCACATATTAAGGAAATGGAATCTGAACCAGGATACCCATCATTTGCCTTATTAATAATTTTTAAATATTATCGGGTTGGAGAAAACCTGCTATGAAACAGTTATTAAAGACCATAAAAACCAAAACTCTGTTTTTTTTGTTTAATGGCTTTTTTATTATTGTACTGCTGATAATCATCGGCTTTGCTACATCATATAATATAAAACAGCATGCTTTGGATGAAGCAAAAATTAAAGCAGGTATGATAGCTGACCAGTATTTTGCCATCCACACATATTTTTCCCAAAAACTTAAACCCGCAATATCGAAAATGATCCAGCCGTATCGTTCAAAAGAATATTTTGACCCTTTATGGATGTCATCCTCATATGTTGTAAGACAGATTAATAAAACCATCCTTTCCATAGGAGAAAACACCTATTCTATCAAAGACGCAGCCATCAATGCTCGAGCAACTGATAATGAGGCAGATCATTATGAAAGGCAATTTATTTTACAACTAAACACTGATCCGGGCCTGATGGTAAAAAGTTCTGTTCAGCAGATAGATAATATGCCCTATTATGTATTCTTGAGAAGAGGCGAATTAATAGAGGAATCCTGTCTTCACTGTCATGGTTCTCCTGCTCAGGCACCAAAACAATTGGTTGATATTTATGGAGACCATGCAGGTTTTAAACGAAACATAGGAGACTATCCCCACGCCATCGTAATAAAAATTCCTTTGCCCAAGGCATATTTAACTGCAAACCGTTTTGCTTTAAAACTGTCGTTAATTTGTTGTGCTATTATTTTAGTATTTTTTTATGTTCAGTATCTGCTGGCCAATTATCTATTGTTTGAACCGATTTCCAAAGTACACAGTACAATGCAAAAGTTTTTCAATAAACCTGACAAGCTGAAGCAAATAAAGCCATTACCCTCTGGCATAGAATTAAACCAGTTGGCAAAAGTCTTTAATTCAATATCAAAAAAACTTTATCAAAATAAAAAAGAGAATGAAGTAAAATATGGAAACCTCTTTAATTCGTTAAAAAACTCCGTTCTGGTTTTTGATGCCCAAACAAGACTGTTCGTTAGCAGCAATCAAGCTGCATCAAATTTGTATGGGTATACAAAAGATGAATTTTTACAATTACACCACAATGATATTACAGCCGAACATGCAATTTCTGAAGACTCCATCACAAAGGTGATTGAAGGTGAAAAAATCGAAATTCCCGTTCGCCATCATAAAAAAAAGGATGGAACCATTTTCCCTGTGGAAATCACACCCGGGCAGTTCAAAACCGATAACAGGATAATGTTATTCGGCATAATAAAGGATATCACCGAATCGTTAGAAAATAAAAAAAACAGGCAGAAAGATGAAGATCGACTTCGTTTTATGGCACACCGGTTAATAGAGATCAGGGAGGAAGAATGCAAGAGGATTTCCCTTGAGCTGCATGATGCCATGGGGCAATCGTTAACCGCATTAGGCTTCAACCTGAATCTTTTTCAAAATGATATCTCGGACTCTTGCCAGGACTTATTAACTGACAGTATTTCAATTATTGACAATTTAGCAGATCAGGTTCAAGACCTTTCTCTCGATCTGAGACCGAGTATGCTTGATGACCTTGGCCTTGTTCCAACATTGCGTTGGTATTTAAATAGATACACTAAGAGAACAAGGATCAAAACAAAACTTGCGGCTGTTGGACTTGAGGAATATAAAAACGAAAATCTGGAGATAACCATCTTCAGGATTGTGCAAGAGTCATTAAATAATGTTCTAAAACATGCAAAGGCAAAAAACATTGAGCTCTTCCTTAAACTTGAAAACACTCGATTCACAGGTTGTATTCAGGATGATGGTAAAGGTTTTGATATAAACGAAATTTACCAGACAATTAAGGGAAAGCGTATAGGTCTTCTCAGCATGAAAGAAAGAATTTCTTTATTGGATGGAACCTTTGAGATTCAATCTGCTAAAGGACAGGGAACCCGGATAAGCTTTGAAATACCGTTGGACCGCTTTGGGGACCATTTCATTAGGGGCTAATGGATTGTAACCTTTTCCATTTGATAGAGTGAAATAGTCGGTTCTTTTCCAGTTTTAAGCATTCCCAGGAACCAATCACAGAACTTATCTCTTAATTCACTATTCAATGTTTTTGTTCGAACTTACAAGTGAGCACCTTTTGTGGTCCAGCATATACAGTTACTTGCATGTATATTAACACTTACATTGATCAACAATTCAAACTGTATCATTGATATTTTCAATAAATAATTTTTCAACTGTGACCCAGGTGAGCCCCATAACGTGAACCGCTCAGTTCACAATTTTTCAAGTATTGGGCGACTATTTCTTTCACCAGTCCGGGCTTTTTAAATTATTACCAGGATACAACATCTGGTATTTTAAATTTCATTGTTTGTCAGCCATGAATTATACTATATGGGAAAGGGCATCATCAAATTAATTAAAATCCCATTATTGTATATTGGAGACACACTTGAATATAGGGATCTCAGCCCATCAATTTTGTTACAACATCAAATACACGACTATTTTTTAATTTCAACGCCTGTCCCTGCTCACTTAAAATATTATAAGTGACTTGTAAAAATTTTTAAAGATCAGTCTTTTCCAAAACAAAATTCCCTTTTCAAATTATATACAAACCGGTTATGATTACCAGTATGGGCGGCGATATATAAATCTCAATTATGAACTTTGAAAACAAATTCGATATGACAGATCATCCTTTCTGTAGCTAACCGCTTAAATGTCGAATATTAATTTTTCACTGGGACATAAATTTCAATAATTGAATTTTGATTATTCCAGTTAAATTTTGGATCATACCTTTCGTAATGGATGAGCGATCTATTAAAATCTATATCAAGTGGAGAATGTGGAATGATTTGTTTGTAAATTTGATTAATCGTTTTACTTAGTGAATATAAAGGACCAGTATGGTTGACTTTTGCAAAATTTCCAGCAGAAATATTTGAATGTTTAAATTGTGAAATACGATCCTCTGAAGGGAATGCACATTGATAAAAATATTGATTGTTTATTTTTATGGTTATTCCAAATTTTTCCCATTCCGAATCAAATTTAATTTCGTTTAATCTGAGGAGTGAGTTGAATTTTTTCCAATGGTCGGAAATAATAGAAGAATTCTTTTGATGAGAAGTTGTTAACTGCGTTTCAAAATAACACACACTAATTTTTGGGATATATTTTATTTCATATTTCATTATTATTGATAGCAAATAGGTTTATCTGCTCAAAACCGCGACACCCAGTTTCTTCAGCATGTTTTCTCGACTTCGGATAATTTAGACAATGTTCGGGTTTTACATCTTGAATACGACAAATATATTTATCCAGATTTGGTAATTTTAGTAACCATGGACACCGATCCACATCATCTCCAGTTTTTGGATTTATCCAAATATCATGAATATCATGACCATCACCAAGGGGTATTGAATCAACCCATTCAAGGATATCATATCGTCCTTTTATTTCCCACAATGCAATTTCTTCATCACTGACACTTGTTTGAAAAGCATCGCTGAGGTTGATACAGCAGTTGCCACATTGCTTGCATATGAAAGTTTTAGGTGGCATGGTTATCCTTTATTTGTGAATCAGATGCCTATACTTCACTTCAAACCTTTTGCACTGCACTTTATCAAAGTCGGGAATGGATTCAACAGTTTTTTTATTTGCTTGTAAGAGCAACCCTCATCTCTGAAAATTCTTGCTCATTTATTTCTCCAGCAGCATATCTTTTCTTCAAAATATCTAAAGCGCTTTCACTTTTTGAAAATTGATTCCCGGAAATTAATCGTCGTATGATCGAAATAACCCCATAGATGATCAAACCCCAGAATAATAACGGGAATATCCATCCAAACAAACCGTGTCCAAAACCAAAGAATGATGCTCCATTACAAAATCCATCACCCCAATTTCCTGAATGCCACATATTTATCTCCTGTAATAATTTCTGTCATAACTTTTATGATGATCATACCCATGGTGATCCCTGTCATAAGAACCTTTATATGAATTATAATGATGATAGCCACCATTGAATCCTCTTGCGTGAAAACAACCTGATATTGTCAGAAGAAGAATCAAGGTTAAAAATAATAGACTGAAACGCTTGGAATTTGACATAAATCCTCCTTGTGTTATTTGTGCTTCTTAGTATTTATATTGCAACATAGATGCCGAGATTTAAAATTAATACTTAATATTTCTAACCATCTAATATTAATGTCATTGTTTTGTTTAAACAGTATTATTTAAAGATATAAGCGGATATGGTTGTGGATATTTATTACACAGTTGGGAAATTGGTTGGGTATTAAGTATACGGTTTGCATGATTAAAGGCAAAAAATTTAAAAGATCCTCTATCCTACAACAGCAGATCAACAGTTCAAAAATAAGAATTCTGAATTTTTAAACCATATTCCTTAAAAAAAACTGCATTTATTTTCAAAACTAAGGGTTTACCCTGATTGAATTGAAGTTTCATCCTTGATATAATCACCAAAAAATAATTCCTATCCAAAATTATTAATAAAGGTTGAGATGAACATGGAAAAACAATTGGAAAAAGTTCCATTTACAGAGATCAACAGAGCAATCACCGATGGAATAGTTAATGATTTAAATAATTATTTAGCAGCAATAAAAGGGAGGACTTATTTGATGAAACACAGTGTCCATGAGTCTAATCCTATTCAGAAACATTTAGATGAGATAATATATTGCATTAATGAAAGCATTGAAACTGCTGATATTTTATCGAGTTTTTCTCAGGTTGATGAAGATTTTGATCTGATTGAATAATTCTTTTTTTAATTAATTATTGATAAGATTTTCTATCATTTCAATAATCCTTGAAAATCCCACCTCCAGGTGCAATATACCTATAACAAACTCAGTTCCACATTCGTCATAATCTGAAACAGGAGACACCTCATGTATTTATCTGAAGAACAACGTGCCGAGATCCGGAAATGTATTGAAAATCAGCGATCTTGTACAGAGCTCAATTCAGGAAAAAATAAAAAATTCCACGATACAGTTCGGGGGCGGAAAGCTTCTCAGATTTTATTTGACGCCAGGGATGGGAAAGAAGTGTTTACACCGTTTTAGCTTTGATGGGATGAATTGTCATGACATATAATTTTGATCCGGATAAATGGTATGACAATGAATTAGTTTTAATTCAATTAAAACTAAAAACTGGTGAAATGAATCAGAATGAATATGATGAAGCGGTTGAGATTCTGGATAAAAAACTTGAAGAAATGTGGAAACGTCTGGATGGAAGTTATCAGATAAACAACGGGAATTGATAATGGGACCAATATCAAAAAAAGTAATTGCAGGATTTAAAAAAGCTAAGAATCAAAAAATTATAGACTTTAAAGAGCTTAAAGAAGCAAAAACATATGCACAAGGTCTGGATAAAACAGTTATCTCAGAAGATCAGCTATCAAAGTATGATCCTCTCCATGCAGTTTATATCTATGCACAAAATAAGGTTTCAGTCCTTGTCGAACAATTATCCAATTTGCCTGCTTTATCAAAACTAACAGATAATCTTGAACAGGCAGATGATATTTATTTGCCATCATCTCCCCCAAGGAGTCCACTTACACAGTCTTATTTTACATGCTGGGGATTCTTCGATCTATGTGTCGGAATTAAAAAAGAATCATTTGGAACAGTCATAATTGATCTTTTGAAAAATATAAAAGCAGACCAGGGATTAATCAAGATTATTGAATATATGCAAAACTCCAGGATGGGCATTTTTATCCACAGGGGTAACATTGATCGATATGTGATTTTAGAAGAATTGATCACAGGTGAGGAAGTAAAAGTTTTTGTTCCCGCAGGTTATCAAGGGAAAGAAAATGAGATCTGGTATGTTCGCTTGATGCCGGCACCATTTCCAGAATTAAATTATGGGTACTCTGTTGCTTTCACAACTCCATATATTCTTATAGACTTAGATGGTGATATAGGGTCTTCGGCAAAACGGGATGATTGGGAAGCTTTCTTTGCTCGGAATTTAAAAGCAGTGAGGGAAAAAGACAAAATCAAAACTTATGATTCTTTTATGAAATATGGGAAAAACAAACATTTTTGGAATGAATATATTTTCGAAGGTTATGTGAATTATGAAGCTGATATGATCATGCTTGCAGGAATTCCGGATATTCCATTGAGCATGCCCCATTCAGAAGCAAGTCAAAGAGAACGGGGGGAGATATAAAAATGAAAACAATTAACAGAACAGCAATCACAATCATTCCCAAACAGCCATACATTAACTGGGCGGATAGCTTTAATGATGTAAAGGTATATTATAAAGAGGCTGTAACAACAATCCTGATTCCTGATAAATATGGCGAATTCGATTATGAAAAGTATTTGAAAAAGATTTTCAAACAAATATTTGAAGAACAGCTTGAATCCTGGATGGCTGATCCGGATGTTTGGCCAAAGAAGAGAGATTATAAAGCTTTCAAAAGATGGTTCGATGTTCTTTGCTCTGATATGACCTGGGACTATGGAGATGGAGATATTGAGCATGATGAATATTGAAAAGAAGGATTGATATGTTTGATTTGAGTTTGCCAGATTTCGAAATAATTGTCTGGATCAAGAATAATGATTTTGGAAAAAAATTTGAGAAAGAAATATTGGTAACAATAAAAGACCTTGAGATCGATGATTATTCTGAAACTAAAGATACAATAGTATATCAGTGGATAGTGCCTTCTTGGATACAAACAATGGTTATCGGCGGACAATTAAAAGATTTTATTGGTAATCCTAATTTAATTTTCTTAAAGCTCAAAGCTAATAATGATTCAAACATTCAGGATGTAACCCTAAAAGATGACAGGAAATATAAAAAATTATGACAAAGCGGAAAATTAAACCTGAAAGAGATCTTGAAAAAGCATACTCCACAAAGGACTTCGTGGCCAAATTAAGGAGACTTGCTGATTCTATTGAACAGAATGAGAGGTTCAGGATACAAATTGCTGGTGAAAGAATTACAGTGCCACCAAATGCTGTTTTCAATATTGAGCATGAAAGAGAGGGAAATAATGAGGAGATTGAGTTTCAGATGAAATGGATAGTGCCTGAGAAGTAACGTATGAAATACAAAGAAAAATATTTTCATTGCGGTGATTTCCTGCAAAACAGTTTAAAGTCCCAAATTGATGAAATTTATCAAGGCATTTCCAAAATAGAATGGAAACCTGATTTTGGTTTTGACTCAAATAATGGTAAGGCACTACAACATCAAAGAGCTTATAATAAAGCATTTGAACAAGAATTCTTAAAATTTGGTTGGGAACAGCAACCCCTTCTTTTGCAGAATCCTCGTTTGATTGGTGATTTCAGAAAAGATCTTGTTTTTGTTGAAATTCAATTTGGGAACAGCGCCACACTATATCGGGATTATTACAAATTCCAATACGGTCATGCGAATGGTTTGTTATCTCTGGCGGTTCTAATTGTTCCAACAAATCCTGCAGAATTTTTCCCGACACGACCATCCAGTGTTGTTAATATGGCTGAATTTGAATTAGCTGATCGATATCTGACAATATTGCCACTACGAGTCCCTGTTCTATTGATTGGGTTGTTACCGGAGAATCAAATGGAATCTTAATATGATAGAAAAATTCAAAAAACTAAATCAATCTGTCTATAAGGGAAAAAGAGCACCACATAAGCCCTTGTTGATTCTGTTGGCATTGGCAAGGTTTCAGCAAACAAAAAAACAATATATTCCATATGAGACTGTTGATAGTGAATTACGGGAATTATTGATTGATTTTGGACCTCTACGAAAAAGATATCAGCCAGATCTCCCATTTTTTCATTTGCAACATGATAACTTGTGGGAAATAAAAGGTCACACCCCAGAAGACGCTGAGTATCTTAAGAGTCTCTCCAAACCAGAGAGAAAATATTTCCTTGAAAACAACATTATGGGCGGTTTTCCGGATGATATATATACAGATCTTATAAATAATCAAAATGAAATCAGTGGGACAGCTGAATACCTTCTAAATACACATTTTCCTGAATCTTATCATGAAGATATTTTATCAGCAATTGGTCTTACTTTAGATAAAAAGGAAAGTAGAAAAAGAAATCCAAAATTTAGAACAGATACTTTGGTGGCATATGAATATAAATGTGCAATATGCGGATTTTCATCTTTGTTGAATAGAAAGTATGTTGGATTGGATGCTGCACATATTAAATGGTTTCAAGCTGGAGGTCCGGATAATATCAACAATGGGATACTTCTTTGTGTTCTCCATCACAAACTTTTCGATATGGGATTGATAACAATTGATGATTCTTTTGATTTGAGAGTTTCAGAAAACGCACATGGAACTGATTTTTTTGATAGCATGGTGCTAAAATTCAATGGTCAGAAATTAAGAAACCCTATCCGGAAAAGCTATTATCCTAAAAATGAATATTTAGATTGGCACATTTCTGAAGTGTTTCATGGTCCGATGAGGGAAAAGTAAAAATGGACCTGACTCCTGCATTTTTTCTATCAATAATGATTGAATATTGGTATTTTTTCTTATTAGTGATTATACTCGCCTTTCTTAAAACACCCTTATTTAAAGGTTTCATTGGAGAAGTGATAATCAATTTAGCTTCGAGTGTATTCCTGGATAAAAACAAATACCACCTAATCAAAAATGTGACATTGCCCTCAAAAGAGGGGACAACGCAAATTGATCATATCATTGTTTCTCAGTATGGTGTTTTTGTTGTTGAAACCAAGAATATGAAGGGTTGGATTTTTGGAAGTGAACACCAGAAAATTTGGACCCAGCAAATATATAAACATAAAACAAAGTTCCAAAATCCATTACATCAGAATTACAAACACGTCAAAACGCTTGAAAATATATTGAATCTCGGACCAGATAAAATAATTTCTGCCATTGTTTTTGTCGGTGATGCTACTTTTAAAACTTCGATGCCAGCAAATGTCAATTACCCCAGGGGATATATTAATTTTATCAAATCAAAAAATGAAATTTTACTATCCGATGATGAAGTTAAACAAGCAATCAAGGTAATTGATTCTGGAAGATTTGAGCGCTCTTTTAAGACGAATCGTGAGCATGTAAAACATGTTAAGGATATTGTCCAGAAAAAGCAGAATGAGAAAGCTTGCCCGAAATGTGGAAGTGCAATAATTTTACGAACTGTTAATAAAGGCGTTAATGCTGGTAATCAATTTTGGGGATGCTCTCAGTTTCCTAAATGTCGAGGAACACTGGAATATTCAAAAACCGGAATAGAGCTTTAAATATTCTTAATTTAGCGGTTTAAGGGGTTTGGGCTATAGAAGTGCTCAGTAAATTTGATATTAGGTTGAAGGCAAGAAAAACCCGGGATAACAGGCTTAACCCGGGTTATAATATTTGAAATCCTACGGCTTTATTTAAGAATGCTTACACGCCTGTTCTCTTTTTTTACTGGCTTCCTTGGATTTCACATGGCATTTATCGCGGTCTTCTTCGCTTTTGGAATTTGCATCGCATTCAGACAAATCGTTTTGCAGGTGTCCTCTTTCAATGACACTGCAATGATGGTCATCTTGTTTTTTATTTTCTTGTTTCATATCAATATCCTCTTTTATATGGACTTTAAGGTTTTCGATGAGCAGGCAGGGATGGTCAATGATTACAGATATCTTTAGCCTTGTCCTATACATTAACCCTGATACAGACGATGTCAATACATAGGACACCCATATTTTATGGTATAAAAGCTCGCACAGCTTGACAGTTTTTAGCAAAACTCAGAAGGTCAATTATGATTTTGTTACGTCACGTTGGAGATAATCGTTCTTGGTGCTGAAACACAAATTATAGGGTAATCTACATACTAAACGTTAATTTTGCTCAAACAGAAATAGGAAGCCTATAGCCAGTGTTCTCTTTGTGGAATTTTAAATATCCATCAAATTTTTATAAAGATTAGAAATGGTATCATTGATACTTTAAAGGGCAAATGAGATTTTCCATAGGATAATAATATTAGAGGACCACATCGATGTCCAAGCTAATGTATAGAATTTTTTAAACGCTCAAATTCGATCGCTAAATTTAGGGTAATCACCCCATCTCCGTTGTTACTAAAAATGGGGTGAGTGGTATCGATTTATATTATAACTTTTGTGGTTTACAAACATTTTCGGCTTTTGCTGCACTTCGCCCACAGCCTTCGCAGTAGTGGGTGGCTGGTTTGATAAGCGATATATAGGCCTTGGGATCTTTGACCTGTAGTTCATCTTCTACATGACCACATAATGTTTTTTGATTATCATCACTCATTGTTGTCTGCCTCCATTTTTGTATATATAATTGGATTGTATTTGCCGCTATTGTAAAGATATGAACTGGTTTTGATCTATACGGCATTACAAAACAATAAAATAAACACTGGGTTGCACAAGTCAAACAACCCATCATAGCAAATCATATTATTTTATCCTGGCGTCAAATTGGATCTTTTTTTGTTCATGGTTTCTCTGTTATGCGATGATATGGTTAAAGCTTGGTTTGAACACTGAGGGCCACAAGTTGCGGTAATGATTTTGAAACATTCTGAATTGTTTAATATTTACATTACCTGAAAAAGGATTACCTTTAATATACCATTCCCAATGTTTCTGTCTTAACAACTCCCGGAAATAGCAAGGAGGAGAAATGTATACCAAAGATCAATTATGCGAAAAAATAAGATCCGTTCATCCCGATATCGGAGTGTGTGGAATAGATATAAATGTGGAATACAGCTCAAAAAAAAAGGTATGGGTTGTAGATCTAAAAAAAGATAATCATCGGTTAAAAACCTATCTTGAACCTGTAGATGCAAATACTTGTATGGATGGGAAACAATGTATAGGGCTTGGATTACAAATATCTCAACTTAAGGATAATATAAAAAACATGTAATATTTATAGAAACAAGTTTTTTAAAAATACAAGATTTTTCAGAGGTGTGATATGGCAATTTTAAATCAAAACAATACAAATATGACAGTGGACCTGGAAGGCTATCTTGAAGATTTCGAGTCCTGGACAGAAGAAACCGCATGTGAGTTGGCAGCCCGGGAGGGTGTGTCACAGGAGTGTCCCTTAGGCAATGATCGTATGGATATTTTAAGATTCATTCGAGATTACTACAAAAAATTCGAAGCATTCCCAATCGTGCGTGCTGTATGCAAAAATATTAAACAACCAAAGGATTGCCAGTATCAACAATTCCCTGATCCGCTCGTGGCATGGAAAATAGCTGGACTCCCAAAGCCGACACCGGAGGTATTTGCAAAAATCAAACACCATGCGTGAAGGTTGTAGAAATTTTAACAAAAAAGGAGGTTTTTTCTATTGCGCTTGAGCGGAGTAAGACAGTGCTACAGATAAGGCAGCACAATACTATGATCTTGAATTGAAAAATTTAAAGGAAACAGTTCTTAATCGTTTAAGAAGGTGAATATAGTTGAAGAGTTAAACCCCATATGCGAATGACAAAAAAGGCATCCGCATATGGGGTTGTTTATTGTTTTTAGCAAGAGCAGTCGCAATGAGCTCGTTTCATATTACAGACCGATTCGTGTTCACCTTTGTCAATGCATTTAAAATATTCCTGATGGCATTTTATCGAGCAAGCATTTTCTTTTTTTTCGGATTTTTTCTCCATGACAATCTCCCAGAAAAACTTATCTTTATTTCTTAATCAAAATTCATTAGCATTTTGATTGATTTTATCCAAGCCTGGCTTGAAGCCAATAATTTCACTGGCAACAAGGTATAAGTATAAAATAAGCATCAAATCCCTTTTTCCAATCTTAAATTCGTCAACCCATATGTTTTTAATCCAAACGTTAAAAAAGAATGAGATTTTTAGGCATACAGACCTTATTTCAGTCGATTCAATAAAACAAAAATACTTACATGATCATGGCTTCAATTTTTAACGTCCTCTTTTTCGGCTTTTTTGATATCACAAACAGAAATCAAGATTAGAAATTGTATTGTTGAAATTGAGAACGTCTCCTGACAATTTCAATTAGGATAATGATCCTTGACTTCAGGTGAGGTCTATTTTCTAATATAAAAAGATCATTTTTTTATTGCAATTTCATATAGTGAATAGTAAAATTTTAACGTCCGATGGGGGATAGGGCAATGCTGAGGAGCAACCCGAGCACCGGAGGATAACGAAGCATTTAGGCGGGGTGAAAACCCCGCCCTTTTTATAAGGGACTCAAGCTCAAACACAGTAAAATCAGACAATGATAAACTTCCGTAAGGGGCATCACAGCTAAAAAAGAAAGGACTATGGTGGAGGCTGATCCGTTTTGAGGGGCGACATGATTGCCTCATAATCTTGACCACCATAAAATATATTCAGAATTTGCACCGCTTGTTTATCTTCATCGACAAGAAATGCTGCGACTGTCTTTTTTTCAAGGGGATATATTCTTAATCCTTTCATTAAATCATTGCGTTTTTGACCTCTTATTGGTGCTATCTCCAGTTTTTGGCATTTGAATTTTAGCTTTTCAATATAAGACCATCCCCTTTCGGGAAAGCCGCTTTTTTCAGTGATATAGTTATATATATTTTCAAGATCTTTGATTGCATCCGGCATCAAAGAAACATCATATTTTTTCATGAGACGTTCTTTTTTATCCGTTTTTTGTGGAGCTCTTCAATGCTTTCAAATGCTGTGTCAAGTGGGACAGGGTTTCCATTTTGGGCCGAATGTTCCAAGCGTTCACGGATAGCAGAAAGTCTTGCTTGGTGTTCTTCTTCTCTTTTTTGCCATAGCCTAACGGCTTCCCTGATCAATTCACTTGTGGACCCGTAAGAGCCAGAGCCGACTTTTTCCTTTATTGTGGCCAGCATATCAGGGGGAAGGGTTATTGTAATTCTCTCGGCTTTTTCTTGTCGCATGGTTTGCCTCCATATAGCAGTATGACTTTATCATACTGCTATAGAAGAAAAATCTCAACCTATTTCATAATTTAGAAACATTAATTGGTTTTTGGGCGTATTTGCCTTGTCTTGTTTTTCAGATTGTCAAATAACCTATACCTTTTTTAACAACCACCCAAAAACCCAAGACCCGCATTCCTTCATGTAAAAAAAGGTCCGTAATTAATTTATTGACGCCATGTAAAGAGTGTTCTATAACCTTGTTTAACACTCACATTAAAAAAGGTGCTCAATGACAAACATCGGCTATATCAGAGTCAGTTCAATTTCACAAAATGATGCAAGGCAACTTGACGGTGTTCCCCTGGATAAAGTCTTCAAAGAAAAAATATCCGGAAAATCAATTAAAAGGCCAGGCCTTGAAAAATGCCTGGATTATATAAGAGAAGGCGACACCCTTCATATCCATTCCATGGATCGCCTGGCCAGAAATCTTAAAGACCTTCAAAATATAGTAGATGATTTAACCGGCCAGGGGGTTACCATTCAATTTCATAAAGAAAACCTTATCTTCAGCAACACAGCAAACGCCATGAATAAACTCATGCTGCAGATGATGGGAGCATTCGCTGAATTTGAAAGATCCTTAATTAAAGAAAGACAACTTGAAGGCATTGCAGCAGCCAAGAAAAAGGGGAAACATTTAGGCCGGCTCCCGTCTCTATCAGTGGATCAGAAAAAGGAAGCCATTTCTATGGTAGAAACCGGAACACCCAAAACTGAAGTAGCTAAACATTTTGGGATAAGTCGTCCAACATTATACAGTGTTCTAAAGCAAGAAAAAAAAGAATGCGTTCAAGAATAATTCTGAAAGCGTATAGACATAGGGCTCTTCTAAAGATTAACAGGGATAGTCTGGGGGTTAATCCCCACCCGAAAAAGGACCTTGACTGATAGGTAGTCCTCACCACAATATACCTCGATTTTATCTGTCAAATTTTCGATTCAGATAGGCCACGACAGCCATGACAAATAAAAAAAGAAACCAATACCATTTTGAAAGATGACTTTGGATATCGGCCGACTGTCCTATATATGGCCTATTGTCAAATATACAAATGGATAAGATTTTACAGCCAGGTAATACACTGATATCACACAAATATGAATAATATCCTGATACCAGCATCAAACCCTGAAGATTGGAAAAAATTCCTTGCTGACCCTGAAAAACAGTGGAAAAAGGGTTATTCAGCAAGGACTCTTGCTTATTGTTGGCATGCTGCTAATGGTATTCCCGCTGAAGTATTGTCTGTTTTGAAACAATTGCCGGAACTATCCAGAATCGAACCATTATTTATTATCCCTGAGCATAAAGTTTCACTGCCAGGTGGTGGAGCGCCTTCACAAAATGATATCTGGGTTCTTGGAAAAACCGACATGCATTTGATATCAATCACAGTTGAAGGGAAAGTTTCTGAACCATTCGGGCCTACAGTCGAGGAGTGGTTTAAAAACCCATCTCCTGGCAAAGAAAAACGACTTAAGTTCTTGTGCGAAGAATTAGGTCTGTCTTATCCGATTCCAAACAATATTCGATATCAATTGTTACATAGGACTGTATCTGCCATACTGGAAGCCAAACGATTTCAAACTGACCGGGCGGGAATGATTGTACATTCGTTCAGCCCTGCAAATGAGTGGTTTGAAGATTACCAGACATTTATTGATCTATTCAAACTCAATGCTGATATAAATAAGTTGGCTTTGACCACCTTGCCAAATGGGATAGTGTTGTATTTTGCATGGATTCACGGGGATGAAAAATACTTGGAAATTTAACTTGGGATAGACTTTAAATTAAAATAAATGAAGAACGTTTGACAGAAATCGAGATAAAATTAGCTTATCAGGAAAAAACCATCAAAGATTTGAATGATGTTATTTGTGATCAGCAGAAGGAAATTGAAAAACTCGGTTCAATCTGTAGCGTTTGGATTTAAAATTTGATATTTGCTTGCATGTAGTTTCACAAAATGATAGCTGACAGGCTGATGATAAAAAACTGTCAGCTATCAAGCGAATATATTCCTATGATTCAAGATAGTTGAATGGCCAGTAAGTTGACAGATTGCGCTTTTTAGTGCGAAGGTTGGGGTTACCCCTATAAAGCAAGAGGGAAAGGAATCTGTTCGGGAATAATTTTGACAACGTAAGACATAGTCAACTCCTCAAAACCTTTAACATCCCGATATAAATAAAAACAGTTTTTCGTTAAAGATTGAAGTCAAGATTATGCATTTTATCTTTGAATGCTGAACGGTCAATTAAACTACAGATTGAATTTTCCTGTTGCTTTTCGCTGTCAGGAATGATTATCTCAGGTTATGTTGTAAGCTTTTGATAAAATATCACAATTATTCCATCTGGATATTATTCTAACATAAATGATATCCGGATAGTATTAATACACGAAAGATATGCACCACCTACATATCATAAAATATGCGGAATCGTTCAGTCACTTTTTAGGTATAGAACAAAATATATATGGGGTTTGACCATGGAACCAATTTTCAAGAATTCTGATAAATTGTTAGAGGACGCTTCAAAAGGCGAATTAGTACTATTTCTTGGCGCCGGGATAAATGTTGGTTGTAAAATGGGAGACCCCCCATTAGACGCACCTCTTGGTAATACATTGCCAGCTGATATTTCTAACCATTTTTTTCCAGAAGAACCATACACCGGCGAAAGCTTAAGATCTGTCTCCGGGAAAATACAAAAGATTAAAACTGATAAAAAATTACGTGAATATTTAGCTAAAAGACTGCACCCGGTTGAGTTATCAAACGCTCTATCGTTAGTACCCTTAATCAAATGGAAAAGCATTTATACGGTAAATATAGATTACGGTATTGAAACCGCGTATGCTAAAATCAGTGATAAAGTGCAAAACATACATCCAATTATTCTCCCCAATGATCCTGTCGCTGCTGATATTGATATGGAACTCCCCTATTATAAGTTGCATGGTTGCCTAATGAATAATGAAAGCAACGTAATTTTTTCGCATAGAGATTATACAAAAGCTCGAGAAAAAAATTTAAGATTGTTTGCTCATCTAACAGTTACTCTATGCGAATCATCTTTATTATTCATTGGTTTTGGATTCGAAGATTCTGATTTCTTCGATCTTTGGGAGAGTGTAAAAGATTATGGAGGGTCATCATCTAAGTTTAGAACTCATTATTTAGTTAAGCCCTCCCCCCTTCCAAGCTATATTGAGTCAATGGAGATTGATGGTGTCACGGTAATAGACTCAAAGAGTGAAGATTTTTTACCTTGGCTTAAAGCAAATCTACACAAAACTCCAGTATCCATAGCAAACAAAATTGTTGAAAGAAGCGCCAGCATTACTAGATGGGCTCAAGAGCAGTATTCAGTTTCTCTGCCCCCAAATATTGCAGATTCATTAAAAAAGACCTGTCAAATAGTATCTGAATTAAAATCACCAGTCCGCTTGCCTGAAAATAGCAATTATCTCAAGGGAGCACAACCCTTTTGGGATGATATCCAAAATGGTTTGCTTATTAAAAGAGAAATCCAGGAGGATTTGATAGAAGATATCCATGACTGGGAAAGATCAAAAAAACCTAAAATCAGTTTACTATTGGGTGCTGCTGGCTTTGGAAAAACCAGTGTCTTGATGCAAACTGCTTATGATATCTCAAAAGAAAACGGGCCCATTGTATTATGGGCAAGGCAAAATACTGAATTTAACCCCATTGCAGTTGCTGAATTCTGTGCCTTTCTCAAGCAGCCCGCAATACTATTTATAGACGATGGTCCAAAATATATGGCCGCAATTCGGAAACTTCATTTCGATGCTGTAAGTCATAAAATACAACTATACATTATCGTGGGTGCTCGGCCTAGTGAATGGAATTCTGCACGTGGGACAAGCTCACTATCAATTCTTTCAACCTTTCGATTACAAAGGCTTTCTGAAAATGAAATACGTAATTTGTCAATAACATTAAAAAAATCTGGTTTGCTGAAAGAAAAAAATGAAAACCTAACCATCGATGAAATTCAAGAGCACTTTGTTAATGTCGGAGAAAATCACATTATCGCAGGTTTGAGAACTGTGTTGTTTGGGAATGATACAAAATTTAATGAAATTATTGCTGATGAATATTATCGGATACAAAATGAGATAGCTCGAAAAATTTATTTGTCTGTAGCCCTCTCACACAGTCTAGGAATATTTATGCCTGCGGCGCTGGCTAGCAGATTAACAGAGTTACCGATTATTGATTATCATACAAAAATTGAACTGTATCTTGAAGATATCGTTCTAGAGGATAGCGATAAAATCTCTGGGGATTTATTGTTTTTTACACAGCATAGAGTGATCGCAGAATCATTGCTTGAATCAGTCGCAGACCCGGAAAGTATTATTCAGTTACTTCAAAGAATTTCGAAAGCGGTTAACCCACACTCATTTAATGAATATAAACTGTTAACAAGAATTTACGATGAAGATTATTTAGGAACAACTCTAAAAGAAACAGGGCGGATAAGATCCTTTTATAAATACTTGATGGAAGAATTCCCGGCAGACCCATACATTAAACAACATGCTGCAATTTTTGAATCGAAAGACAAACAATTTGATACAGCACGAAACCTTGCGGATGAAGCGATCAAATTGGGTGATAGGCATCCTCATTTTCTAAATACAAAGGGTACAATTTGGTTGCGAGAAGCCATTGATGAGTCAAAGCCGGATAGAGCTGAGTATGCCTTAAAGCAAGGGGTATCTTTAATCAGAGAGCGAATTTCGAAAGATGCCGACAAAGAGATACATTACCATAGCCTCATTGACAAACTTCTTGATTGGGCTATAAGAAAACCGCATTTATCTGAAGAACAAAGATTGCGTGCCCTTGAGGAAGCTCAAGCAGATTTAGATGATGCATTAAGGCTATACCCTATGAGTAGTGAACTTAGCACGTTGATGGGTAGGCTTAACATCGGAATTGAAAGAATTCCAGAGGCCGAAGATAGACTTAAAAGAAGTATATATTTAGATGCTGGAAATATAAGAGCAATCTTACTCTTAGCAAGCCTTTTAATTAAGAAAGGGGAAGATGATATCGCATTAACCTATTTGAATGATGGCATGTCTTATGCTCCCAAAAGTTCAGGTTTATTAAGACTAAAATTAAAATGTTTGATACGATTAAACAAAAGCTGGGACGAACAAAAAAGAGTATATCTTGAGTATTTAAGGCTGACACAAGATGACTACAGTAAAAGAATTGTTTTTATAAAGGGATTAATAGAACATGGAGACTATACCACAGCAGCAAGGCAAATTAAGACGATTAAAGATTCAACTATTTCGTTTCATAATAAGCTTAATCTCAGAGCAGATTTGAACTCTGAGGACGGAAGCCCAATGATTGTCTCTGGAACATACACATCCTATCGGCTTGGAAAGGGCTTTATTGCTATCCAGGGTTTCCCCCGTAATCTTGATGCTCATTTACAATTATCAACAATTTCGAATAGGAGTTATCCTCGTGATGGTGAAATCCTAAAAATTGAAATCGCAGTTAATGGATTGGGTATACATGTAAAAAAAATGGTTTCATAACTATCATAACGTGGTCAGATCTAAGTTTGACTCTTGTGAGGAATTAACAAATGTACCGGACTACGCAGAACCCCATACCCCAGTCTGATAAAATCAAATCAAACGAATACCTTTAATCCATCAATATAGCTTTTTGCATAAGCATCTGGTTGTTCTGATAGAAAGGGACATCGGTGTTTCCAAGTACTGTCGGCGGAACATTTGACAATTCTGACAAATTATCCATTGGTACAATGACCGTTTTAGCACCATTTTGGGGTATTTTGAGCAGTCCCTCGAAATTGCCTAGTGTTGCGCTGAAGCTGGTACCCAACGATACAGAGTGGGGATAGATACGCCCAGGTTCTGAGCTACATCGCGGGGTGGGATCCCATTAGCCAACAGTTTTTTTGCTGATTCGATCTTGCTGTCTGTCATCTGCCGTTTACGCCCGCCCTTTCGTCCGAGCCGCCGGGCTGCCTCCAGTCCTGCACGGGTACGCTCTACCGTCAATTCTCGTTCCATCTCAGCAAGACTGGCCATGACATGGAAGAAAAATCGTCCCGACGTTGTGCCGGTATCAATAGCGTCAGTTACACTCTTAAACTGGATGCTTTTTTTATGCAGCTCACTGATTAAATCAACCAGTTGTTTTACACTGCGCCCAAGCCGATCTAATTTCCAGACGACAAGGGTGTCACCTTCGCGCAATATTTCCATTGCTTTGATAAGTCCTGGCCGATCGGCTCGAGTCCCGCTGACTTTATCTTCAAAAAGTTTTTTGCATCCGGCTTTTTCCAACGCATCACGTTGAAGGTCCAAATTCTGGTCTTGGGTTGAGACGCGTGCATATCCGATCAACATAACCGCTCACTTTCTCGTTGGAAACGGCAGCAAACGTAGACGCGTGCGTTTTGGATCAACGGTTATCAACGCACCTTCTTCCAATTCGGCAGCCATCTGCCTTAAGGCTGCAATAACTGGCCAGCCAATAACATCTGGGCTGACATTTTCTGCACGGATTTGAACGACACTAGGTTTCTCACCATGTGTTACTGCAAGAATCGCACTGAAATCAAGATCGTGGGTGAGTACAACATAATTGTTGGCTTTTGCATAATCCATGATTTCTTTGTCCGGTGCATTCGCCGCTCCAATTGTCGACCAATGCGCTGACTCAACGCTGGCATCGTCAAACAGTTTCACCCAACGTGGTGACAAGTTCATATCGATCAGGATCTTCATGCTTGGATCAGCTCGATTTCACGTTCTTCGGCTCGCCACGCAGCATAACGTATCGCCTGCATGATATCTTCTCGTTCCAGATAGGGATAGTCGGCGAGGATAGTCTCGATATTGCTTCCTGCTCCGATCTGCCCAAGGATCATCCCCACCGTCACTCTCATACCACGAACACACGCTTTGCCGCCCATAAGATCAGGCTGCTGGGTAATACGATTAAATTGTCCCATATAATCCTCCTTATCGAATCTCATTGAAATAATATTCAATTGAGAATATTATTTCAAGAACTATTTTTGAGAATGTGAGAGTCTTGTTTTTGTGTGTGCTCATTATAAATCAGTGAGACTTATCATAAACCTGGGTTATTGAGAATGATTCCTTCAAATGAAAACAGTAGGCGTATAAGCATTCTTAACCAATCCGAAATAAATGAGCTATATGAAATACCTAAATTTACTGATGATGAAAGAAAATGGTATTTTGAATTGCATGGCAGTGAACCAAAGTTGCTGAAATTATCAGTTTCCCAGAAAACAAAGGTCGATGCTATTTTACAACTTGGATATTTTAAAGCAAGAAATCAATTTTTCCAATATCAGCATGAAGACATCCTGATGGATATTGATTACATATTAAATCAATACTTTGATAAATCAGAGATCGGCACAATAAATATCAATCGCGAAATAAAACGACAGAATAAAAAAAGGATTCTCGATCTTTTGGGATTCCAATATTTTAGAAAGACAAAACACGGTGAGTCTCTTTTGGCGAAGGCTCGTGGACTCAACAGGTTGTCGGCCGATCCAATTTTTATTTTCCGCGAACTGATGGAGTTTGTTTACAAAGAAAAAATGACAACTCCAGGATACACAACATTACAAGATATTATTTCTAAAGCCTTATCCTTAGAGCAACAAAGAATCGAACGGATTTTAGAAAAACAATTATCGCCGGAAGAGAAGCAAGAGCTGCTTCAATTAATGCAAAAAAAAGATAGTTTTTATGCGGTTACCTCATTAAAAAAAATGCCGAAGAATTTTAAACCGAAAGCGATTTATCGGGAAATAGAGCATTACCGGAATTATTTATCCATTTATCAAACTACCAAACGATTATTGCCTATGCTCAGGATCTCAAACAACAGCATTGTTTATTACGCCGGGCTTATTGACCACTATACAGTGAGATCTTTATCCCGCATGAATAAAGGGCCTAAAGCGTATTTATGGCTGTTATGTTTCATTTTCAATCGGACAAAACGGATATTGGATAATTTAGTATTGATGTTTAGCTATGTCGCCAATCAATACAAGGTTGATGTTGAAGTGGCGGCCAAAGCCTTAATCATTGCTGATGCAATTGAAAAGGATTCTCAGAATATTTGTGTTGCCAAACTATTAAGAATATTTATCGACACCAGCATTGATGATTCGGCACCCTTCAATGTTATAAAAGAAAAAGACGTCTATGCAATCGCCCAGCCTGAAACAATAAATCAAATATCTGCCAGCCTGGAAAACAAAAACGTAGATTATCAGGCAAAATTTACCTGGAAGGCTGTCAGTAAGGTATCATCGGGCTACAAATTATTGCTAAGAGCCCTTTTGAAAGTCTTGCCTTTTGAAAGTGACCAACATAGAGCATTAATGAAAGCCATGGATTTTTTAAAAACAACATTTTTGAACGAAAAGCCTTTATCTAAAGTTTTATTAAAGGATTTCCCCAAACAGCATATCAGTAATAAAATAAGGCCGTTCATTTATAATGATAATGAAAACACTATTTATACAGATCGTTATGAATATTATTGCTATCAACAGATAAGAAAATACACCGATGCCAGCTCAATTTTTCTAAATGAAAGTATTAAATATCGATCTATATCAACAGAACTTATTCAAGAATGGCCAAAAAATAAAAATCAGGTAATTCATAAAATCAACCGACCGATGTTGAGCCAGCCCCTAATCGAGTTTATCAACAAAAAAGCACGGCCTCTTGATGATAAAATAATTCGGGTGAATGAAGCGATAATTGACGGCAGTAACAACGATGTAAAAATAAAGACGGCAAAAGATGGATCATTTCTGTGGACCTTGCCGTATCAGAAAAAAGAGTTTGAAATTAATAATCCATTTTACAATAATTTACCACAAGTAAGCATCGCAAGGCTTTTGCGTTTTGTAAATCAAAAAACATCATTTATAAATCAATTTACGCATATAAAACCGCACTATGCAAAAGCAAAACTTGATGAAATGGGCATATACGCCTGCATAATTGCAAATGGAACCAATCTTGGCGTGCTGCAAATGGCCGGAATTAGTGACCTTCGTTTAGCGACTCTTCAAATGACAGATAGAAATTATATCCGTCTTTCAACATTAATAGCCGCCAATGATGTTATAAGTAATGCTGTTGCGGCTCTACCCGTTTTTAAATTTTGGGACTTTCAGAAAGGCCTTTTGCATGCCAGTCTCGATGGCCAAAAATTTAAAACTCAACGCGATACATTGCTTTCTCGTTATTCAAGCAAATATTTTGGATTTGAAAAAGGAGTGGTAGCCTATACGCTGGTTGCTAATCACGTCCCTGTCAACGCAAGGATTATAGCAGCGAATGAACATGAGAGCCGTTATTTATTTGATTTGGTATACAATAATACATCTGAAATTCAGCCGGATATTTTTTCATCAGATACAGAAGGTACCAACCGCCTTAATTTCCTACTTTTAAATGTTATAGAAAGAGTTTTTGCTCCACGATATCGATCCCTTCCTACTAAAACTGAGTCTATCATTTCTTTTTCTGACACCAAAAAATTTGAAAGGTATTTGATCAAACCCCAATCTCGGCTCAATCAAAAACTTGTTTTAAATGAAGAGGACAACATTAAACACATTCTGGCCTCGTTGCTTTTTGGCGAAACAAATCAAAGCAATATTATTGGGAAGCTTGGTTCGAATAATTTTAATAGCAAAACCAAACGGGCTCTTTGGGAAATGAATGCTGTTTTAATGACTGATTATTTATTGGATTACGTTGATGATGTCATTCTGCGACAAGCTGTACAGGGTGCACTATGCCGAGGAGAAGCCTATCATCAATTACGACGTCACATCTCCATCATTAATGGCAGGCATTTTCGAGGATCAACAGAAATGGAAATAGCTGTCTGGAATGAGTGTGCTCGCCTGTTAACAAATTCAATTATTTATTACAATGCGTTATTGTTGACAAATTTAATGGGATATTTTGAAAGAACTGGGCAAAAAGAAAAATACGAATTTGTAAAACGGCTATCTCCGGTGGCGTGGATACATATCAATTTTTACGGGCAATATTCATTTATGGGCAATGAGATTATCGATATTGATGAATTACTGAGCCAATGTAAAATTAATGACCTTTTTTGTATGGACAAAAATAATAGAATCATCGTACCAAACTGAAACTAGGCAGTTTCGAGGGACTGCTCAAAATACCCCATTACGGCCCTGGGCAGCTCCTGGAAAGACCTGGACCCTGAGGTGGTGGACCATTATGAATTCGGCGTGTCCATGACCCCCTGCCGTCAGGCCCTGTTAGACCTGGTCTTTTTTTACGAGGACGGAAAAGATCGCTACGTTATCGTGCCTTTTGCTTCAGGGATAATGCCCCACTATGACAATGTTGAAACTTTCACCATCCGAGGCCTGGAGGCCACGGCCAACTGGCAGCCGGTGCCGGAGCTGTCCCTTTTTACGGGCGTCACTCTTCTGGACACGGATCCTTCTGACCTGCCCTATGCACCGGATGTCACCGTGAGCGCCGGCATGAACTGGCGCTTTCTTGAGCGCTTCAAACTGAGCCTGGATGCCTCCTATGTATCTTCTGCCCATGTCGGCTCCCAGATCCGGAAGGTGAATACAGACAACAGCACCACTGTTGACAGTTCTTTCCTGATTAACGGAAAAATAAGCTATGCCCTGGATTTGAAAGGTGCTGCCTGCAAAGCCAATATTTTCCTGGCCGGAGAAAACCTCTTGGATACCGATTACGAGTATCAGTCCGGATACCCCATGCCAGGCATCAATTGCATGGTCGGGATTCAGATTTCTCTTTAGATCTTGCCTTAATTTTTACTTATGTGAATGATCATGGGGTTCTTTTTTGTGGTTCCCATGATCATGATCATGAGGCCCATGTGTATCTTTATGGTCATGAATCTTCTCTCCGTCATGGCTATGGCGGTGTTCGTGAGCATGCGCATGGCTATGGTTGTGCGCATGGTTATGTTCCTTACCATCATGCTGATGGAGATGGTCATGCTCATGGGTATGGTCATGGTCGTGTTTGTGACTGTGCTTGGTTTCCATTGCATTTCTCCTTTTTACTAAAATTTAAAATAAACAAAAACTTTTGTGTTTCAGAGTGTGATAATGGGGTATGTATTTTTATCAGTATAATTGCTTTACGCATGAAAATCAATTTTAAATTTGAGTTATGATAGCAGCCTCCAAATCGTCCAGAAGCCTGTGTTCAGCTCAAAACCATACTATGACTGAACAGAAAAGCATGCTTTTTTATTTAAGCAATTTTCACATTTTTTTATGAAGTAATATGATAAAATTCTTGTGTGGTTCAATAATTCCACTATATGTTTAATTTTTAACATAGCAGTATTGATGAATATTGGAAGAAATAATGAAAAAGGATTTACTGATTTAAAAAGGATAACTTATGGTAAGTATAAGAATTCCCGGTTTTGGTCACCAGGATATCAGGCATGTGGTGTTTGATTATAACGGGACCATAGCCCGGGACGGTATTTTGATTAAAGGCGTGAAAGAACAAATGGAAAAGTTTACAGATCAGGTTAAATTCCATGTGATCACGGCAGATACCTTTGGTTTCGTAAAAAAGGAACTGTGTGATGTTGATTGCACCTTAACCATCATCCCTGAAAAGGGCCAGGCTGTCAACAAGCTTGAGTATATCCGGCAGCTTGGGCCGGAACAGACCCTGTGCGTGGGAAATGGGGCCAATGACCGGATGATGCTTGAACAGGCGTGTATCGGTATTGCCGTGTTGCAGGAGGAAGGACTTGCGATATCTTCCCTGATGGCGGCAGACCTGGTTATCAGGGATATCCTGGAGGTTTTCGGTTTTTTCCAGACTCCGGAACGATTGATTGCAACATTGAGAACTTAAAGGTGTTGCTATTTTTTTATCAGTTTATGGACGACTTATCTATTTGTGAACAGAGGATAGAAAAGAATTCAGAAAACCTGGGATCTCATCAAGACAAATGAACTTATCACTAAAATGAATGTGCCGCTTTCGCACAAGTCCCAGCTTTAATAAATCAGTGACAACGCCGCAGTGTCATGATAAAATTATTTTCCTTTAACAAGGAAAGAACATTCAAAGGAACATTTCCAATGACAGATGTTAAAAAAATACGGCTCACCGAGTCTGTTGCAGGTGCCGGTTGAGCGTCCAAACTTTCTCCAGGGGACCTGGATAAAGCATTATGTGGGATGGTGTTTCCAACGAATAAACATGTTCTGGTCGGGCTTGAGAGAGCCGATGATGCCGGTGTCTACAAAATATCCGATGACCTGGCCCTGATTCAGACCGTTGATTTTTTTACACCCATTGTGGATGACCCATACTGGTTTGGACAGATTGCGGCCGCCAATGCGCTCAGCGATGTCTATGCCATGGGCGGCACCCCGAAAACCGCTATGAACCTGGTAGCGTTTCCGGTCAAAGAAATGGATTTATCGGTGCTGCGCCAGATCATCCAGGGGGGAATCGATAAGCTGGTCGAGGCTGATGTGGTGTTGCTCGGTGGTCACAGCATCGAGGACAAGGAATTGAAATACGGGCTGTCCATTACCGGTTTTGTACACCCCCAAAAGGTGTTGATTAAAGGGAACCTGCATCCGGGAAACCGGCTGATTTTGACCAAACCGCTGGGAACGGGAATTATCAACACTGCCATAAAAGCGGCAATGGCTTCTCAGGCACTCACAGATACGGTCACCCGGCTGATGGCCACACTCAACCGGCAGGCCGCCGAGGTCATGGCCAGTTTTGACGTCACCGCCTGCACGGATGTGACCGGATTCGGACTGATCGGACACTTGGCAGAAATGGTTCTAGGATCGGGCATGAGTGCTCGCCTGTTTTCTAAAAATGTACCTGTAATCCGGGATGCCTTGACATTTGCTTCCATGGGGCTGATCCCGGCCGGTGCTTATAAAAACAGAGAATTCCGGGAAGCCATGACTCAGTTTTCCGAAAACGTGGACCGATCTCTCCAGGCGGTTCTGGTGGATCCCCAGACCTCGGGCGGACTGTTGATCAGTGTGAAGGCATCCCAGGCATCCCAATTGCTTTCAGCACTGAAGGATGCCGGAATCAGTGACGCGGCTCAGATCGGGGAAGTATTTGACGGGCCGGAAGAAAAAATATTGATTGAATGATAACAGCGCCCGTTTTGTCGGCCGGGATTACAGATTCCTTTATCAGTATAATTATTTTACGCATGAAAATTAATTTAAAATTAATCTGCTGCAGCGGTTTCCAAATCGTCCAGAAGCCTGTTCAGGTCAAAACCATACAGGATTGAGACACTGTGAATGGTTTTAAAAAGCGATTTGCAGCAGATGCATTCCCCTGCAAGACCATCATATTTTTTAAATACCGGCAGAGTTTGCTTATATGCAGACACAACATCAAGGACTGTCATTTCCGGATGGATGAGTTTTCGGTCTTCATTTTTTTTATTGCACATTATATTCTTTTAACACCTTTTCCAGGGCCCGGGGGATATGCTGGATAATTTCACCCACCTGGGTGGCAGGGGTCGGCCTGGCATTAAATCCGGCAACCCGGTTAACTTTTGCTGCGATCTTTGCTGCTTTTGAAATTTGCATTCCTGTCCCGGCAAGGGCAGTGACAATGCCGGTAATGGTATCTCCTGTCCCACCCATGGCTTCCATGGCTTCGACTATTGGGTTGTCTACAGAAAAAACGATCCCGCTTTTATCTGCAACATAGTCTGTTGCCCCTTTTACAAGCAAAGTTTTTGCAGCATTTCCATGCTGGTAAGCCCGGCTGATAAGATCAGGAACCTTATTGTCATCGTGAAGGATAAACCCACGGGTATAAAACGGATGAGGCGCGGTTTCATCAGCAAGAAACGCAAGCTCGCCCACATCCGGTGTAAAAAGATCATAAGATTGCGCCTGACCGCTCATCTTGGCGGCGTACATATACCCTGCATCTGCGATCAGCACGGGTTTTTTTTGTAAATCATTCAGCATGAACAGAATCCGGTTATGCCAGTCTACATCTGGTTGAAGGTAATGGAATGCAAGGGTATGAAAATCCATTTTGGGCCCTTTTTCGACCAGGTATTGATATAGTTTTCGGCTACCGTCCCCAAGTCCGATATCCCCTGCAATAAACCCGATGATGTCCTTTTGACCCACAACTTTCAACGTATTGACCATAGCGCCTAAAAGTGCCGGGGTTCCCCGGTTCACCGGAACATGTCGGCCATCAATACAAAGTCTGTTTGCCTCCATAACCACTTTGCCGACAGTCAGGGGAAAATCAGGATCAGGGATAGTTCCTACCACTGCGAGCATTTTTGTTGCATCTCCTTAAAAGCAAGTCCAAGGGCATAACCGCAGAGGGTATGGCCGATGTCCATGGGATTGGGAGCCTGTGCCATGGTTTTGCCAACCAGGATGAACGCAAGATATGGCACATCCGGGCAACCGCCTCCGGAAACATTGACGATTATCCGGGTGCTTTTTTCCACAGTGATTTTCATATTGGCCGCTCTGATCATGAGAAACTCTCCAAAATCCTTTATCTGAAAAAGGTCCACCGGCTGGAGCAATGGATCGGTTACAGGAACCGTCTCAATGGGCGGAATCCCTTCCTTTTCAAGGAGTCTAAGAATATTGAGTTCCTGGATCAAAGGAAATTCTATCACAAGGTCACACCCGCTTTGAATCTCCGGTGGCGGACCCATCACCCTGATGTCCCAGTTATTTGCCAGTAAAATTTTTTGGGCTGCAATGACTTCGCTTGTATTCTCAAATACAAGGATGCCCAACTCTGACCGGGAAAGACGTTGCTGTTTTTTCCCTTTGAATAATTTTAATTTAAACAAAATGCCTTTACGTCATTAATTTTTTACAATGGTCATCCGGTATTCATCTCCCTGCTGCAGGATATCCGAGACCTTGTATTGTTTGCTTTCTGCCGCCCTTGAGACATTCTCTTTTGAAGCATCCGTATCCACCAGTACAATGATCTGGCTTTCATTTCCTGATTTAATCGCTTCCATAAACATTAACACGGGTTGAGGACATGAAAATCCTCTTGCATCAATCGTTATACTCACGGTTATACTCCTTTGATATTTTTTCTCATTGTAAATCCGATAAACAGGCAGACGATAAGTCCGACGACCACCGCAGCAATGCCATGGGGGCCAACACCCTTGGGAGAACTTGCCAGTCCGAAATTATGAGCAATGCCAGCGCCCATGATCATTCCGAGAACAAAAACAGCGGCATCCCCATCCCCTTCACCTGAAAGAAACAGTTGACGTCCGGGGCATCCTCCTGCCAGTGCAAAGGCAAGGCCGGCAAGCACCATCCCTGCAAAATTCCAGACCTGCATGGTATGGGCAACCGGCTGTCCTTCAAACCCGGGGTGGAACTGGCCCAGAATAAAATTTGTAATAAATGCAAATAGTACAAGAGCAATCAATCCGGTTAACAAATGAATATGGCGAAACAAAATTAAATCCCGAAAAGCGCCCATGGTGCAGAACCGGCTTCTTTGGGCGATAAACCCGATGATAAGTCCAATCACAAGGGATATAAACAAGGGTGCATGCATGGCACCTGGGCCTTTAAGGCTGTAAAACAAGATCCCGCTTTTATCTTCTCCTGTTACCTGGGGATAAATCAGCATCAAACATAAAAAACCCAGCATGATAAGCGGGAACAACAGGCCCACGCTTTTATAAGTTGCCTGGCTTCTGCCCAGGTTGTACCCGTTTTTTAAAAAAAGAACACCGATCCAGATTCCTCCTGCCAGTCCCAGCAGGCCGATGATGGCATTACCGTCTCCTCCTGCAAGACGAAGCAACGCCCGCCAGGGGCAGCCTAAAAAAACCAGGGCTCCGATCATGGCAAAAACACCCAGAACAAACCGGACAATGGGTGCAGATCCGCTACGGGGTTTAAATTCCTTAAAACTGAATGCAGCAATTAAA
>Ga0180009_10000580_pt1 | contig 49919 bp, 39 predicted proteins | sample OS_PC_MetaG_FD_123537 | JGI IMG/M metagenome (GOLD analysis project Ga0180009, IMG submission 123537) | Groundwater microbial communities from the Aspo Hard Rock Laboratory (HRL) deep subsurface site, Sweden - OS_PC_MetaG | ecosystem: Environmental > Aquatic > Deep subsurface > Groundwater...
GCGCGACTTATCGATATGGAATGAAGAAGACTGTCATGTCTCCAAATAGTGGTTTTATAATCAATCTGTACGATGCCAGGTCTGGGCCAGGGTTTTTAACACAGTTAGGTGCAAGAAATCAGCGGATACTAGATACTGGTTCCTGGATGCTGGATTATTAAGGAATATATTTTCTTTCTATCCAGTATCAAGCATCCAGCATCGGTCCGCCTCCCCGGCCCGTACCGGTCCGGGACGGGCAAGCAATGGGATATTTACTCCATCAACTCGTCGGCCTGCCCTGGCGCGAGGCAATTGTGACCCTTAGTAATGCTTCAGGTTCATGAGGCGTTGGCTTTTAAGCTCACGTCCTTGCGTGCCAGGTCTAGGCCAGGGTTTGAGGCGAAGCTTCGCTAGTGGATGGTCTTGTTCTCGACTGCTCTTTCAGTAACCGTTAATGCAGATTTCGATCGGATATCGAGTCCTATGATATTACCCTGGCTATCTCGGTTCCACTTAATCAGACCCGCTTCCTCCATGCTCCACAGAAGACGAATATTGAGTTGTCGTAATCTGAAAAGTTCATCTTTTAGCTCTCTATGGGCATGCTCATAACGGCGATTAGTAACGAAAAAAATGATAAGACCACCAACGATTAAACCCATAGTTAAAAATATAATTTTCATGATACTCCTAATGACAAAATGCTCAGACCTTTAATTCCAGGTTTATCATCTCACCCTTCTGAAATCCCATGGCATCGAAAAACTGTAACAGGCTCCAATCGCGCCAGTTTACGAAGGTGTATATTGTATCGACACCCACCTTCTTCAGGTTATTGACCATCTCCATGAACAGCATCCTGGCGACACCTTTCCTTTGAAAGGAGGGGTCCACTCCGATGGTATCGATCCAGCCGATATGTTCCGGCACGCCATATTCCCATCCACTGGCATCCCCGATTACAAAACCTATCACTTCTCCGTCCCATTCTGCCACCAGGGAAGACATGGGTGAGCGTTTCTCAACCAGCTCAACCTTCATCTCCCAGTATTCAGGCCTTGATTGTCCCAGGACCTTGGTATCAATCTCCACGATCCGGCCCACGTCTTTGCTGGACATAGCCCGGATTACCGGCATTTCGGATGATATGTCATTCATTTTCTCCCTCCTTTTCCCAGGAATGGGTTAAACTATACCCCAATCGAGCAAAAACGCTCAATTGGAAGCCATGAGGTTTTGGCCATAGCATGGAACATCCGCAGGTTTGCCTGGTGAGGTATGAACCAGTTAATATCTTCAACAGCGACATGGTTATAATATCAAACAACCAAAGCCAGGATTACCCTTCCCACTTCTTGAAAAGGAGGGATCCGTTGATCCCGCCAAAACCGAAGGAATTGGAAAGAGCAATCTTTACATTTGCATTTCTGGCATGTTTCGGAGTGTAGTCCAGATCGCAGTCGGGATCCATCTCTTCGAGATTGATAGTTGGAGGGACGATCCCGGTCTGCAAGGTCTTAGCAGTAAAAATACCCTCTACCACGCCTGCCGCCCCCCACATATGACCAATCATTGACTTATTGGCTGTGATGATGACGTCCTTTGCCCTATCTCCTAAGAGCTTCTTGATCGCCAAGGTTTCTGCCAGGTCGTTGGCCATTGTGGAAGTAGCATGGGCGTTGATGAAATCGACGTCGTCAGGCGTGAGGCCGGCCTCTCGGATACTCAGGAGCATACAGTGCTTAGCACTCTCCCCCCCAGGTAGGGGAGCAACCGGATGGTAGGCATCACAGCTCGACCCGTAACCTGAGATCTCGGCGTATATCTTGGCATCGCGCGATCTAGCATGCTCCAGCTCCTCCAGGAGCATCACTCCCGCTCCTTCGCTTGTGACAAAACCGCTGCGGTTCCTATCGAACGGTCGACTTGCCCTGTGCGGTTCTTCATTCCAGCGGGAGTTTGAAAGCGCTTTGAGGTTATTGAGGCTGGAAATCAAGGTGGCACATATCCCCGCGTCCGTCCCGCCCGCAATCATCGCATCTGCCTCTCCGTATTTAATAGCCCTGAATCCGAGACCTACTGCATTGGTCCCTGCAGCACAGGCTTCCTGAAGGAAATGATGAGGGCCTCTCGCTCCACACATCACAGCGACGGCTCCGGCAACCGTATTGGCTGACAGGTTGATTACCAACCCGGGAGAAACCTTCTTAAATTGTTCTCGTAGAACCAGCTCATGGTTCACCTCGAATGTCCGACAGGCACCTATGGCGGTGGCGGCGATCACTCCCACCCGATATTCCTCAGCAGGTTTCACCTCAAATCGGCCATCGACAAGGGCCATTTTGGTGGCTGCCAAAAGAAAGTGCACCAAACGATCCGTCCGGCGAACCTCCTTTGCATCCAGAAATTCCTCCGGGACAAAATCCCTCACCTCGCCCGCAACCTGACATTTCAGCGAAGATGCATCAAAGTAAGAGATGTTTTTAATTCCGGACTCTCCTGCACACAGTTTCTTCCAACTCTCCTCAACGCCCACTGCAAGGGGGGTTACAGCTCCCATTCCTGTGATAACGACTCTGCGTTTCACTTTCTCCTCCACAGGTCTTTGGCAGTCATGCCCGCCATATCTAGGGCATTTAAAGAGGCCTCAAGGGCCAAATCGGATGTATTGACATCTTGTTCAGCCACCCTTCTCTCCCTAATACCGGTGCGTTGAACAATCCATTCATCGGTAGTATCAAGCCCCATTTTCTCAAGATCAAAATTATTGAGAATCTTTGGCGGCACATAAGAGCCTGTACCCAGTATCTTTATGGTTTCCATATCCTAGTCCCTATCCTATTCAATGTTTCCAGTCTCTCTTCCTGAGTAGCATCCGTTAGTCTGGCCCTGGCAACCATGTGGGAAATGGGGTAACCCGTGCCAGATCCAAATTTTTATCTTCTCAATCTCCTTTCCATTGGCTTAAAAAATTCTTCAACATGGTACGATCACTTCAACATTATTGACTTCAGACGTGTTGCGGGCTTTATGGAGAGTACGATATTCCTAGTTCTTGCATTTAGTAGATTTAAGAAAAATTAGTAATACAAAAAAGAAAAGAAAGTCAAGCACCAACTACATATTTTCTGCAATGGAGACAACACGGTCTCCAAGGATGTTCACATAGCTACCCATCTCATTGTCATACCAGCCATAGATAACTGCCTGGGTTATGGCGATCCTAACCATTGTTTGGATATCCTTATTCAATACATCTTCCCTCTGGCATAATTTTTCTAAGTCAAGGGCCACTTCAGCCGTTCGGATGTGTGTCTCATGGCCTTCTATGATGGCCGCAGCCCTGGGAACACCTATTATGTCACTCGATACATTCTGCTCCTCGGTGTAATGGAGATAACCATGTGGGTCATTCTCTGCAGTCTCTCGATAGATATTATTGATCACTTCTCTTCGGATCGTCTCCCCTGATGCCTCTTCCTGGAGGTTGACCACCAGAATAATGAGGGAACCCGTGGTCGTGGGAATACGAACAGATTCAGCGATAAAACCGATCTGCTTCATTTCAGGTATGACCAGTCCAAGGGTGTTGGCAGCCCCTGTGGAGGTAAGGATGATATTGTTGAAGATGCTCCGGTTTTTCCTCAGGTCGGTGGCTCCCTTTTTTGCGGGACGATCCAAGACCTCCTGTGATCCGGTAACAGCATGAACAGTGGCCATGGAAGCGGTCAGTATCCGCTTTGGACCAAAGTAATCGATTAGGGGTTTTATCATATGGGCAAGACAGGTGGTGGTGCATGAAGCACCGGAGATGAGGCGATGGAGACGAGGATCATAGTCATTACCATTCACGCCCATAACGGTTGTCACGGCATCCTCGGGCATGGGTTTGCTCTTATCCTTGATCTTAAATGGTGCAGAGACAACAATCTTCTGGGCCCCTGCTTCAAAATGGCCTCGAATAGATCCCTCAGGGTCATCAGCGGGGATGGTGGGATCCAGGAACTTGCCGGTGGTATCAAAAACCAGTTTCACATCATGCTCATCCCACTCGATCTCCTTGGGATTACGGAAGTGCCTTAGAATCTTCACGGGTACCCCATCGATCTTCATGGTACCATGAGTATCATCCAGATCGGTGATGAGTCTCTGGGCCTTATGGCCGTAAAGGTATACGTGAATGGCACCATATGTGGAATCCCTTTCGATGTAATGTGCCAAATCTTCAATGGAACTGCCTGACGTCCTCCCCATGTTGATAACAATCTCATCAAAATATTTTCGGCCCACATGATGCCATAATGTCAACTTTCCTATCCTACCAAGCCCGTTTATCCCAAGCTTTAGACCCCTGTTTTTCATCCCCGATAGCTTATCCATTTTAGATTACCTCCTTCCCACCTCTTCGAGCTCCATCCTTCCTGAATAGATAGAGCCTTCCAGGCCGTCAATACTGATCCAGTCTCCCGTATTTAACCGAACATCATCCAGGGAGCAACTGCTCTCTTTCTCCATACATATAAGATTGGCACAGCCCACCACACAGGTCTTCCCTAACCTGTGGGCCACTATGGCGGCATGGGACGTGGAACCACCCCGTGCCGTCAGCAGCCCGTCAGCCTCATAGATCTCTTTGATATCGTCCGGAACCGTATCTCCCCTCACAAGAATCAGTGATGTTTTTGGTTCCTTTTCTCTCCACCTATGGACCTCCTCCAAGTTGAATACAACCCTGCCCGACATGGCTCCGCCGCTTACCCCAATACCGTGGCCTAATAGTCTGGATTCAGAATCACTGGACGAAACAAAGGATAGAACCATTTTTCTCTCCCTTATGGCCATATCCCTTGTCTGAAGAAAATAGAGGTCTTTCTTGTGAGGAGTCTCAAAGGTAAATTCCATCTCCTGGGGGCCCCACTTCTTGGTGTAAATAATATATTTAGCCAGCTCCCTGATGGTGTGATAGATCTCTGGAAAATGGGTTTCAAGGGTGAGATCACCCTCTCTGTTCTCCAGCTCGGCCTGTTTGTTGGAGATGGGTAGGGTTTTCACCAACCCTGAGACCACATCCTCCCCCTGATTTCCCAACGTGTAATCGCCCCAGAGCATCACCATATCTCCTGACCATCTGGGACTATGGGTAAAAACGACCCCGGCCCCCGCCTTTTGAGACAGATTTCCAAAGACCATGGACTGAACAGTCACCGCAGTTCCCCAGTCATCGGAGATACCCATAATCCTGCGGTAGGTTTTTGCCTTGTTGGTGTACCATGAATCAAAGACCTTACCTATGACCACATTGAGTTGTTCAAAAGGGAATTCTTCAATCTTGATCCCGTTGTCAAGCATGAAATCCTTATAGGTCAGTGCCACCCGCTTCATCTGCTCGCCGGTAAAATCTTTTTTATAGGGGATACCGAGCTCCTGTTTGAATTGGGCAATAATATCATCAAAATCATCCCTTTTAAGCCCGCCGGCCATACCATAAGACTGAAGAAAGCGTCTAAAGCAATCCCATGCAAACCATTCCTGTCCTGGCCTGGCGCTGATTCCGTGAGCAATCTCCTCATTTATCCCCACGTCTAGAAAGGTGTCCATCATCCCTGGCTGGGAGATGGGTGCTCCGCTCCTGATGGACAGGAGCAAAGGATTTTTAGGGTTGCCAAAGGATTTACCAGTCAGCTTCTCCAGGGCAGAGATCTCACGGGCCAGCTGTTCTTTGAGGTTTCTGTCAGCAGGTGGATATCCATCAATGACCTCCCGACATCTGAAAAGTTCTGTGGTGATGATGAATCCTGGAGGAATAGGGCATCCATACCCCTTTAATCTGACAAGATTTAGCCCTTTGTTCCCCAGATGGATAATGTCTGCTATACGCTTATTGACGGGAGCTATGGGTGTCACTACCTTCTCTGGATCATAGTTGAGCAGGAGTCGCAGCCCTTCCTTGGGGAGCTTATCGGATTGCTGAAACAGGGTATTCATGATTCGACTTACAAACAGATCAAGCTGTTGAAGACCTAAGGTAGCTGCTATCCTCTCCCTTAAAAATACCTCTGTAACTCTGTGGATGAGCTTTTCTTGGTCAATGGGTCCTTCTTTAGGCTTGTATTTTGGGAGTAAAGTTTTCGAGTCCAATGGACCTAAAATCTTGATGAGATTCCGTTGGTGGATGCTGTTAAAGTAATCATTGACAATATTTTTCACAGCCAGAGAAAATCCCCGCAAGATATCCAGAAACTGTGTAAAAGAGAATTCCCGTATCTCAAGGGAGCAAGCTAGAAGATCGAGCTGCCTCTCCATCTCTGAAGATAATATGCCATTCAGTCTCAGGGCACGGTAGAACATCCACAGGTAATCGTATATATGAGAAAAGGTGTTTTTTGTGATGAGCTTCAGATCAATACTCTCCACCAATTCTTCGAACAGGGTATTCAGCAAGGATTCCAGACGAAAAGTGAGACCCAGAGTATCGAACTTCATCTCATGATAGCTGCCATACATGGACGGAATATCTACGGCAAAGTGCCTTTTTCGGTATATATCCTCCCTGATCTCATATTTATCCGAAGAGAGTATCAATTTCTTTAATCTCTCCAGATAGGACAATAATTTAAACAGTTTCTGTCTGGTATCTGATTCGGAAAGTGCCGACTTGAGTTTGTCTAGATCAGGAAAGGCAGCGGGTTGAATCTGTTTCAGGTAGTTGTCCAACTCCAAGGAACCCAATCTATATTTCTGGTAGAGCAGCCTGTAGAAGGCAATGGCCAGTTCCACACGCTCTAGATCATTCTCCGTTACCCCTGAAATGTGGTGCGCCATATCTTTGATATATTGTTCCTTGACCTTTAACAGTTCACCAATACGGTTCAATTGTTCTTTCTTAAATAGATGGGTTATAACCCTGTGAACCCCATCTATATAGGGTCCCGTAGTTTCAATCTGCTGGTAGATATGGGAAGGAACAAAGGGCTTCAGGCCTTCTTTGTTTCTGGTTCTCCAGAAATCCAGGGTCTCTTCCATAAAACCGATAATCTGATTGCTGCTCGCCACATGACTCTGCTTTCTTAAGAAATGGATCAGTACATCTCTTCTAAAGCTTATCTCATCAATCCTTGTGGAGATATCCCTTAGCCGACCCTCCGCTCCAATATCATTAAAGAAGGCAGGGAAGAGCTGTGTCAACTGCTTTACCAGATTGTATACGGGTCCGATATCACTATTCAGGAGTTGGGTGATATCACGGGGGAAAAGATCTGTGTCTTTTATATAAATTCCGCCAAAGGAGAGATTAATAATGAGGGAAGAGAGTAGTTTTTTCGACCACTTTGGATTAAGCTCTATCAGTTCGAGCCATGTACGAATATTCTGGATGTGGGCGGCATTGGCGCGCAGTTGCCAATCGTCACCCACTCCTTTAAGTTCGGGGTACTGAAATCCCAGATTTACCACAGCCTCGATGAAGAAATCCACCAAGTCACTGTCATCCGTCTTATAGACTGCCTTTCCCATATTCAGGATACAGTTGAGGGCTATACCGGGATATCTTTGGATACTTACCTTGAGAATCTCAAAGGTCTTTTGAATCAGTTGCTCCCGATCCTGGATCCTTTCATGACCAATGAGCCATGTGAGTGTTCGATTAATATCCCTCAGCGTCTCTTTATGGATGGAAGATAGACCCGTATTATCCATGATATGGAAGAGGAAGATCAGTTTCAAATAGTTCCCCTCTTCTCCGTCATCCCCCCCCTTTAGGAGCATCTGAGGGATCTTCCTATAGATATCAACAATCTGGTTGTATCCTGGAAGCGGCGTGAGTCTCAGTAGAAGAGCCTGTGTATCCTTTTCGTTCTCCCGGACCGCTGATTCAAGTTCCTTCTTGTATCTCTTTAACTCCACGTGGGATAAAGGATGGAATATCTCCCTGATCTCCTCTGGTTGAACCAATCTGCTGCCAACCTCTCTCCTGAACCGCGTCAAGGAATCTTCCTCTCCAAGCCAGTATGAATAGGTATTGTTGAGGTATTTTATCAAAAGAGAGTTAATGGATTTAAGATTAGTCCCAGTGGGCGCCCTTTCCGTAAATCTTTCGGCTAATTTGTTGATCTGATAATAGCTTTTTACAAAGAAGAAGAAGTCTCCATTTTCATAGCCTTCTATTCGCTTAAAAACGTAATTAAAAATATTCAAAAACCTTTCCACCTCTTCTCCGGAATCACTGATGATCTTTTGAATGTAGAGGAGAAGATTGTCTACCGCATCGGCCTTCAGATCCGAGTCCTGAGAGGTGTCTATGGCCTCCAGAAAGATGTCAAAATAGATTTTTGCCGCTTCAGGCCCCTTTGGGTGGGTTTTCAACAGATGAAAATAGTCAAGGGCGTATCCCCGTGCCTCCCTAACAATGAAATTCCAATTTCTATAAGGATGGCATAGCTCCTCCAGGAAGGTGTTCAATCCCTCCATGATCCCTTGATATCTGGACATGACCTCCTGAAGGACCTTATATCGATCACTAATGGTGACATCCACCTGGCTGATGGCCAGATTGATTTCCAGTGCCTTAGATGGCATCTTCTCTCTCCCTTGATCCCAAATAGAATGATTCATTTTATGTTGGAATTATCAATAAATTATAGCAGATATGTTATTTTAGATCAAAGAGATATTTAAACCCATATAGATGGGCAGGATCTCCATATTTTGAGATAAATCTCATCCAGCACTGTCCAACCGTAAAAATCCATAGATAAAAAGTAACCGTTCACGGGTTCAATGGTTCAGCGTTCAGAGGTTAATGGTCTTGAAATTTTTTCATATTTTTTTCTTTTAATCTCGGTTCGAGCCCGCTTGGCGAATCCAGTGTTATTACGGAAAAGCTCTGGCCTTTTTGGTTGGGGTTTTTTTTGTCTGTGAAGATTGGCGGGTAGTATTCTACGGTTATCTTGTCGGGATAGACGGTTACCTTGTCTATGAATTGTAATCGAAAATTTATGCGCCTCTGGACACCTTTGTTTGATAGCAGAATTGTTGACTCTGGAGAGAATTAAGGCTTACCATAAATTACTCTTGGGTTATGACTCTTCTTCTGTTGACATCTGTAATATCTTAAGATCTATGACGTCTTCCAGATGATTTAGATCAATAGGCTTGGTGATATAATCAAATGCACCTTTTTTAAGACTCTCAATAGCGATATCTTGTTCAGCCAGTCCTGTAACCATGATAACTTCTATCGATGGTGTTCTCTCCTTTAACCTATATATTCTTTAGGGAATTTAACGGTAATAGTTGTCCCTTCCTCTTCAGAACTCTCCATAGATATATTTCCGTTCATGGTTTCAGTAATCCGTTTTGCTGAATAGGTGCCAAGGTCCGTGCCTTTCTCTTCGTCTGATTTGACATACTTATCAAAGAATTTTTTTTACCTGCCCTTAGTTCATCCGTCTCTATGCTTAGTTTGAAAGGCTCTTTACTGATTTCAAGACCTTTTTTAGAAAGGATGGAGGAAACCAATGAAAAATGTTAAAGCTCTTCTACTATCCCTGCCAAAAAGGCCATCTGAGCTTCATCATCTACCAACAAGAATCAATCATTCAGTTGAATAGGTAACACAAAACTAAATTTGCTCCCTTTCCCTTCCCCTTCACTTTCTACCCAAATCTTTCCTTTGTGGAGTTCCACGAGCTTCCGGCTCATGGCAAGCCCGATACCAGTTCCATCGAATAGTCTTTCCGTAGATGCATCCGCTTGTTCAAATATGGAAAAAATCCTTTCCCGATCTTCAGGTTTTATTCCGATACCGGTATCCTGCACCGAAATCATGACCCAATTTCGGTGCGGCTCAAAGTTGAAAGCTGAAAGCTGGAAGAAACCGCTTGCCGCTAAAGCTTCGAGCTTTGCACTTTGAGCTAAATCCGCGGTAACGCGGATTTTCCCACCATCGGGCGTGAATTTCACGGCATTGTTGAAAAGATTGAGAACAATCTGTCTGAATTTTTCTCGATCTACAGTGATATCAGGCAGATCCGGCTCAATATCTAAAGACACTATGATCTCCTTTTTGTCAGCCATCCCCTGGATCATGCTCACTGTGTCTCTCAATTCCTCATCCGGGTTAAATTCTGAAAGTTTAAGTTCAACACTCTCGGCTTCCATCCTGGAAAGTTCCAGGACCCCATTGATCAATTTGAGAAGATTTTGGCCACTATCCTCTACATTTTTGAGATATCTGACCTGTTTTTCGTTTAATTCTCCATGGGTCTTGGCAAGCAGGATTTGTGAGAATCCGATAATCCCATTGAGCGGAGTGAGAAATTCATGGCTCATATTGGCAAGAAAACGACTCTTGGCCATATTAGCGGCCTCAGCCTCTTCCTTTGCACGTTGAAGGGCAGCCTCCGTCTGTTTCCTTTCAGCGATTTCCTCTATCCTGCGTTGAAGCTCACTATTGGCCGCTTGGAAATTTTTCATAAGGTTATTGAAAGACACGGTGATCTCATACAATTCACCCGTGCCTTTTTTCACATCCAAAAAATATTGGTCTCCTGCTTCAGCCTTTTTCATCAGGGTCTGGACCATGAGAATTCGATCGAAGAATTGTCGAAGTATCATCATCCCACCGAGAATGAGCGCAAGAAGCGCGAGGAAAATGAGGATCTGGGTTTTATCAAAGGAGATCTGTTTTTGATAGAAGATATAAGCAATAGTGAGGCTTGGTATGAGAAAAACCAGTGCTTCAATGATAACGAGCTTTCCTCTTAATGGTTTAAGAACGTTATCAGACTTTTCAATAGCTGTGTTTCCCATTATACCTCCTTATTTTTCGGCGCCCATCAGGGACCTTGCCGAATAAAGACAATACATTCAGGATATCACCTGAAATATTTCCATAGGCTTACTCAACCCCTTTAACATCTTTTCTCCAATGGGTTGGAATTGGAATTCCCCGTGTCGAATAGACTTAAGGGTCGTTTCAGTAACGAGGACCTGGAATTTGTCGGCCAAACCACAGAGGCGGGCGGCAATATTGACCGTGTTGCCGATAACGGTATAATCCCTAAAGGATTTGGTCCCCAAGCTACCCAGATATACAGGCCCTGTATTGATGCCTACTCCCACATAAGGCAACTGGAGTTCACCACGACTTTCTGACTCTGATAGCTCCTGAACGATCTCAAGTGCACATCGAAGGGCATTTTCCGACATTTCCGGGCCTTCGAATACAGCCATAACTTCATCCCCGCTGAGCTTATCGATTATGCCGTGATAAGCTTCAACCACTCTAATCTGCTTTTCAAGGTTGAGATTCAGCATATGGAATACTTCTTCCGGGTCTAAATCCGTTGAAATTTGTGAGAATCCTCTGATATCGGAAAAAAGGACTGTCACCTCTGCGCTCCTGTTCCCGGTTTTTTCTTGACCTGTAATCATACCCTCAACCATTCTCAGTGTTGAAAGGGAAACATATCTTGACAGCTCTGCCTTGGTTCGGGCTAATTCTTCATAAAGCCCTTTTACACGTAAACTGGCAATAATTCTGGCACGCAATTCCGCTGCATCGAACGGCTTGCGAATATAGTCATCCCCCCCTGCATCCAGACCCTCTATAATGTTTTTTTGTTCGATCTCGCTTGCTGTTATGTAAATAATAGGAATATAGGGTAAGGCCTTATTTTCTCGAATCCTGCGGCATACTTCATAACCGTTCATCTTTGGCATCATGACATCAAGCAGAATCAGTTCTGGAGTGTCCTTCACGACTTTCTCCAGGGCCTCTTCACCGCTTTCAGCAGAATCCACGGTATATCCTTCCGGGGAAAGAATGGCCTCCAACAGGTCAATGTTCATTGGGGTATCATCTACGATCAGTATTTTTTCCAATGCCCGTTTCCTGTTTATCATGGTTGCCATAACGATCGTCCTATTGTGAAAATCCTTAAAATCAGAACTCTTTTGTATATATGATGTGCAATAAAAACCATTCGAAAAGCGCAGGATATAGGTCTACAGAAGGATTTTATAAGATACACTCAAAAGACGTTCAAGAAATATTCCCGGCAAACTGAAAAAGCAGACTTTCACCTTCATCCTTGTATTTTTCTTTTATGGCTAATATTTCGTCTTCTATTGCAAAAAAGGCGTCAACCACATCAGGGTCAAAATGACTTTCCCGGCTCTCCTTGATAATGTCGAAAGATTTTTCTATGGAAAAAGGTTCTTTGTAAGGCCGTTTTGATGTCAGAGCATCGAACACATCGGCGATGGCCACAATTTGTCCGACAAGAGGGATTTTCTTATCTTTCAATCCATTTGGATACCCGCTACCGTCCCATTTCTCATGATGCGTGAGAGCGACTATCTCGGCTAATTTGATAAATCCGGCAGCGGAACCGGCCAGAATTTGTCCTCCGTTAGTCGTATGCTGTTTCATGACTTCCCACTCGTCCGAGTCGAGTTTCCCGGGTTTAAGTAGAATACGATCCGGAGTTCCGATCTTTCCGATATCATGCATTGGTGCCGCATATAGAATGGACTCAACCGTTTTTTCATTGAGGCCCATTTTGCGGGCCACTGTTGCCGAATAATTGCTCATGCGAAGAATATGGGCGCCGGTATCCTCATCTTTAAACTCTGCTGCACGGGAAAGGCGATGGACGGTACCAAGGGAAGCTGTTTTGATTCTCTCAAAGGCCCTCCTCAATTGCTCTGTTCTTTTTGCCACATCGGCCTCCAATTCCTTTTGATAATCACGCATGTGGTCGTGGTAGGCCTTGACCTTGACCAAAGACTGCACCCTCGCCCTCAATTCCATTTGATCCACGGGTTTGCTCAAAAAATCATCAGCCCCCACCTCAAAGGCTTTAACCCGATCTTCCACATCTCTCAAAGCTGTCACCATGACAATGGGGATGATTCTGGTGTCTTCATTATGCTTCAGTTGTCTGGCCACCTCAAAGCCTCCCATCTTTGGCATCATGACGTCCAGCAGGATCACATCAGGTCGGGTCTCCCGCACTCTCTCAAGAGCCCCTTCTCCATCACGGGCCAGGATTACCTCGTACCCCAGAGGAATCAGCATACCTTCAAGTAGTAGCAGGTTCCGATCTTCATCATCAGCACACAATATTTTAGCCTTCTTATCCATTTTCATTCCTTCCCACTAACTTTAAAAACCCTATCTGTAAGCATCCGGCATTATTTAGACAAATATTCCAACACCTTTTCCTGCAAATCCTTGATACTGATAGGCTTGGTGAGATATCCGTCGCAGCCCGCTTGAGTAATCTTTTCTTTATCCTCTTTCATGGCATAAGAGGTAAGGGCCACAATGGGGATATCCCTGGTGCCGGAATCTGCCTTGAGGATTCTCGTGGCTTCAAGGCCGTCCATCACCGGCATCCGGATGTCCATCAGGATGAGGTCCGGTTTTCTCTCCCTGGCCAGTTCAACCCCTTGTTTGCCATCAACTGCCTCCAGGGTAGTGTATCCGGACACCTGGAGTACATCCCGGACAAGTTCCATATTTAAAGCTTCATCCTCGACGATTAATATGACCTTTTTCATATGTCGCCCACTTTCCTATATGAAAAACTATTCTTGTTGAATGCCAATTTTTTCAAGTAATGTCGCCGCGTCTTCTCCATTTTCAGGAAAAGTGACCATGGACCAGGAGGCTTTCAGACCTTCAAGCATGCCTTCCAATTTCTCGCTAAAACGATCACAGGTAACCTTTGCCTGTTGTCGGTCCGTTTGTTGAAGGATCAGGTAAAAATTATAATCCTGGTCGATCACCAAAAAATCATGGCCCCTTTTTTCCTCTTCCAACACCCTTTTGACGCGCTTTCGCCCTCGTTTCAAATGCTCTTCGTCAGCCAATAAACGACACAAGGTAGCCGGTTTGTTTTGCTGTTCGGATAAACTGATTGCCCGGCTCAGGTGGCTTAGAAGAGTTGCCTCGGCTTCAGGTTCCACCTCCTCCAGATGCTCCGGTATTACTGGCACTATAAAGCTAAAACGACTTCCCCTGCCTTCCCCTTCGCTTTCCACCCAGAGCCTCCCTTCATGCATCTCTACGAACCGCCTGCTAAGGGACAGCCCTAACCCCGTGCCACCAGGCTTGGATTGCAAACCATCCTGCACCTGATGAAATTCCTCGAAGATCTTTTCTTGATTTTCGGGACTAAGGCCGATACCGGAATCAGCCACGCAGACTTCAACACATTTACGATTGATGATTGATGCCTGCCCTGGCGCGACATTATTTTTATATACCTTTGATTCTGGTGTTTCTCCATTTATAACTTTTTCTTGCGCAGTCTGGTTGGGCCAGGTCTGGGCCAGGGATTGATGATTGATATCTGTTGGTTGTTGGTTTAGAGAATTAGGCCTCGCTCTCAAATCGTCAATCGACAATCGACAATCAACAATCCGTGCGCTTACGCGCACGCTGCCTCCGTCCGGAGTAAATTTGACCGCATTGGAAAGAAGATTGTACATAACCTGCTTGAGCTTCCGCTCATCGGCTGTGATCTCAAGGTCTGCCAGCTCCGGCACGATGTGGAGGTCGAGGCTGATATCATGCTTCTTGGCTTTCTCCTTGATTATGACCAGGCTGTCTTCCAGCAGATCCCCTATCTTCACCCCGGTAAGCTCCAGCTCCAGCTCCAGCTTGCCCGACTCAATCTTGGCAAGGTCCAGGATATCGCTGATCAATTCCAGAAGATGTTTGCCGCTTTCCAGAATGTGCCCGACATAGGTTTCCTGCTTCTCGTTGAGTTCTCCAAAGTATTTTTCCATCAGGACCTGGGAGAACCCGATGACGGCATTGAGCGGGGTGCGCAGCTCGTGGGACATGTTGGACAGAAAATCGGACTTGGCACGGTTGGCCTCATCAGCCTTCCGAACTGTCGCTTCAAGCTCCCTTGTCCTCTCCTGAACTTTATCTTCCAGCTCAAGATTCAGCGATTTGAGTTTTTCGTAAAACATTTTGCGTTCTTCCTCAACCATCCTGCGTTTGGTGACATCACGGTCAATGCCAGTGAAGCCGACCAGATTGCCTTGGGGATCTAAAACCGGCTTAGCCATACTCTCAAGGAATTTTACGGTTCCGTCCTTATGTTTCCAACGCGCGACATGGCTTCCCCAACCTTTTTTCTCTTCTACTGACCTGTTGAACGCCTCTCGTCCACGTTCCCAATCTTCGGGATGCATTAAGCTTGCGGCTAACGTGCCGATAATCTCGTGAATTTCATAACCCAGTATTGTTTTTACTGCCTCATTGGCAAAGGTTTGACGGCCTTCCACATCACATACCCAGACCCAATCAGAAGTGGATTCCACGAGATGACGATACTTCTCTTCACTTTCCTTCAGCGCTTTTTCCGCTTGTTTGCGCTCGGTGATGTCCTCAAATACATTAATAAACTGAGTTGCCCCGGTTACTGTTGTTTGTGTTGTCGAGGTAACCCTGCCCCAGAATACAGTACCGTCTTTGCGTTTGAACCGTGCCTCAAAATCTTTAACCAAACCTTTTTTATGGAGCTCAACAAATCGTTCCCTGTCTTTGTGGTTGTCATAGTGGGCAGAGGCGGGGATCTTTTGAAATTCCTCTTTTGAGTCGTAGCCAAGAATCTTCAATATCGCCTGATTGTTTTCAGAAACAGCCTCTTCGGGAGTACTCATTGAAACGCCGACGGGAAGAATTTCTATCAGGTTCCTAAACTTTTTCTCGCTTTCTTGAAGCTTCTCCTGGCGATGCTGAAGCGAATCGGCCATTTGATCAAAATTGTAAGCCAATAAACTGAGCTCCCCCATGGCATAGGATCGGCCCATGCGGACGGTCAAGTCCCCATCGGCCACAATCTTCGTCACCTCTATCAACCGATGCATCGGGGTTAAAATCAATATACTCCCAAATAACCAAGCTCCCAGAAACGCCAGCACCGCCAACAACCCCAACCAGGTAAGGTCCTTAACCAAATCCCGTTTAACGTCTGCAAAGGCGATTTGTTTTGGGATGCTGACTTTTATGTAGATGACCTCAGATCCACTGCCCACCGTTGTGTACCCAAAAATGCGGGGCCTCCCATCCAGGCCAACCCCCTCTTCGATTACAGAGCTTTTGGATAAAATGGCCTTGATGATAGATTTTTCAAACAATTTTTTGCCGACGAATTTCTCCGGATCGGGAAAGCGGAGTATGATCGTGCCGTTGCTGTCAAAAACGGTAAGGTTCACTCCATCAGGCAGCTCAATATTAACCAGCGTTTTTTGTAGACGCTCTATGTCCAGTCCAGTAGAAAGGATAGCCATTAACCGACCTGTACTGTCCAGGACAGGATAGGCTAAAATAATGACAGGTTTGGCGCTTAAACGGCCAATTAAATATTCGCCGATTACAAAGTCGCGGGTTTGTTTGATACGTTGGAACCACGGACGATCAGCAAGATTGACCGATTTGGCACTGCCGGGCACCGAGGCAAATACGTCTCCATTCAGTTTGGTGGCGATAAAGCCAGTGTAGCTTTCAGTTTGTTTTAAAAGGTCGGCAAATATCTTTGAACAGGCGTCCGGGTCTTGCCGCTGAACTTGAGGCATTTTCGAAAGGGTGAAAAGGATCTGGCGCGCCTCTATAATAGTCTTCGAATATAAGGTTGATGCGTTCCGGGCCAGCCTCCTTACTTCATTTAATGACTGAAGGCGTTTCTCATTTCTCTCTTCAATGCCCTGATAGATGAACAGCCCCAACAACGGAACAATTATGATAAGGACAAGAAACATTAATCGTGCATGCAAGCCAGTAAATAAAGGACGTTTCATGATACCCCTTTTTATCAGCAGATCTGAACTTAGCTCCGCTTCGCTCCGCAATTTGGAATACTGGAATACTGGAATATTGGAATAATGGGCTCTGAGAAAATGGGGAAGTGGTTTGTTGGGAAAATCATCTTGACAATGCATGAAATAGATGGAAAAATCCCTTCAAATTAATCCCTTCAAAGATGAATTTCCATCATTCCACCATTCCATTTTTCCATGTATAGGACAATAACTGAAATTCTTAAGAATTATCTTTAACTTTAATAACTTGTAGAATTTCTGAGACGTTTATTTATCTCTTTTTTTTCGACCTTTTACTCTTGGCATGCATTCTTTTGGCTCTTCGCGCCTCTATTGAAGCATGAGCGGCTGCAAGCCGTGCTATGGGCACACGGTAAGGTGAACAGCTCACATAGTTCATGGCTACCTTATAGCAGAATGCAACCGAAGCCGGATCACCACCCTGTTCTCCGCATATACCGATCTTGAGATCCTTATTGGTTGAGCGGCCCTTTGTCACAGCCATCTCAATCAACTGGCCAATACCATCCTGATCAATGGTCTGAAAAGGATCTTTTTTCAAAATGTTTTTATCAAGGTATTCCCCCAAGAATCCACCGATATCATCACGGCTGAAACCGAATCCCATCTGGGTAAGGTCATTGGTACCGAATGAGAAGAACTCTGCAACTTGAGCCATTTTGTCTGCAAGCAGGCAGGCGCGGGGTATCTCAATCATGGTGCCCACCAGGTAATTAATCTTTCTTATCTTAAATTTGTTAAGAACCTCTTTATAAACTCCATCGATAATCTCTTTCTGGTCCACCAATTCCTTCACATCACAGGTCACTGGAATCATAATCTCCGGTAGCGCCTTCTTTCTTTCTTTATTCAACTCCACCGCAGATTCCAAAATGGCACGCACCTGGACCTCGGTTACTTCTGGATATGTGATACCCAGCCTGACACCGCGATGGCCCATCATGGGATTTACTTCGTGAAGAAGCTCACCCCGTTTCTTAACCTCCTTTAAGGTGATCCCCAGGCTGTCCGCAAGTTCCTTCCGTTTTTCAGAGTCCTGGGGAATAAACTCATGAAGGGGTGGATCCAGCAGTCGGATTGTTACGGGCAGTCCGCTCATGGCCTCGAGTGTGGATTTGATGGATTTCTTCATATACTTGAAGAGTGCATTTAGGGCATCTCTGCGTTCCTCCACGGTGCTGCTCAGAATCATCTTGCGAAGCAGGAACAGAGGCTTATCACTTCCCTTGCCGTAGAACATATGCTCTGTCCGGAACAGGCCTATCCCTTCGGCGCCAAAATCTCGAGCTATCTGCGCATCTTCCGGCGTGTCAGCATTGGCCCGGACACCAAGATCACGGTATTTGTCCACGAGTTTCATGAATCTCTTGAAATTGGGATTTTCAGTGGCATGAATCATATCAAGCCTGCCTTCGTAGACATTCCCTCTAGTTCCATTAAGGGTGATGATATCGCCTTCATTATAGGTCTTACCATCAATGGTCATCTTCCTGGTTATGGCATTGGCCTGGATCATTCCGGCACCGACGATACAACACTTACCCCAACCCCGGGCCACCAGTGCGGCATGGCTGGTCATACCACCCCGGGCAGTGAGAATACCCGCTGCGGCACGCATGCCGGCAACATCTTCGGGGTTCGTTTCTTCCCGTACCAGAATGACCGTCTTGCCTTTTTTTGCCCATTCAACCGCATCATCTGCAGTGAATACAATCTGACCACTTGCACCACCAGGACCGGCAGGCAATCCCCTGGCAATGGACCTGGCTTTTTTCTCTGCCGCCGGATCAACTATGGGATGAAGGAGTTCGTCCAACTGCTCCGGTTTAACCCGCATCACGGCCATCTCCTCGGTGATAAGCTTCTCCTTGAGCATATCCATTGCCATGTTCAAGGCCGCGGTTCCGGTACGTTTGCCCACGCGTGTCTGTAGCATAAAAAGCTTGTCTTCCTGAATGGTAAACTCGATATCCTGCATGTCACGATAGTGGCGTTCGATCCCCTTCTGTATGGAGTCAAGTTCTCTGTAAATCTTGGGCATTGACTTTTCGAGGGAGACAAGATGGGCATTCTGTTCACTCTTTATTGCTTCGTTTATGGGATTGGGAGTGCGGATACCTGCAACAACATCCTCACCCTGGGCGTTGGGTAGCCATTCGCCATAGAATATATTCTCGCCGGTTGCCGGGTTGCGGGTAAAGCCAACACCGGTCGCTGAAGTGTCACCCATGTTTCCAAATACCATCACCTGAACATTGGTTGCTGTGCCCCAATCATCCGGGATCCCCTCTATACGCCTATACGCGACGGCACGTTTCCCGTTCCAGCTCTTGAAAACAGCGCCTATACTGCCCCAAAGCTGTTCCATGGGATCATCGGGAAAAGGTTCACCCATTATTTTCTTAACCCTTTTTTTAAACTCATTACACAGATATTTCAGATCTTCAACCGTAAGTTCCGTGTCGTTTTTGTATCCTTTTGATTCTTTCAGCCTTCCCATGATGCTGTCTAGCTGTACACGAATGCCTTGACCTTCTTCAACCTCAATCCCTTCGGCCTTTTCCATCACCACATCCGAATACATGGTGATGAGCCTTCGATATGCATCGTAAACAAAGCGCTCATTCTGGGTCTTTTTCACGAGGCCGGGAATTGTTTTCGAGCAAAGGCCTATATTCAGTACCGTTTCCATCATTCCTGGCATTGACGCGCGGGCACCCGATCGGGATGACACCAGGAGTGGATTATCAGGATCTCCAAATTTCATGCCCATCTCTTCTTCAACAAGCGCCAGCGCTTTTTCAACCTCTTTTTTCAGGCTGGGAGGGTATTGGGCTCCCTTTGCAAAATAGTCATTGCAACATTCAGTCGTAATGGTAAACCCTGGAGGGACCGGGATACCGAGACGTCTCATCTCGGCAAGGTTTGCTCCCTTCCCGCCAAGCAAGTTTTTCATATCTGCTCTGCCGTCAGTCTTCTTTGCACCAAACGAATACACATATTTTGGCATCATCTCCTCCACTGTTATGAAATTGATGTGTAACTATTCAGGTTGTTTAGGCTGCAGGCTAAAGGCTATTAGTTTTTGCGCATTGATCGAAGCACCACTTCGTCAGCCAATTCAAACGCTCTGAGCTTCGTATGATCACGCATGCTTCTCTCCTACAGCCTAAACGCCTACAGCCTATCTACCTGAGCAGTTACATTGATGTTTAACTTGATAGAATTTCCAATACGAATGAGTAAAACTATCATCAATAATATCTATTGTCAATTGGCAAGACATGATCTAGATATAGAAGAGAGATGAGCACTCCTCTTTTGTAATCTGTCTTGTTACGAATGTTGAATATTCAATGGTGAATGAAACTTAAGACTTAAATAGTGGGGATATGAAATGGAAACAGGAAAAAACCATCTTATCTATCTTGATCACAATGCAACAACCCCAATTGATCAGGCCGCGGTAGAGGCCATGATGCCTTTTATGAAAGAGGAATTTGGTAATCCTTCCAGTTCATATCTTTTGGGAACAAGCGCCAAAGAGACTCTTGAGCGTTCCCGGAGTGAAGTGAGCATGCTTCTGGGCTGTCGAAGCCATGAGGTGATCTTCACATCGGGCGGAAGTGAATCCAACAACGCTGTGCTGAAAGGGATCATCGACTTTAAGAGGCCCGAAGGTTTCCATATTATCACCTCCGCCGTGGAGCATCCTGCCATCCTGAATCCAGTCTTATTTCTTATGGAACTAGGGGTTAAGGTGACGATCCTACCTGTTGACCGTTTCGGGCGAGTGGATCCTGACGAGGTTAGAAGGTCCATTGAACCGACGACTAAATTAATCAGTATCATGCTGGCTAACAATGAAACAGGGACACTGCAACCCATTAAAGAGATTTCAAAAATTGCCATGGAACATGAAATCCTTCTTCATACGGATGCGGCCCAGGCGGTGGGGAAGATACCTGTTGATGTTAATGAACTGGGTGTAGATTTTTTAAGTGTAGCGGGACACAAGCTTTACGGTCCAAAGGGGGTGGGGGCCCTATTCATAAGAGAAGGGCGAAATATCACACCACTTATCCACGGTGCAGGACAGGAGCAAGGGAAAAGGGCCGGAACAGAGAATATCATCCTTTCAGTGGGTCTGGGTACTGCATGCGGGATCGCAAAAAGCAGACTAATAAGAGATATTCAACACATGAAAACTTTAAGAGACAGACTGCAGGAATTGTTATTCAATGGGCTCGATGGAGTTGTTCTCAACGGTCATCCTGATGACAGACTTCCAAATACCCTCAATATCTCGTTCCCCGGTATTGATGGGAGTCAGATTCTTGAAGGTGTGCCGCGTCTATTGGCCTCCACAGGAGCCGCATGTCATGATAGATCGGTGAAACTATCCCATGTCCTATCGGCCATGTCCGTCCCTCCGGAAGTAGGTATGGGGACCCTTAGATTGACCGTTGGCAGAGGCAATACAGAAGATCAGATAGAAGAAGCTGCCACTTTGATCTTAGCTCAGGTAAAGAGACTCAAAAGGTCGCAGTGTTATTGACCCTTATCCTTCAGCTCAGCCATCCTCTTCTTAATCTCTTTCTCTAATCCTCTTTCCGTCGGGCGGTAGAATAGACGGTTTTTTATTCTATCGGGTAGATACGCCTGTTTCACCCACCCTCCAGGATAGTTGTGGGGGTAAAGATAGCCACGGCTATAGCCAAGCTTTTTCATCAGTTTGGTGGGAGCATTTCTGATATGGAGAGGGACTGGTTGGGGACCTGAATCCTCTATCTCAGCCTTTACGGCCTTTTCCGCCAGATAGAGTGCATTGCTCTTAGGAGCCGTGGCAAGATACACAGCAGCCTGGGACAGGGCCAATTCAGCCTCTGGAGGGCCCACCTTCTGCCAGGCCTCAAAAGCGGCTAGGGCCACCTGTAAAGCGTTGGGATCTGCCAAGCCAATATCTTCTGAGGCAAATCGAATCATCCTTCTGCAGATAAAGAGAGGATCTTCACCGGCAAGAAGCATGCGGTAGAGCCAATAGATGGATGCCTGGGCATCACTTCCCCTCAGACTCTTATGGAACGCAGAGATAATGTTATAATGCTCTTCACCATCTTTATCATAGGGAAGGGCCTTCCTGTTAACTGCATTTTCGATGCACTGCAGATCCAGAACAATGGGTCTATTTTCATCATCTTTTGCATAGTACGCAGCAACTTCAAGGTTATTGAGGGCCACCCGGGCATCACCAGCGGAGAGATCAACGAGGTATTCCAAGGCTTGGGGGAGAATCTCAATCTCCATCTCTCCCAATCCCCGTTCCTTATCTTCCATTGAACGTAACAGAATGGTCTTCAGATCTTCTCTTTCCAAGGGCTGGAGGGTCATGACCCTGGTTCTTGATAGAAGAGGGTGAATAATCTCAAAGGATGGGTTTTGGGTCGTAGCCCCCACAAGGATGATGAGACCGCTTTCCATATGGGGTAGAAAGGCATCCTGCTGGGCTTTGTTAAAACGGTGGATCTCATCCACAAAAAGTATTGTGGGCTTTCCTGAGAGTTGATAGTGCTTTTTGGCCCCTTCTACGGTCTGCCTGAGATCCTTGACGCCGGAGGTAACAGCCGAAAAGGCATGAAAAGGATTTTTCGTGTATTGAGCAATTAATCTGGCTAAAGTGGTCTTACCAGAACCAGGCGGCCCCCATAGGATAACTGGGAAGATACGACCGGAAAGTAATGCTCTACCAAGGACAGAATCGGGGCCAAGTAGATGATCCTGCCCCAACATCTCTTCGATTTTTTTAGGCCTCATCCTGTCGGCCAGGGGCACTGCAGGAAGATCCATATTCCCATCCCTCAATATCTTATGGTCAATACCTCAGAAACCTGATCTACGATCTTATCCATATCTATCGGTTTTATGATAAAAAGATCCACATCAGATCTCTGAATATGGTCCGGTTCTTCTCCGGCTTCATATTCCATTATTAAGGCAACTGGCACCTTCCGCTCCATCTTCTTGATCTTTTTTACCAGGATCTGGACGTCCATATCCAATGTTTCCGCATCTGTAATAATCAGGTCAAATCTCTTCTTCCTTGCTTTACTCAATCCCTCAATTCCACTGTCGGCAGTGTCTACCCTGCAACCTTTACTGGTCAATAACTGGGAGAGGAGTTCCCTGATCATGTTTTCACCTTGAATGATCAATATCCGGGCATTTTTTATGGCCCTTCTTTTCCTTTTTTTCGGTATCTTCTCTTGTTTGGCAAGGGGAAGTTTAACATGAATAACGGTTCCTTGGTTCTTTCTGCTCGATACGTCTATCTCTCCCCCATGTCTATTGACAATGCTGGACGAGAGGCTTAATCCAAGGCCCACCCCCTTGTCTTCTTTAGTGGTGAAAAAAGGATCGAATATTTTTTCTCTGATCTGGTCCGAAATTCCCACCCCATTATCCTGGATATAGATATTTGCAAAACCGGCATTCTCTTCAGTAGTCAGATAGATATCTCCCCCTTCGGGCATTGAGTGGGCAGCATTCAGGATCAGGTTGATAATAAGTTCCTTTATCTCTTCTGGGTCCCCTTTTATGGGTGATACGGACCTCAGATAGGTCTTAAGATTTATCTTAAAGACATCTTTTTCAGATTGATCCTTCAATGTTGAACTTGTTAATTTTACCGCATCTTTAACTATCCTTTTAAGATCAAGAAGAATCATCTTGGACTCATCATCTCCCGTCTTTGATATGCTTTCTAGTTTTTGGGTCATTAACAAGACCTTATTTGAGGCATGCTCAATCTTTTCGAGAGATTCCTTCAGAGCATTAGTTTCAGAATCCATTATAGTTTTCAGATTTCCAGCATGATCCATGATTGACTCAATATGAGGCCTTAAAGCATCGTTCAGGCCTGAAGCCATTGTGATAAGAGCCTCCTGTTTCTTGGAATGAAGGTTCTCTCTCTCTTTCTTTTTTCTTTTTTCAAGTCGGGTCAGGTTCACCAGGAAAGCTACTCTATTATTAAACCTAATTCTTTTTACCCTTACCTCACAACATAAGGTTTCGCCTTTTTTTGTTACCAGATCTGTCTCATACAGATCTGGAACCACTTTCCCGGAGATCCTTCTCTTGTGGAGCTCTTCTAGGGATGCCTTCTGCTCGGGATGCACAAAATCCAAAAAAGAGAGACCGATTACTTCGTCGACTTCATAACCCAGATGATCAAGAGCTAACTGATTGATGTCCATAATCTTTCCCTGCTGAATCAAAACAATTCCGGCAGGAATGGAGTGGAACAGGCTGTTTCTGCTTCTTAGAGTCTTTTTGAGATTATTAAACTCTCTTTGAATTGAGGCTAATTTCTCCCTAAGGGATCGATTATCAGCTTTGAGTCTTGCCACCCGCTTTTCCAAGGATTCCTGTTGTTCTTTCTGCATAACGCCTCACAATATTTGGTTATTACTTAAACGAACAGGTATTTGTGGATGATGAAAAAGATCTGTTTGAAGGGTTTTATTGAATGCCCTATTCCAGTTAAGTTGAAAATAGGCTTGATGATGACTGATATATACCGTATCATATTCCATCGAAGACTTACAATAAGAGAAAAAATTCATGGGGTCAACTGTTCAATGTCCCAAAAGATGAAAGATAATTCACCTTTTATTCATCTCCACGTTCATACCGAATTTAGTCTCCTTGACGGTGCCATCAGGATCAACCAGATGCTGGAAAAGGCTCGCGGCCTCGGTATGGATTCTGTTGCCATCACAGATCATGGAAACATATTTGGGGCTGTCCAGTTTTTTCATCAGGCTGAAAAGTCTGGTATTAAGCCTATTTTAGGTTGTGAAACATATGTTGCTCCCAGGCATCGGCAAGATCGCACAGCATCCGTAGATGGCCAACCAAATGCCTATCACCTCATCCTCCTTGTAATGAACAAGGAGGGATACAAAAACCTGTGCCGTCTTGTGACCCTCAGTCACTTGGAAGGATTCTATTACCATCCCCGTGTTGATATGGAGCTACTAAGGGAATTTAACGGTGGGCTGATCGCCCTATCAGCCTGCCTAAAAGGCATGGTACCTTATCTCATCAGTTCGGGCCGGATTGAAGAAGCAAAGAAGAAGGCAAGGGAACTAGAAGCTATTTTTGATAAGAACCGCTTTTGCTTTGAAATAATGGCAAACAATCTCCCTGAACAGATAGAGGTAAATAGGACACTTAAAGAACTCTCCCGGGAACTGTCTATCCCTCTTGTGGCTACAAACGATTGCCACTATCTCAACAAGGAGGATGCAGAGGCCCATGATGTCCTCCTCTGTATCCAGACTGGAAAGTCCATTGATGACCCGAAACGGTTGCGGTTCTCTACAAACGAATTTTTCTTCAAGTCTAGAGCAGAAATGGAATCGACTCTTGGAGAAAACGATTATACGGAAGCCCTTGACAATACGGTAGAGATCGGCCGTCTCTGTCAGTACCAGATGGAATTCGGCAAGTATAAATATCCCGTTTTTCAGGTACCGGGAAAAAGAAGTCTAGAAGATATACTTGCAGAGCAAGCACGCGATGGATTGCAAAAGAGATTGGTCCAGAAAGAGGAGGAAGAAGCTCTTTCATCAGACTTGCGGAGGGAGTATAGGGAGAGGCTTGACTTTGAACTGGACATCATTACGAAAATGGGTTTTGCTGGATATTTCTTGATCGTGGCGGATTTTATCGATTATGCTCGCCGGTCCCATATACCTGTTGGTCCTGGACGGGGATCAGCAGCCGGCTCTCTGGTGGCCTACTGTCTTCGGATAACCGACCTCGATCCAATCAGATACGGCCTCCTTTTCGAGCGGTTCCTTAACCCTCAGCGAATCAGTATGCCCGATATTGATATTGATTTCTGTATCAATGGCAGGGATGAAGTCATCAGGTATGTGGCTGAGAAATATGGACAGGAGAATGTGGGGCAGATAATCACTTTTGGCACCATGAAGGCCAGGGGAGTTATAAGGGATGTTGGGCGAAGTCTGAATATCCCTTACGGCGAGGTGGATAGAATTGCCAAACTCGTACCCGAAGGACCTGGTGTCAGGCTGGAAAAGGCTATCCAGAACGAGCCTGATCTCCAAAGAATGGAAGAAGGGGATGAGAATAAGAGAAAACTGTTAAAGATCTCCCGCTCCTTGGAGGGTCTTGCAAGGCATGCCTCAACCCATGCATCCGGCGTGGTTATCTCAGACAGACCCCTGGTGGAATATCTCCCTCTTTTTAAAGGAACAAACAACGAGGTCATGACCCAATTCACCATGGATCAGATAGAGAAATTGGGTCTGATAAAGTTCGATTTTCTGGGCCTGAAAACCCTGACTGTTATAAAACAGACATTGCGGCTGATTGAAGAGTCTACGGGTCAAAACATTGATATCGATAAGATATCCCTCAGAGATGAAGCCACCTATAAACTCTGCCAGGAGGGGAGAACAACGGGTATCTTTCAATTGGAGAGTTCTGGGATGAAAGATCTCCTGAGAAGACTTAAACCGGAGGTATTTGAAGATCTTATAGCGTTAGTGGCTCTTTATAGACCTGGTCCAATGGAATGGATACCTGATTACATCGCCGGTAAGCACGGGAAGAAAAAACCCAATTACCTCCACCCGAAACTGGAGCCCATCCTGGAAAAAACCTATGGGGTGGCAATCTACCAGGAGCAGGTGATGCAGATAGTACGTGATTTAGCCGGCTTTTCAATGGCTGAAGCCGATGTACTTCGCAAGGCTGTGGGTAAAAAGATCCCCAAACTCCTGGCAAAGCAGAAAGAGATATTTATCAAGGGGTGTGTAAAAAACAGTATTGCAAAAGAACTGGCTGAAAAGGTTTTTGCCTTTATCGAGCCCTTTGCTGGTTATGGTTTCAATCGTTCCCACGCTGCTTGTTACGCTTTAATTGGGTATCAAACGGCCTATCTCAAGGCCCATTGGCCAACGGAATTCATGGCTGCCTTATTGACCCAGGATATGGGAAATCAGGATAAGACCATAAAAAATATTGCTGAATGTCGTGAGATGGGGATTAAGATTTTACCTCCCGATCTCAATGAAAGCAAAGCTGACTTTGCTGTGGTAGATGGTGGGATTCGTTTTGGCCTGGCAGCAGTCAAAAATGTGGGTTTGAAGGCCGTGGAGTCAATCATTGAAGAGAGAGAAAATCAGGGGCCTTTTAGAGATCTACTGGATTTTTGCAGGAGAGTTGATGGAACAAAGGTTAACCGGAGGGTCCTGGAGAGTCTAATCCAATGTGGTTCATTGGATTTTACGGGTATTGAAAGGGCCAGGCTTTTTAAATCTCTTGATGATGTGATCAGGATTTGTGGTTCAAATCAGGATCCAAATCAGTTGAATATGTTTACATCTTTAAGCGGTGATCATTCGGCAACAGGGGGCCTTTTTGAGTTTCCTGATGGGGAAGAATGGGACGAAAGAGAGAAATTAAGAAAAGAGAAGGAGGCATTGGGGTTTTACATAACAGGCCATCCCCTTGATGGATTTAAGGATGAAGTCAAACGTTTTACCACCTGCGTTATTCAGGATCTTCCCGGTTTAAATGACAAATCTTTGGTGAAGGTTGCCGGGGTTATAGAGAACCTAAAGATAAAAAGGACAAAAAAGGGAGAAAAGATGGCCATCCTAACCCTTGAAGATCAAACCGGTTCCATCCAGATCATCCTTTTCCCGGATGTCTTTAACAGCTATTCTTACCACCTTAAAGGTGATGATCCTCTCCTGATCAGCGGTACAGCGGAAGTGGATGATAATTCTTCAAAGATTATTGCCCAGGAGATTAATTCCTTGCAATCCATGAGGCAGAAGACTATCAGGGCCATTGAATTGGGCCTTAATAAAGATACCATATCAAGAAATTTACTGGAAGAGATCAAAGATGTGATCTTCAGATACCCGGGGGAATGTTCAGTATTTTTCAGGGTAGGGCTTGACCGGGAGAAGGAGATAATCATTGCAGCCAACAATCACTATCAGGTCTTCCCTTGCGATGAAATGATAGGGGAGATTGAAACCATAACCGGTCAGAAAGTGGCGTGCAGATACGGATAGAGGAGACCATGTTGGTCGAGTAGTCGAGTGGTTAAAGGCCTTTACGAATCAACAACTCAACCATTTAACTACTTAACTAAAGTCGAAGAAATTTTATTAAGCTGTAGAAATTCTGAGACGTTAAATTATTGAGCCCCTTCCTCCAACATTTTCTTGAGATTATTGATGATTGTTACGGGCACGGGGCCAGAATTGGCATAAAGTTTTAAAAGATCATGGGAAACCTTAATCTTTTCTTTCACCTTATCCCAGCCGATTCCTTTAGCTTCAACCTTCTCCATCAGTTCAATAAGCTCTTCTGATTCCATGACCATTCTCCTCTCTTTTGATTGTCCCGATTGGATCACTTCTTGGGGGGCGTTAAATCGGGGGGATAGATATATTTGGGATCAATCTCATAAGTCCATGGGAGCCCCCACCACTGCCATCCATAATAACGTCGGTGTTTAAAACCGTAAATCTTATTCCTTTTTGCAAGTTGACGATAAAATTTGTGCCGGTTATTGTCTTCGAAGGTTGGAAATTCCGGTCCTTCAAACCCATCTATCACATGAAAAATGTTTTTAAAACCTTCGTTCATAAGATCTTTGACTGCAAGTTCACTTCGTGTTCCATCTCGGCCGATTATCAGAAGATTATCAGTTTTTTTAAATACTTTACTTATCTCCGCTACGAAGTCTTTGTTTTTCTGGCTAAACTGATACATGTATTTATCATCTGCTTTAGTCAAGTTGTTGGTTGTGAACATATATGGGAAGAGATATGCCATGGGAGGGTGCCCAACAAACTGATATTCTTCCCTGGTCCGAACATCAATGAGATATGTATCGGGAACCGTGTTAAGCATATCATAGGCTTCAATACTCAGGATGTTTTTTGTCTCCTGGGCAGAAGCCTCGGCTGATATGTTCGCGAGTAATAAAAGAGCTAATAACAAGATTAGATATGTTGGATCTGAATATTTTTTTGTCATATAGTCATCTTCCAGAAGTTGAGCTACGGCTTACAAGTAGATTTCAACCATTCAATAGAGTTTTAGTCTAGGTTTAATAATCAAACATCATTTTGTTTGTCAATGGAAAAATAGAGGGTAAATGACATCCATCTTGACAGTCATGTTATAGATATCTAATATCGTTTTACAATTTTGAATCTCATGCTTTAATTCACCTTCGAAGTTTACCACTTGAATCATACGTATCATTGCCCGTGTTCGAGGCATTCAATAGATAATTTTCTTGAATGAATCTGTTCTATTACTCTGGCTCCGTTAAAAAAATGATACCCATCTGACCATGGGAAAGGAGATGATTCATGTCACCCAGTAAGGTATATTTTATTGATCTTAGGGCCTCTATAAAAGAGAATCTCCTGGCCAAAGTCGTTAGGCTCATGAATATAACAGATTTTAAAAAAATTGTCCCGCCTCGTAGCTTAGTAGCCATCAAGCTACATTTCGGGGAGAAGGGAAATACCGCCTTTATAAGACCTATTTTTATACGTCAGATAGTGGAATATGTCAAAGAATGTGGGGGATCCCCTTTTCTAACGGATACAAACACCCTCTATGCTGGAACCAGGGGAAACAGCGTCTCCCATCTCAACACCGCCATAGAGAACGGTTTTGCCTATGCTGTTGTAAATGCTCCTATTATTATTGCCGATGGCATGAGGGGAGATTCATCTGCAAATATCAGAATCAATCAGCAAATAGTCAAAAGTGCCCACATTGGGAGGGAGATAGTCAATGCGGATGTATTAATCAGCGTAGCCCATTTTAAGGGTCACGAGTTGTCAGGATTCGGGGGGACCCTGAAAAACCTAGGTATGGGGTGTGCCTCCAGGAAAGGCAAACTGGTGCAGCATTCCGATCTATCACCAAAAGTGAAAAGGAAAAACTGCGTGGGGTGTGGTGAATGCATAGAACACTGTTCCCAATCAGCCATCTCCCTCCAGGATGAGAAAGCGGTGATCGATCCTAAAAAATGTGTGGGATGTGGTGAATGTATTCTCATATGTCCTAACAAGGCAGTAAATGTGCGGTGGAGCGGTGACGCACCTCTTTTTCAGAAGAAGATGGTGGAATATGCCTTTGCCGTATTGAAAGGGAAGAAAGGGAGAGCCGCCTTTCTGAACTTTCTCACCCAGATCTCCCCTGCCTGTGACTGTCCATCTTACAATGATGCCCCCATAGTCCAAGACATTGGTATTATCTGCTCAAAAGACCCGGTGGCAATTGATCAGGCATCGGTAGATATGGTCAATAGTCAGAGAGCCCTGGAGAATACATGCCTTCAAAGCAACAAGGGAGAAGGCGAGGATAAATTCAAGGGTATATATCCCAAAATAGACTGGACCATACAACTTGATTATGCCGAAAAGATTGGCATGGGGAAACGCGACTATGAATTAGTCACCCTATGAATGCCGTTAAAGCTCTGTTTTGGTTGCATAAGTCATTAATTTTTTATCCGTGAAAGGAGGTTTTTGATGTCAGAAAAAGAGATCAGTTTGGGGCGTCTTTTTGTGCAAGAGGCAATTAAGGCTGGAACATGGGGCTTTATCTTCCTTCTGATTATGGGGATGTTTATTACCTCCATAAAGCAGGACATAAAGGAAGGAATCGCTTATGGTGTGGATCGCCTTGTAACCCAGGTGGTTATTTACGCAACAAATCCTTACCTCATAGGAAAAACAAAACAGCTGGTTAAAGAAGGAATAGAATTCTCTCTGAAAAGGGCTGCAGAACAAGCTATAGTGGTTCTCCACCAAAGACCCGCGGCCATGGAGAAAAAAGCTATAGAACTAGATAAAGATAAAACGAACCAGAAGAAAACCAACTAAAATGGTTTTCTCAGGTAGACCCGAAGTTCGTGACCCTTTCCGAACCAGATGGACGGACCATTCAACAATTCTGAAATTATCTTGGCTATACGATACAATATGAAGGGAATTTCTCCTTTTTCATAGAAACGGACACCGTAAGTTTCTATAATTTCCACAATAAATCCTAGATGTTTAGCTAAATACCCTATGGAAGTGGGATTGTAAAAACTAACATGTCCGCCATGTTTTGAGATATGAAAATATTCCCAGCGTCCTTTCATATATCTGGCCGTCCAGCTGTTCGTATTTCCGGTTCTAAAGACCATGAGCCCCCCTGGGCGTAAAATGCGATGGCACTCCCGTAACAACCTGATGGGATTTTTTAAATGCTCTATCACTTCAAAAACCGTAACCACATCGAATGATTCCCCAGGGAGTCGGATCTCTTCAAGATACCCCTGATACACCTTCAGGCCTGAAGCCTGTGCCGTCTTAGCCGGGCCCACTGCAGGTTCAACGCCTTCTGCATTTATTCCTAAATTATTGGCAACGGAAAGAAAGGCACCGCTCGAACATCCAACATCAAGGAGATGGATCTCTCCGTGATCTTTACCCAGCAGATAATCTATCTTGGATAGAATTTTCTTTGTGCGTCTTACCAACCTGCTAACACCGGAATTTTCAGATGGAATTGTCCCCTTGGGATCATCAAACTCCTCCATGGAATCCCAGTATAATGCCTCACTGCACTGGCTCACAAGTTGACCACATGCGGTACAGCGTTTTAAGGGGCCTTCGGGCAAAACCATTTCGGATATTTCCAGACTGGATCTACATCCAATGGGGCAAGAAACAATAAAAGGTTTTTCTGGTTTTGTCATAACTAGCCGTCTATACAGGCTAAGATCTTAACATTTATGTCAAGTTTTTCAACAGGCCCTGGCGCAAGAATTGGGCCGATGCTGGACGCTATGAACCCTAAGGGAAAAAGCTCAACCCACCCTAATGACTTAATACAATATCTTCACTCTTTTGATCCAATCCTCGGGATTGATCCCTTTATGGGGAACTCTGGCGCGCAGTATCCTGTATTTAAGGTGAGACAACTTACCGGAATGGCAATCCTTGTAGACGTATAATGGCACCAGTGGTGCCAATCTTTTATAAAGCCTCGACTTCTGTTTTTTATGATAAGAAGCAGCATTCTCTTTTCGTCGATATTGGGCCCATCCGATAGATCCGCACAGGCCCGCAGCGCAAAAATTATCAGATAGTAGTATGTCTTCCATGAAGACTCGTATGGGGCCATCGTAGCCGATCAAGATATCATGAAGCGCAACGATTGCGCCATCAGCCAGATATGGGGAGAAGTTGTCAAAATCCAGCTTTGTGCCCTTGTAAGTATGGTCTCCGTCTATCCAGAGAAACCTGATGGGCCTGTTCCAATCCCTGGCCATCTCGTGGGAAAGGCATTGATGAAATTCCACCTTATCTTTTACCCCATATCTTTCAAGAGTCATGTGAAAATCCTGAATCGGAGATGGCGTTACTTTCAGATGGGGATCAGTGGGAGAAGGGGACGTCAATGGATCGATGGAGACTAATTGGGACTGGTCATGAATGGATTTTCCAAGGCATAGAATGATTGTGGAACGCCCTTTAAAACTCCCGATCTCTAAAATAACACCCCTGGCAGTTGGGCAGGCCGCAACCAGAGCAAGAAATTTGGCCTCTCTGAACGTTAGATAACCTTCAACATTATTGTTGACTTCAGAGATTTCAGGCAGGATACGTTTATATTCTTCAATCCCCATGTATACGAAGGCCTATAATTCGCTTAAAGTGAAGTCCATTACTTCAAGAATAAATTCAACGTCCCCATGTGTGATGCACATGGGAGGCTTGATTCGTAACACGTTGCTGTGGAGCCCTCCTCTTCCAATGAGCAGGCCCATCTCTTTAGCCCGTTCAAGCACCTGGGTGCATTCCTCTTTAGCAGGTTCCTTGGTTATTCGATCCCTTACCAGTTCAACCCCTATCATCAGACCTTTGCCGCGCACATCCCCCAACACGTCGTGCCTGGACTTGATTTTCTCAAGCCCTTCCATGAGATAGCCCCCTAGTTCGAGACAATTCTGCTGATACCTTTCCCGATCAATTACTTCCAGGACGGCTTTCCCCATGGCGCAGGATACGGGGTTTCCTCCAAAGGTATTGAAGTGAATGCGCTGGGTTAGTGTGTTGGCGATATCCGGAGTCGTGACCACCGCTGCTAACGGTGTGCCGTTCCCAATGCCTTTGGCCATGGTCACAATATCGGGAATAACGCCTTGCGTCTCAAATCCCCAATAGTGACTTCCTGTGCGACCAAAGCCTGTCTGAACCTCATCTGCGATACATAATCCCCCTGCATCGCGGATATATTGATACGCATTTGACAGATACCCGTCGGGATAGACGACTGCTCCGCCAACGCCCTGTATCGACTCGGCGAAGAATGCTGATACGCGACCAGGAGTCGCGAACTGTATAAGATTCTTAATGTCGGCGGCATATTTGGTTCCTGCATCAGGATCATCACGTCCCCATTGCCCTCGGTAAGGGTCCGGTGCAATGGCATGATGAATCCCAAAGCTGTGGGGATAATTATATTTCCAAGTGCTGTGGGCTGAAAGACCCATTGTGGATTGACTACCGCCGTGGTAGGCATTCCTCAACGCAATAACGTCATAGTTACCGGTATACAAGCGGGCCATGAGTAGCGCCAGATCATTGGCTTCTGATCCGGAATTTACAATATAGGAAACACTTAAATCGCCCGGCATCTTATCGGCAAGCATCTTTGCGTACTCGGCAATTGTGGGGTGAAGATAGATCGTCGTGGTATGCTGCAAGGTCTCCAACTGCTCCCGGGCCTTCTCTAAAACATAAGGGTGGCAGTGACCTACACTGATGGTGACGATGCCACCGAATGCATCAAGATAACGACGACCTGTCTCATCATAGACATACTGCATAGACCCTTCCACAATCATGATTGGGTTATTGTAATAGGTCATGAGCGAAGGAGTCAGATAACGCTTTCTCAGATCCATAACCTCTTGGGATGACGGACCCGAATAAGGTTTAGCCTGGTGATCATACGGGGGGAGTTCTGGAATCTTCATAACAGCTCCTTTTTTGAATTCTTTATCTCGGGTTCTTCGTTGTTTTCTATTAACCATGAACACACCTCCTTCTGCTTTTGTAGATTAAGCTTTTCGATGTGTCCACTAAACAGGGTCAGGTTCAGGCTGACCTCTGATCGCTGACGGCTCTCTAATTGGATTTTAACCAACTTAGTTCGCTTCGCTCACAATTGGAATAATGGAATATTGGGTCTTAAATCTTAAAGAGGAACAATATTGAACATAAATCTATTGATTTCATTGTCATTATATACTATTATTGAATGTGGAAATCATGAAATGATTGCTTTATCGCAATCATCAAAAAATGTAAATTTAACAATCTATGATGTTTTTGGTTTTCAAACCCAACCTTCCATTATTCCAACATTCCACCATTCCACGTGGTTGACATTAAAAAAGGGCCACCAAAACCAATATAATTTCAATAAGTTGTAGAATTTCCGAGACAGTCAATTAGGGTTATAGATATCCATAGGCAGTCCAGCCGCCATCAATGGTTACAATGGAGCCTGTCATAAATGATGCCTCGTCACTTGCCAGAAAAACAGCTATTCCTAAAAGATCTTTCACTTCTCCCATGCGACCTTGAGGAGTCCGTTTCTGAATGGCACCCTCGTCCAGAATCCCCTTGTCAATGATACCCTGGACCAGTTCTGTGCGAATATAACCCGGGGCTATGGCATTCACCCGAATATTTTTGCTAGCCCATTCTATGGCCAGCACCTTTGTCAACATATTGGCGCCAGCCTTACTGGCACAGTAAGCGGCGCGCATGGGTGCTGCCACCAGTCCATAAATCGAGGTATTATTAATGATGCACCCCCCATCTTGCCGCATCATCTGTTTTGCTGCAGATTGACAGCCATAGAAAACTCCGGAAAGGTCTGTTTCAATAGCACGTGTCCAATCTTGGGGAGATAGATCCTCTGATGGGTGAGCCATTGAGATACCCGCATTGTTTACCATAATATCCAACCGCCCATACTGCTCAACGGTTTTATCCACAACCGCTTCAATACTTTCGAGTCTTGTTACATCCACAGGCAAGGCTAAAGCCTGTCCCCCTCTGTCCCTGATCTCATCAGCAATGGGTGAGAGGAGATCCATAGAACGACTGGCAACCACAACCTTGGCACCTTCCTGAGAATAGCGTATTGCTATTCCTTTACCAATACCTTTGCTCGCACCCGTTATAATTGCAACTTTATTCTTGAGTTTCATGGATACCCTCCGTTCCATTAACCTGTACGTTTAATACCCTCTCTTCAATGGGCCAGATCCCTGGACGAACAGGGGCTCAGAAGAAGTGTTATGAATGTTTATTACAATTAAGTTCTACTTAATCTAAATAACACCAATGTCATGGTGGGTCAAGTTCTAGGGAATAAAAAACCTGATTCTTAATGAATTGAATCAATATATTGTTCTCTTCTTGTCAAAATTTTCTCCATACTATAATATATTTTTAAGGAATATATGGCTGAGAGGAAAATGGTCCAGGGAGCCCCTCTCTCAATTTGAGAAAAATGAAGAAGATGATCAAACTATCGAACCATAGGGTGCTCATAAAGGGCGGAGGTGAGATGGCTTCTGGTGTTGCGTGGAGGCTCCATAAGGGGGGATTCAAGATCTTGCTTACGGAGATTGAGCGGCCCATCGCTGTAAGAAGAAAGGTATCCTTCTGTGAGGCTGTATACGACGGGCAGACCGTGGTGGAGGATGTTGAAGCGATTTTAGTTAAAACGTTAGACGATGTATACATGGCATGGGATAACAAGAAGATACCCCTCCTTGTGGATCCCCAGTGTGAATCAAGACTATCCATAAAACCTGATGTCCTTGTGGACGCCATCCTGGCCAAAAAGAACACCGGGACTCACTTAGATGATGCGCCCCTGGTCATCGCCCTTGGTCCAGGCTTTGAGGCGGGGAAGGATGCCCACTTCGTTGTGGAGACCAATCGGGGTCACAACCTCGGCAGACTATTAACCGGCGGTTCAGCGGAACCTAACACAGGTGAACCAGGTTCTATCCAGGGGATTACCACAGATCGTGTCCTCAGGGCGCCAGCAGAGGGACCATGGCAAAATAATTTGGATATCGGGGATTCGGTAAAGAGACAGGATACAGTGGGATTTGTAAATGGAGCCACAGTCAAGGCGCAGATAGATGGCGTCATCAGGGGTTTGATCCGCCCAGATATTATCGTTACCAAGGGTCTCAAGATAGGAGACATTGACCCTCGAGGAAAAAAGGGATTCTGCTTTACCATCTCGGAAAAGGCTCGCGCCATCGGGGGAGCTGTACTGGAAGGCATTTTAAGATCGTATGGAGATTAACGAAGCTATCTGAATAAGAGATAACTAGTTAATGTCAACAAACCACCAGAGAAATTCGTCCACGTAAAAAAAACAATAGGAGGAGATAGATGACTCATAAGGAGAAAGGGCATTATGCCAATAAGCATGCACCGGATCGGAAGGTTGATGATAGAATCGCCAAAATGGTCAAAGAACGCAGCTCCAATGAAGAGATATCATGCGCCGTTGCCTTCGACATTGCCAATGACTTAAAAGTATCACCTGAAGAAGTGGGTTTCACCATTGATTCTTTGGAGATACATATCGTCCAATGTCAACTGGGTCTTCACGGATATCAACCCCATCGGAAAAAGATGAAACCGGCTGATTCTGTCCCAACGGGGCTGGAAAAGGATATCCGGGAAGCCTTGGTAGATGATCGACTTCCATGCGGGGCGGCATGGGAGATAGCCGAGAGATCTGGTCTTCCCAAGATGGAAGTCTCTTCTGCTTGTGAAGCCTTAAAAATAAAGATATCTTCCTGCCAGTTGGGGACTTTTTAAGTTCAAGACGGTATTCTGTCCCATCTCTTGGTAAATACTCAATGTACACCTCTTCTGGCCCTATCACGGAGATCTTTGGAAAGGACGGTAGCCTAGCCCGTTCTCTCCAGGATTTTGAATTTCGACCCTCCCAGATTCAGATGTCTCAATTAATCCATGAGGCCATAAAAAAAAAGGTGCCGGCCATTATAGAAGCAGGCACAGGTACCGGTAAGACTCTCGGTTACCTGGTACCGCTTGTTCTCAGTAATAAAAAATCCGTCATATCAACAGGAACCAAGACCCTTCAGGAGCAGATCCACTTCAAGGATATACCCCTCCTCTCAAAGGCGATTGGAACTAAATTAGATTCATTGCTCATGAAGGGAAGGAAAAATTATCTCTGTTTACATAGGTATCATCAATATTTTTCCCATAAATCCTTTATAGGGCCTTCTAAGGAGAGAGTAAGGGATCGGATAGAAAGGTGGCTAAAAAAGACATCGTTTGCTGACCGTGCAGAACTCTCTTGGCTGGCAGATGATGACCCAATCTGGGATGCCATATCGTCAACATCTGAACAGTGTCTAGGATCCCACTGCATTCATACAGAGGACTGTTATCTGAATGCGCTCCGCAGAAGTGCCGCCCAAGCCAGAATAATCATCGTTAACCACCATCTCTTTTTCGCAGATCTTCTGGTAAAAAGGGGCGGATTCGGAGAGATCATACCACGATTTCAGGTGGTTATTTTCGATGAGGCCCATAATATAGAGGAGATAGCCACCACCTATTTTGGTGAGAGTCTCAGTACGAATCAATTGATGGAATTTGCCAATGATCTGGAGAAGGGTACGAGTGAGATCGATGATATGGATAAGGGAAAGCTTAAAGCACATCTGGATTTAATAAAATATGGTGCTGAACAGCTTCGGGGGATCTTTAATGTTTCCGGGGACAAAGGCCGATTGAATCAGGAAGCGGTCCTCGCCATTAACCAGGGGCCCGCCCGTGATATAAAGCTTGGATTAAGCTATATCCAAGAAAAATCGGGTCTTAAAGAATGTAAAAAGGCTTCACTCCAGGCTCTTGGGAACAGGGCTGGTGCATTGGAAAAATGCATGGAAAGGATATTCTCTTCCATTGAGCCCAATTGGTTGAACTGGTATGAGAAACGAAAAAAGAGTGTCGTGTTCCATATATCTCCACTTGATATCTCCCGGAGCATGCAGGAACAACTCTACAAGAATGTGAAAACGCTTATTTTTACCTCAGCTACCCTCTCCACAAATGGAAACTTTGACTACATCAGATCTCGTCTTGGCTTATCCCATAACGTGCTGGAAGAGATCTATCCTTCCCATTTCGACTTTAAAGAGCAGACCCTCATGTATATTCCCAAGGATCTGCCAGAGCCCAGTGACCATGCATTCGGTGTGAAGGTGGCACAAAGGATGATAGAACTATTGAAGATCACCTCTGGACGAGCCCTGATCCTTTTTACCAGTTACCATAATTTAAACCTTGTCCATCAGATAATGCATGGGAAAATCCCCTATCCCGTCTACAGGCAAGGGGATGCTCCCAGATCGTTACTACTGGAAGAGTTCAGACAGAATACACACTCCGTGCTCCTTGCCACTGGTTCTTTCTGGCAGGGCGTGGATGTACCCGGAGAAGCCCTCAGTTGCCTTATCATCGACAAACTGCCCTTTGATTCACCCGGTGATCCCCTGGTTGCGGCTCGTATCGAATCAATACACACCCGTGGTGGAAATCCTTTTATTGAATATCAGCTTCCTTCAGCCATCATATCCCTCAAACAGGGGCTGGGGAGACTCATAAGGCAGAGCTCTGACCGTGGTATTCTCTCCATCATGGATATTAGAATGATCACCCGGAGATACGGCCACTTCTTTTTCAACAGCCTCCCGGATATCCCTTTAACCCATGAACTCTCCCATATAAGCAGATTTTTCCATCAATCATCAGATATCCTTCAAAAGAAGATTTGACTCTGATTTTTCCACAATAGATGTGAATTCCTCCATGCAATGGGAGATCTTGCTTAGCTCCTCGGATTGGGCCACCGGTATATTGTCGGTCCCCAGACTATCAAGGGCTTGAAGGACATAATTTATTCTCAAAATATCCACGTTTCGAGCAGGCTGAAACAGGGATTCATCATCGCTTGTTTCTATCACCTCGGATAGAATCCGGCTTTCCACCAACTCAAACAGTATCAGGTTCACAAGCCTGATGGGAATCTCCAGGGCATGGCTAATCTGCTCTGCGCTTAAGGGCCTGTCTCCATTGCAAAAATTTTTGATGCAAACCTGTGCTATTCGCAACGCCAGTAGTTTTTTAAAGGAGGGCCTGGCTCGCAGGGAATCCGGCTCAAATTCGTATGTCTCCACATTCTGTGACGCAAATGAGATCTCAGCCCCAAAGAGGACGACCATCCAGCTCACCTGAAGCCAGACAAGAAAAAGCGGCAATGCGGCAAAACTGCCATATATGGCCCCGTATTTTGAAGCTCCGATCTGAAAAATGATGTAGATCCATTGAACAATCTGGTAAATGGTGCCCGCAACAATACCGCCTAAAAGGCCTGACCGAAAACGTACTTTTGTATTGGGAATAAAGATGTAGACAAAGGTAAACAGGAGCCAGATAACACCGTACGGTAAAATCTTCAACACTAAGGAGATAATGGGACTGAAGACACCCAAGAGTTCAATCTTCTTGGCAATAAGGGTAACCTGGGTAGCGATAAATACCGTAATACTGCTTGACATCACCAGGAGCACCGGGCAGATCAGCATCATCGAAAGATAGTCAGTCAGTTTCCTTCCAAGTGTCCTTGCATGGGTTACTCCCCAGATATCGTTAAAGGAATTTTCAATATTCCCCAGCAGTTTTATGATGAGATAGAAGAGCACCGCTACACCTATACCGGCGATAACGCCGCCCTTTGTCTCCTCCAGCATTGAATTGGCAAATACAATGACCTTGTTAATGACCTCCTCCTGCCCCTTAAATTTTTCAAGAAGCTCCATCTCAACACGCTTTTGCAGGGCAAATCCTTTTGCCACACCGAAGATCATGGCAGCCGTTGGAACGATGGAGAGGAGGGAGTAAAATGTTAAGGCCGATGCCCTCAAGCTGCACTTGTTTTCATCAAACCCGCGAAATGCCAGAATAATGATTCTAAGCTGCTTGAGGAGAAAGGACCTTTTGCGGGGTAGGGTTCCAGAACGTATCCGCCAGACGTCTTGTCTGAGGAAATCGAGGATTTTATCCAAAGAAAGGAGCTGTCCCCATATCCCATTCATACGTTCAACTCCATACAAAATCTTCCCATGGTTCTCATTTTCCACACTTTATCGGTAATAGGTGTATGCCGTTAACCTATCGTTTAAATGGGAGGCTCTTGAGGAGACCTTTGAGCTTTTCCTCCTTGGGCGCAGACTCTCCTGTCTCCTTACCGGGGCCCTTAAGGATCTCCTTTAACTTAGAGGGATCACCAAGAGCGTTCTTGACCATGCCCTTCAGATCAGGGCAAAACTTTGGAGAGTTAAAACTCCCTGTGACCAGCACAGGGACCGTTATCCCGGAACGCTGCTTTGTGTCATCCTGTCCCTTGATGGTGGCCACGAATGTAGGCTCCACCCGAAAATCCAGGTCCTCTTTAACCAGATCAGCCTTTCCTGCGGCCAGCACCCGAAGGAGGGGGGACGACATGGATGTGTTGGAGGTGTTAACGACCCCATTGGTAATGGTAAAGGGCGAATGGAGTTCTGAGAAGTCCGTCCTGGGTTTTTTCTTATCTTTTTCAGCGAGACCGAAAATGGACTTTATGTTTCGGATCATGCCGGCCAGATCGATACCCACGATGGCTCCGTCTTTAAATAGAAAGTCTCCATTACCATTCAGGGTACTTTTGATTTTTTCCGCATCATCCCCTACCATGGAGATAGCTACCCTGGACTGTGCAGTCCCTTCCAAAAAATCCTTTTTCAGGAGGTCCTTGAGCAGGGAACCAGACTGGATCCCCTTGGCCTGGAGTTCCATATTGATCTTTGGAACATCCTTCCGCACGTCAAAAGCCCCTCTTACTGACATACCACCTTTATAGAGATTGAGGGCAAGGGGATCTAAGTTGAAAAGGCCATCTTTCCCGGTGACCTTCATACTCAGATCCTGGATTTTTACATCTCGGGCCTTTAATTTTCCCACCCGGATGGCCCCATCCAGTATTAGTCGCCTAAGGGGCGTGTAATCCATCTTTTTCCGGTCGGGCTTGGGAGCCTCGGCCTTTTTCTTCTCTTCATCAGCTTTCTTCTTGCTCGGGGGAGGGAGGTATCGATCCAGGTCGATTGTGTCCAGGTTGAGATCAAAGGCCACGTCAGGTCTTGAAAAATCCTTGGCCTTTACAGTAAAAGTCAGTTTTGACTCATCCAGATCCAGGGCTCCATCCGAGACAGATATGTTCTCGGGATCTCCTTTCAGTTTGGCTTTGAGGGCAACGCGGGTCAAGGCCTTGGGATCTGCCGTGGAAACCGGAAACTTCTGTCCAAGGGAAGCCAGCAACTCTCGAGGTGAGAACGGAGAGACATTCAATTCCAGGTCAAACTGTTTTCGGGAAACCAGTTCCGTTAATTTGCCTTTCAGGCGCATATCCAGTTGTTTTAATGCCTTAATAGAGAGATCCAGGGGAATAATCCCCTTGCCTGGGTCTTTCCCCAAGGGCCCCAGGTCTCCCTCAAGAGACAAGGGCTTTCCATCCAGTTGGGCCGAAAGGGTAAGATGGACCGGGCGGTCGAGGGATACATCATCAAGACGAAGGGCGACATCCGATATCTCCCTCCGCTCACCTTTAACGTGGTCGATCCAGAGGGCAGAACCATCTGTGATGGCAACCTCTCCCACCGCCAAAGCCTTGATGGGAAGCCCTTCCGAAGGTTTCTTCTCAGGGAGTTTTTCTTTCTCCTTTGAAGGTTTCCCCAGTCCCTCCCAGTTGCCCCGACCATCTTTGCGCCTCTCCAGAACGATCCGTGTCCCTTCCAATATGAAACGCTTAACCTGGATCTCCTTGGAGATGAGAGGCAGTAGCTTTACCCTCACTTCAAAGGACTTCACGAATAGAAAATCCTTTTCCTGGAACCCGGGAGGATTCCCCAGGTGAAGGTCAGAGAGGGAAACGCCCGCCCATGGAAAGAGGGAAAGACTGAGATCCCCTCCCAGGGTGAAGGGACGTCCTGTGGCCTCAGCTACCCTCTTTTCCAGTTCGGGCTTGTATTTCTGGACATCCACAAACATGGGGATGATGAGAAGGGCTGCGATAACCAACACGATGAGGCCGCCCCCCACCATCAGTATCCATTTAATTGCTTTATTCATAACTCACTTCTCTTTTTTCCCAAACACCTCTTTAAGGAGATCGGTCACCCTAGCTGCCGGGTCTTGACGGATATTACGCTCTTCCTCAGCCAACATTAAAAAAAGGCCATCAAGGGCCCCGCTGGTCACATACTGATCCAGGTCCAAATTCAGACTGTCTGCAAAAGGGAGGCTGTCCACTTTGGCTGCCAGATTCTGGTAATAGCGGGTGACGCCCGCCCCGGCCATGGCCTTGTGGATGATGGGCTTGAATGTTTCACTGAGTCGATCCCGGGTTTTCTCCTTAAAGTAGATGGTGGCCTCATCCTCTCTTCCATTGAGGATCTTGCGGGCATCAGCGAAGGACATCTTTTTTCACGCCCTTGAGAATATCACCGAACCGGGCATGGGCCGGCGAAATCTGGATAATACCCAACGTCATGAATAACAACATGACCAAAAGTCGAAATGGTTTCATGCCATCTCTCCTAAGTAAGACTATTTTTTCATGACTATGACACTCAACCTTTGTGTCAACGACAGATAGAGATCTCTTTTCACAATCCCCTCAAAATGAATTTAAGATATAAAATATCATATAACCTGTTCATTTTCAATACAAATTCCAAAAGATTAATCAATCTCTTTCAATATTGTATATAATTCAAAATAAATAGCTTTCTTCATGTAGAAGTCATCAGCATTCAGCTATGAGCAAAAACCTGCCTGACTGCTGATTGCTGACTGCTGAAAGCTCCATCCAGAAATCAGCGATTTCTGGATGGACATGAGTTCATTCAGAAATTAAAGAAACAATAAGATATGGGAGGATATCCGTCAGAGAGCGTTTTTTAGATTATTTTTTGTGTAAGTGAGAGAGATAGCTGAAGGAAAAAAATGCTTGAATCATCGAATCTTTTTTCACTATATTCCCGTTATGAATGAGATAAAACATCATTAAGAGGAGAAATCTATGTCCCCAAAACCATGGAGATTGATCTCCAGCCAAGTTAATCAATCATATCTGATCTTCAACCTGCGTACAGACCGTGCCAGTTCACCCCGTACCAATATAGCCCACGACTTCTATATCCTCGAATCTGAGGATTGGGTCAACGTTATCCCCCTTACCCCTCAAAAAGAGGTTGTCCTCATTCGCCAGTATCGTCATGGTATCCGAGATATTACTTTGGAGATCCCAGGGGGGATTTTAGAAAACAAGGATTCTCCCAAAGAGGCCGCACAGAGGGAGTTGCGTGAGGAGACCGGTTATCAGGAATCAGATATAATCCTGCTGGGTAATGTTCATCCAAACCCGGCCTTCCTGAACAACCGATGTTACACCTTTCTGGCAAGGGATGTATATATGGTAGGTAAACAGGAACAGGATGAAAAGGAGGATATCGAGGTAGTGCTCAGACCTCTGGATGAGATCCCACGCCTAATTCGGGAAGGGGAGATTACCCATTCCCTGGTTCTGGCGGCCTTCTATCGCTTTTACATGGAATATCCACCTGCCCCCTCCCGGTGAATAGACGAGGGATCTCTATTTAATCCCATTTTTAAAGGGAGCCATCCAGTTCATCGGCTACCGATTTGTTACAAGCTCTGCAAGTTTGTGCACCCCTGAAAAGGGGTTTGCCGCAAGAAGAACAGTGATAACGTTCGAACTCCGCCCGGGACCATTCAGGGCTGCCCTTTTCATCACCATACTCCGCCACTTTTTCCCGCCATATGGGGATCGTCTGTTTCATCACCCTTACGCCGGTGGCAAAACCGAAATTCTCAATCATATCACATGGCCAGTCCTCACATTGATGGCATGAGTAGTACTCTTTTGATTTGACACAATTCCTTATGGTGCAGTCATGGCAGTATTTATAAAGTTTTTTAGGTGGATCAGGTTGCATGCAACCGAGACATGCCGTCTCTTCGGGCTTTGTCCCGTAAAGCTTCCCCATGACCGCCCTGAATTTCTCATTTCCGTCCCTTGTGGAGATGTAGACCCCACATGTACCGCAATGTAACCCACATGGTGCCATCAAATCCTTGTTCTGAATCTCTTCTTCGGTCCAGCCTTCCATATTCATGCCTCCTTATGAAATTTCATTAATCGCATCTTCTTTACCCAACACAATCTACTATGACTTATGACATCCGGGATATCTAATCTCCCTGATGGGAGCATAATGTATAGTGTATTTTCACAATGACGATAGATTGTCAACTCATTTACAGATGGATTTCCTCCTTTCATAAGCTCCAAGAATGAACTGAGGATTACGCTATCAAATGGAGTTTCCTCTTATTCCCCTTATTTGTGCTGATTCATTTTAAATTTTATGATTGAAATATTTATTATCTTATTCTAACATCGCTCCGCCTCTAAGGTTGTGACAAGATACCGGTAATAACCTGTATGACAAAGGGTCATCGTGGAGGATCTGATTTGATCAAATCATCTTCATGTTCTCGACTTCCAATATTGATATGAAAGGAATACTTAATGAGATGAACCAAGGGAATCCTGTACATGTGCATGTGGAGACTCCCCAAATTGTAGCAACTGGCATTTCAGACACCGGATATGTAAGATCAGAGAATGAAGATTCAATATGGATTGATGATTCGGGGCTTGTCTTGGCTGTTGCCGATGGAATGGGAGGGCATGAACGAGGTGCCGAGGCCAGCCAAACAGCAATAAAAGTCTTTCAGGAACGCCTCAACCGTGAAACCATTAAAGAGGAGTTAAAGGACGTTACTGCAATGATCGATGTTCCACCTGAGATAGAATCCCTCTATACAATCATTGCACGGGCAGTAGAGGAGTCAGCTAATGTGTTGTACGACCGTAACCTGGAACTTAAGCTTAAGCGATATATGGGGACAACCATTGTGGGTCTGGTTCTGGTTGAGGATAATCATGTGTTGTGGTTCCATATTGGGGATAGCCGTCTATACCGATGGAGGGATTCTACACTAAAAAGCCTCACAACCGATCATTCTCTCTATGCAGAATGGATGAGTGCCGGTCGTATTGGAGAAGAACCGGGAAAGAACATCATTACCAGGGTCATTGGAGTTAATCCAGGAGTGGCGGCAGATATTGAATGGGATAAACGTCAGAAAGACGATATCTATATTCTTTGCACTGACGGCCTCACAGGTATGGTAACGGATGAAGAGATGGAAGAGATATTACATGCTGGAAATAATGTAAAGGATATCGCAAATCTCTTGGTAGATACTGCATTAGCTGCCGGCGGCAAAGATAATGTCAGTGTCGTGGTCTGCAAAGTGTAACGATCGAAAAATAAAAAAACACCAGGGGCCACCCGCCCGTCTGGGTCAAGAAGCATGTGATCCGAAGTTTATATCCAAAGGGATTGCTCCTCCTGGGATGCGGTGAGAACACCATCCGTTTCTGTCCGGGGCTTACCGTGTCAGCAAAAGAGATCGACATTGAATTCTACTTTCCTCCAACCCCCAGATCCTTCCTGATTTTGATCTCCTCCTCACTGTGATTGACACGGTGAAATCCCTATTCTAGTCTAGCATCCTTAGGAGTCTTGAAAAAGAGGAAGAGAGACCCTATAGACATTGATTTCCACATGGACCTGTGGTATGCAACCTTCTCCCACGGCTCATGAGATGATGGTAATCTTTTTGTATCGTCTTGGGAGAGATATAAGTATATGACGACATCCATTGAAACCATAAAAAACGAGGGTCCCAAGGACGGTTCCCTCAGGGCAGCGGTCCGAGATGGGGTATCTCATGCAGTGATGATGGGTGCAGGGGAGACCTACCTCGGGCCCTTCGGGATATTTCTGCGAGCTACCACACTTCAGGTAGGGCTTTTGGCCACCTTACCCCAACTCTTCGGATCTATCATGCAATTGGCCGGTTCCCGGGCCATGCCCCTGTTCCGCAGCAGGCGGAAAGTGGTTCTCACTGGCGTTTTGATTCAGGCATCCCTCTGGATCCCCATGGCGTTCCTGCCTTTTCTTTTCGGAAGCGGTGTAGTGCCTGTTCTCCTTCTCATTGGGCTTGTCACCTTATACCATGGAGCCAACGGGGCAGTGGTACCGGTCTGGAACAGCCTCATAGGAGACTTGGTCCCCTCCGAGATAAGAGGCCGCTATTTCGGGAACCGCAATCGGCTCACCGGCATGAGCACCTTCATCGCCCTTCTATTCGCAGGGGTTACCCTGCACCTATTTCAAAGGGAGGGGGTGGCCGAGGTGGGATACCTCATTATTTTCGCAGCCGCGTTTTTGGCCCGGTTGAACTCCGCCCGTTGGCTTGCGAGATACGAAGATCCGGAGCTTCGCATCCTACCGGAGGAGTCATTCACCTTCCGTCAATTCTTGCGCCGTTCACCCCATTCCAATTTTGCAAAATTCGTGTTTTTTGTAGGGGCCATCAACCTCGGCGTCGCCTTTTCAGCACCCTATTTTGCCCTTTATATGCTGAGGGATCTGAAATTCTCCTACATAGAGTTTACCGTCGTTACCGCCGTGGCCACGGTTACCCAGTTCTTGACCTTCCGTTACTGGGGTGAACTGAGTGACCGATTTGGTAACAAAAAAATTCTCAACGTCTGCGGATGGGGTGTTGCGATCGTCCCCATACTCTGGCTTGTTTCACCCCACATCGGTTATCTCGTTCTTATCCAGGTTTACGGCGGCTTCGTATGGGCAGGCTTCAATCTGGCCTCGGTCAATTTTATCTTTGATGCGGTCACTCCTCCAAAGCGTGCCCTCTGTGTCGCGTATCAAGGTTTGGTCAATGGGGTGTGCGTCTTTGTGGGGTCGGTGGTAGGGGGTTATGTGGCCACTCAATTGCCGGGGTCCTTTCCCCTTGGCCACTGGACCTGGAAACCCATCTCTCCTCTTCCTGTGATTTTTCTCATGTCGGGGCTCATACGTCTGGTGGCATCAGGTCTTCTCCTCCATAGGTTCAAAGAGGTCCGGCCCGTAGAGCCGATCCGTGACCACGAAATCATATTCCGTATCAGCCACCTGAAGCCCATCGCAGGAGCCACCTTCAGCCTTTTTACCGGCCTCTTCAGCAAATATAAGAACGACGTTCCTGGAAAAGAAAAAGATCATGGGCCAGGGTCTGGAGAAGCCTCTAAGAATCGCCTGAATCTTTGAGGGCCGACTCCTCCCGGCATTAATAGATCTCAAATTTGGCCAATCGTCCGTCAAGGCCGCCGTTTTTAAGAGGCCTTTTCCAGGCCGGCTTCAAACCGATTTCCGGGATTAGTCTCCGATCGCCGAAGTAGATATAGGCAGTAGCCCCCTGGCACCTTTGCTTCAAAAAATCGCCCAACAGGCGGTACAACCTGCCTGCGTTCTCCTTCGTTCCAAGACGCACGCCATAAGGCGGATTAGAGACTATCGTCGTATTTGGAAGTCCCTCGATTCTTTGAAAGTCGCACACCTTGAGACCGATCTCTTTGCCGTATGGGAGGTAAGCCGTATTCTTCCTGGCGGCGTCCACCGCTTCGCGGGATAAATCACTTCCGGCGATTACTCCCGAGGATAGGGGGCGGATTGCTTCATCCGCTTTGCCCTTGAGGGTCAGCCAGAGGGACCTGTCAAAATCAGGCAAGCATTCAAAGCCAAAGCGTTTGCGCAGTAAACCGGAGGGAATCCGGCAATAGCGCATCAACGCCTCCATGAGGAGGGTCCCGGAGCCGCACATGGGATCATAGAGCGGTCGTGAACCGTCCCACTCCGTAAGCCTGATTATGGCGGCGGCTACTGTTTCCGCATTGGGGCTTCCACTGTGGCCTGCTTGTAGCCGCGTCGATGAAGCGACCCGCCAGAGGTATCTAAACTGATGGTGGCACGATTGTACGCGATATGCAGATTGATCCACGCATCCGGATTCATTCTATCAATCTGGGGTCTTTTTCCATAGGACTCCCGAAAATGATCCACCATAGCGTCTTTTAGACAGAGCGCAGTATATCGGGAATGGGTGATCTGACTATGGGTCACCGTCGCAAAGATGGCAAATGAGTTGTCGGCGCTGAAAAGCTCACCCCAATTCAGCCCCTTGGCTTTCTTGTACAAATATTCAGTCGTATGGCAGTTAAACGTGAGGAGCGGTGCCAGAACCCGCGTAAGGTAACGGGAGGTGTAATTGATACGGTAGAGCGCCGCCTTATCGGCTTCAAAATAGATGCCCCGATAGGCCGGGCGGATATTACGTGCCTTTAGTCCGGTTAATTCTTCTACACCCAATACCTGCATTTCTTCAGAGACCTGGGCAAAGAAACGGTTGGTACGCTGATAGTCAAACATGATGTTTCCTGTCATGGATGATAAAGCCAAATGATATCCAGGCTCACTCTCCTGTTTTTTTAATTTTATGTAACTGCTCAGGTATTTAGACTGAAGACCAAAATGTCCAATGGGTCTCTTGCCTTCCACCTTCACATTCCACCTTCAGTATAAATCCGCAACTCTCGAATCAAACAACTCAAGATCATACAACTCTTCTTTCGGAAACCTTGGAGATAACCCAATACAGCTACCTCGTCAGCCAGCTCAAATGCCCTAAAAGCCTTCCACCTTCAGTCTATCCACCTGAGTTGTTACAATTTTATCACGGTACGGCACGAATCTCTATTCCAATTGACCTGAACAGGACAATTTGGTAGTCTATCCCAAAACTCGAATCAGCATCAATTTACTGAATTCAGGAGGACATCCATGACAAAAGCAAGGGACACCCAAAAAGATGGTAAAAAGAAACCAGCCAAATCACTGAAGGAAAAGAGGAAGGAAAAGCAGGAAAAGAAAAAGAAAAAAGAGCAGTAACGCTCTCTTTACTCCTTCATTTCTACTCGAAAACGACAGACCTTGTCCCCCTTAGGCATCAACTTGCTGAAGCCCTTTGACTCGAATTTGGGGTTTAAAGTCTTCATCAGCCCCTCCATGGAAGCAGCCAGGATGACTTCGCAAAGCTCAGGGGCCCGTGACCATGGCTTGGCTACAGGGCAGGTATATACTTCCTTTGCCCCATCTCTTCTTCGCTTACCGGATACCTTTCATATTCAGGTAAATTTTCCATTGCCGACTCCTTTCTGGTTTTATTAATCTGAACATTGGTGTCCAAAATAGACATTAATTCATTCTTTTTAGTACGTAAGTGTCTGATTTACATAAATGCCATTTGTGAACCGAAATTCAGGTTCCACTTTTTTGAAAGTGCCCTTTAGAAAATAATATTTACCGCCCGTTCCCCTTCGACTCCGCTCAGGGTCTCTAGAGCCGCCAAGAGCGCAGAGTATTTTGTTTATAGTATTTTCCCCTGAGAGGGGGGAAAATACTATGAATCAAGCCCTTCGGGAAAACAGCAAATACCTTTATCAGAATTCCCCTCCCAGGAATTCTGATAAAATTTCTTTCTCTGCGTGCTTGGTTTATCCCGTAGGTCCGGAAGATCGTACTGGGACGACTCTGCGGTGAAATCGTTTTTGGACAAGAGTGTAATTTGAACAGACTTTAGTATGTTACTGGTCTCCTGTCAACGCTAGGCAATGGGGATTTCCCGGGGATTCAATCCCTATTTCCAGAAAAAGGTGTCACATCTTGCATTGTGAATAAAATGATTGACCTGCATATGGTTTTCTTATAGTTTGTATTCATGGGCAGAGCATGGCGAATAGAATATGAGGGCGGGTTGTATCATGTGTTA
>Ga0180009_10000581_pt1 | contig 49906 bp, 49 predicted proteins | sample OS_PC_MetaG_FD_123537 | JGI IMG/M metagenome (GOLD analysis project Ga0180009, IMG submission 123537) | Groundwater microbial communities from the Aspo Hard Rock Laboratory (HRL) deep subsurface site, Sweden - OS_PC_MetaG | ecosystem: Environmental > Aquatic > Deep subsurface > Groundwater...
CGACATTACCGATTGCAGCACTATTCCAGGTGACCAGTGCAGTAGAAAAAAACTTATTGAGGACGCAAAATTAAAGATACCCGCGCTTACGGCCCCGAGTAAATAAGCTATTATATAAATGTCCAACGACATATCCCAAAAGAAGGCGGTTATTACGTATGAATATTCCTTGGCGCTAAAAATAGAGAAACGCCTCAATTCTTCTTTTGGCGCAGGTTTCCGTGAACGGATTTCAGGAAAACATTTATTAATCTTTCCGAAATATGTCAGCATTTGTAAAATACTTACTGTCGCTATAGCCATAAGCAGCCAGCTCACGCCCAGACCATATTGCAGCACAATGATGAATAAAAACAGTTTTAACAAACTCGCCAAAACCTGGAACACATTTCTAAATACCTGCAAAAACAATGAATTCAGAATTTCCTCCTCGGCTCTAATGATTATATATGTAACACCTATAACGATTAGTAGAGGAAGTGATCTCTTTAATGACTCAATATTGAATACTAGCGAGAGCCTGCCGGCCGCGAAGAAACTGATGCCGATCAGTAAAAGTCCGAATACGATTATTGCAAACAAGCTTAATCTTATTATTGAAGCCGCGGTATCTTTTTTTCCGTTCGACATATATTCAGGTATAAATCGCAAAAGGGCGTATGGAATGCCAAGAGAGCCAAAGAACGCAAAGAAAGACAATATAGCTATTAAAAATGAATATACGCCGTAATCGTTTATAAGTAGTTTTTTAGTCACCAAAAAAAAGATCGCAGCATCTACAACTGTCATTATAGTCTTGCCGACATAATTAGACACTCCGCTCCTTATGCTTATTTGTCCTATGCTATTTTTTAACATATTTGCAACCTGAACTACTCTGGTAAATATTATTGAGTATATCTAAAAAGACTGGCCCATTCCTTACAAGAGAATATCTTCCCTCTACTGTTTTTCTGCCATTTAACCCTATCTTTTTGCGCAATTCCGCATTTTCTATTAATCTGGAAAGTTTAAGGATCCACTCGTCTTCCGAATTAACTATAAACCCGTTCTCTCCATCCTGGACAATAGACTTATTACCAGCTACCCTTGAAGCAACTACTGGAATCCCAACGCTCATATATTGAATTGTCTTAAAAGGTGTTTTTGCCTTTGCCCATTCGTTATCAGGTAAAGGATAAATACCAATATCAATGCTTTTCAGGCTATTCAGTTCCGTATCTAATGTCCATGCTTCATTTATTATATCCACCCCTTCCATAAAAATATCTTTGTCCGCGCCTACTATTTTAAGTATAAAATCATGCCTTTTCGCAAGATGTTTTAAAACATTTTCCAATTTCAAAAGCAATGAAACAGTCGTATGACTTCCTATCCATCCTATAACTACTTTCTCTTTATTAGAATTATCTTTAACTAATGGGAAAAACTTATCAGTATCAATAGAAGTAGGTATGACGCTGATATTCTTGTTATATTTACTTAAAAATTCTTTTAGATAGTCATTACAAACTATTATATGTTTACTTAGTTTAACAATTGTAAAAAATTTAGATGGGCATTTTATAAAATTATTCAATCCTTCGCGGGGAAGATATACAGCATCTTCAAAGTCGAATATAATAGGCTTTTTTATTTTTGATAAAAACCATTCTATAAAAGCCGGACCTAAAGGAAACGCCTCTATATGAATAAATATCACGTCGTAACTAAAACTGTTAAATACATCCGATGCTCTTCTCCATACACTCTGCAAAAAATATAATGCCTTCAAGAGTATCCTGCTTTTTTTATAACATATATTATAATATTTAGAGCTCATAAAAGGCCGGACCTTATAATAAATGCCATTTTCTTTTAAATAAGGCAGATATTGTTCAACTCTATACCTATTACTTGGCCCTTCTGTTGGATAAGGTACTAGAAATAAAATCCTCATTTATCAATAACCCCTCTAGCTGCTCTTTTCCCGTCTAAAATAGCATCGTGCATCCATTGGTATTCCCATCTTCCATAACGCCCCGCAAGATATATGTCAAAATTTTTGAGGTAATTTTCTATAACTTCCATATTTTTTTTGCGGTCATGATCGTATATCGGGTATCCATATTTGATATCCCTTACATCAATGAGTTCTATCTTATCTTTTATCTTAATAATTTTTGCCTTAAGAAGGTCTTTGATAACCTTATCTGCTATTTTCTTTTTATCTATAGGTTTATAATCAGAATAGGCTATCTCGGCAGTAATAGAAGATTTATTTAAAGGAACTAGCTTCCTGCAAAAATTCCCTGGAAAACTTATCCTAAAAAATGAATAATTCTCTTCAGGATAATATATCCAATGAGAGTCACAGATATTAGGTCTTCCTATTCCTATATTTACACATAAGATAGAATTACACCTCAAACCTTTTACGGCATCTTTAACCTTTGAAGGCACCATATCTCCCAAAGTTTTAAACAATTCCGGTATAGGCATAGTCGATATTAGAGTTTTGTAAGAAACAGACGAATTATCTTTAAATCTGATAGTCCGATTTTTTAAAGACAAGTCGATAGCTTTCTTTTTTAAAAATATTCTGTCCTTTACTTCAGATAAAAACGACTCGGGAATTTCTGATATACCTGATTTTGATGGATACCTGAATAAAGCATTGGGGCCGTATTCTTTTTTATATAATCTACGCGAACCTTCTACTACTTCTCTTAACTTTGGCACAGGGACTCTTACGTTTAACCAGTCCGTTGTCATTTCTCTAGGGGATATTGTCCAGAATTTTTCGCTATAAGGCAGATAAAAATTATTAGCAATCCCATTGCCAAATTTAGCGTATACCCACTCTTCATAATTTTCATACCCTGGTTCCTCTATTTTATTTTTAGCAACTTCTTTAAAACCTTTTACACAGCTTCTTTTTATGTTTTCAGGCAAACCAAAAGTATTTACCTGAAAAGGATATTTCGTCATAACGCTATGTGAATATATCCATGCAGAACGCCTCTTAAGCCGCATTTTACATTTTAATCTACTGTTTAATAAATCCAGGACATAGGCATTCTGAGTATGCAGAACATGAATGCCAAGATCAAAGACAAAACCATGTACTTTTGGAGATATGCACGTACCACCAACAATATCTTCTCTTTCATAAACAAAACCACCGCCATGGTAGGCGGCGCTTAAACCTGACAGGCCCGCTCCAATAATAATTCTATCTCTATCCATTTCTCCCCTCGATATCAAGAATATACTCTTTTAAAGCATCCTGCCATGGCCGTATATTATTTAACCCCAGCATTTTAAGATTATAATTACTCAACATCTCTGACCTTCCTCTTGGAGCTGGCAAAGGAAACGCCTCGCTTGTCACAGGCTTTATAACCACGTCTTTTTTCCCAAGATACTCTATTATCTTTTTTGCTATGTCAAATCTGGAACAACCCCCTTCATTTACCATATGATAAAGGCCGTATTCTTTTGTAGAAATAACGGAGACTATACCCTTTGAAAAATCCTTAGTAAAAGTAGGGCTTCCGAATTTATCAGTCACTACAGGAATTTCTCTTTTTGTTTTTACTAGATCGACTATTTTTGCAACAAATTTTTTATCTTTCTTATATCCTCCTATCATCCATCCTGCCCTAAAAATATAATACTTATCAAATAAAGAAGTCACTATATTCTCTCCTTCAAATTTGCTCTTTCCATAAATACTAATAGGATTGGGCTTATCTGATTCAATATATGGATCTGATTTTTCTCCATCAAACACAGCTCCTGTGCTTATGTAAACAAAAATAGCATCTATTGCCTTGGCAGATAATGCCATATTTTCAGTCCCATCAGCATTGACCTTATAGGCATGTTCTGCATTTAACTCGCATTTATCAACATTTGTCTCTGCGGCTAAGTGCATAATAATATCAGGCTTAAATTTGGCTACAATTTTATCAATTTCTTCTTTATTTCTAATATCCATCCTAAAAATTACCTTGTTATCTACACCAGCAATATCTGTTATATATACATCATATCCATTTTGGAATAATATAGGGCAAAGAGCATCAGCCAGCATACCATTCCCTCCGGTTAATAAAACCTTTGTTTTCATTTTAAATTCCATTCTTTTGAAAAACTTTATTATAAAGACTTAAATACAAAGAAACTCCCGTATCTAATGAAAATATGTTTTTTGCAGTTTCTATACATCTTTCTTTTGTGCCTCTTTCATCTTGAAATTTTAATATATGCTTTACAGCTTTCATATACTCCTCTTTATTAAAATTATCTACAACAAACCCTATTCTGTTTTGCTTAACTATCTCGGCTGTATCGCCTATACCTTTATTAATTAACACCGGCAAGCCACAAGCAAGATATTCCGCGAATTTAGTAGGGCTTGATGACCTTTTTGAAAAACATGGCTTGATAAAAAAAACGCCCACATCTGCTATGGATATATATTCCGGCATCTGCATAGGATCTACACTTGTTATGGTTATGTCATCCGAACAAACGCCTTTCTCAATGCTCACATTTATTACTAAATCCTTCCCAGTGTTAACTAAAAAACAAAAATGCGCGTTTGGAATAATTTCTTTAGCGCATAAAAAAAAGTCTAACATTTCTTTAACCATATACCATGTGCCTAAAGATCCGATATACAGAAAAATAAATTTATTTTGAAGGTTATATATTTTCCTTAGCTCTTTATTATCCACAGGCTTAAATCTATTTAAATCTACGCAAGATGGTATAACAGTTATTCTATTCTTTTTATTAATACTCCATTTGACATAACCGCTGTCTTTAAGAAAATTACATATATCATTAGATAGTACTACCACGCCATCCGCTTCCCTTAAAAATTTCTTTTCAAAATATACTGTTAATTTATACAGTATGCCATTTTTTTTCCACATGCCTCCATCTACATACTCTTCTGCCATCAGCCCTCTTTCGTCAAAAATAAACTTTTTCTTTGATATTTTTGAAAGCACATAACCAATGGCGGCAGGAACAGTACTGCGGGCATGTATAATATCTATCTTTTCTCTTAGGATAATAAAAAATCCAAAAATAACGCCTTGAAAAATATCAAACATAGTGGCCGGTAAAGTTGGCCTTTTATGATACTTCAAATGATACCACTTTATTCCATGCTTATTTAATTCTTTTTTAAGTTTGCCTAAGCCCTGTATCTTTTTTTCAAAACTTAACAAAAAACATTTTACGCCTTTATTGGATAATCCTTTCAAATAAGGAATACCTTGAGATTGAATAAGCGGCTCTAATGCGCCATTATAAGAAATAAATAATGCTTTCATAAATTAACTATGTGCTGTAATTTTAAACTTCATCTTATCCAATCCTATACCTACTAGAATAAACATAAACGGCAAAACCATAGCCCTGTGCCTGAATAAAGTTCCGATATTGCCTTCTATGAAAGCTAATGCCAGCATCATTATGGCTATATATATGATTATTAACCCATTCTCTTCTATTTTATACCTCATAACAAATCTCCAACCTATAAACATAGCCGGCAATAGGCTATAATATAACAACATTTCCGGTATAGCTGTTATTTGAGACATGCTTCCAATCTGCCATGGAAAAGGCGCCAGCCATGAAACCAGCAGTGCGACCGGCATGAAGAACATAAGTTTTTCCGGATTAGTAATATCTAAATCTGGCAAAAACGCTGTATTGCCATATGCCCTGACTGTTCTTATATAGTTTATATATTCCAAAAGCGAACGGTTATTTAAATAATTACTTATAGCCACAGCTAAGCCTGTGCCTGCCAATAAGATTAAAAATATAAATAACACTCTGTTTTTCTTCCATAAGAATAAAATTAAAGAAAGTGGAAATATTACGGCATAAAACATAAAAAAAGATGCTATTCTCAGCTCTTTCAGCGCTAAACTTGATAATATTATTATAAATAATAAATAAAACCTAAACCTTTCTTTTAACTGCAACACTGCCCATATTAGTACTGTTATTAAAAAAATACTCAAAGGTTCCTTCAGGTTTTGTATCGACCAGGTAAATAACGAAGGCCAAAAAGCTGTTAATATTGCTGAAATTTTAGCAGCTTTTTCATTATAAAGCCGTTTGGTTATATAATAAATAAATATAACTGTTACTGAGCTTGCCAGGCAATTTATAAATATTACTGAAAGTGGGCTTTTACCTGTATAATAATAAACTATTGCATTCCAGAAATCATAATTTCCTAAATTTCCACTGATGGATATTTTCATCATATTAGTAGTAATTTCTTGAACATTTCTTATTCCACTAAGCCATAGTTGAAGAACAGAATATCCGCTTTCGCTATAACACCAAGCATCTCCCATCAAGCCAGTCCCGTTATATATATAAACAAAATTATACAAAAATAAAGATACTATAATTTTTAAAGAAAACATTATTAAAAATAAACTGACTAAAAATTTATTATTATTTCCTATTAATAATATGCCGATTAATAGCCCTGCTAAAATAAATACTACAGGAAAAATCGCCTCTATTGGAAAGAGAGTTATATATAACGCTACAATAATCCCTAAAATTAAAATATAATTCTGATTAATAATTCTAGTATTGCTAAATATTATCATAATATTTATATGCCATAGCATAGGAAGCAAATACTATTACAAAAGGCATTATTGGAACCTGATACCTTGTAGTCGCAAAAAGAAAAAAGTGGACAACCATTATAAGTACTATTGGTATTGAGAGAAAAACTATTTCTTTTCTTTTTTCGGGCATCTTTTTAATAGCTTTAAGAATACCATAAAATCCAAGATACACGAGTAAGGTATTAAATATTAAAAGACCTACTTTAATCACAACTTTTAAAAAAGCCTTAGCGCGGATATAACCGGCAAAACTATCTTGTAGCCCATAAAATGTATTGCTATGACTGCCTATCCAGAACCTGACAAGCCTTTTAAAACAAAATTTCACATATAAGAATGGGCGTTCTTTGATATTTTCCAGACCTTTTTTTCTTAGTAAATCAGCTGCTTCAATGCTATTCAAGCCCTTTGTAAGATTAGCTAAATATGAATCTTCATTATGCCATTCTAACCATTCTTCCTTATAACTGGATATCCATAAGGTACTGCCGCCCTGAGAAGACACAAGTACGAATTTATTAAAAACTTTATAATTCCTGATTGTCCATGGCGCAATTACACAAATAGCTACCAACACTAAGATTATGGTTCTTTTTAAATCTTTCCTGAAATAAATAAGGCTAATCAAGAAAAATGCCGGCAAAAATACAATAGCTTCCTCTCTAACTAAAACTCCATAACCTATAATAAGCCCTGCCAGAAAAAAGAAAAACTTTTTCTTTTCTTTAATCGCAAGCCAAGCAAAATACACAAAAGAAATTATACAAAAAGTAAAAATAGTCTCAGTAAGCAAAAGGCCATTGTATGATAAAAATGGGGGATAAACAGCGCTTATAAAAGCCGATATGAAAGCAACTCTATCGCCAAAGATGCCTCTTGCCAAAAGAAATATAAACACCAAGATAAATAAACTAACTATTATTTGAAAAAATTTAACACACCTATACGAATGGCCAAAAATCTTATAAAGTCCTGCTAGGAAAAAAGGATATCCGGGCGATCTTTCAACCACAGGATTACCATCTTCTGTTGCAAATCCCTTTCCTGATGCAATATTCCAGCCGAATGTATCATATCCCTGCGCATCAGAAGCAACAGGAAACTGTGGATATACAAAAACAAAAAATAATCTCAATGTTACTGCAAGAATAAAAATAATAAACAATTTCTTGAAGTTTGATTTCATCATAAAAATTTAATTATTGTATTCGGTATGTTTTCTGCATATTAATATTATATATTCACCTAAACAGAAATCGAAATCAAACAATCTTAAAAACGGCACAATGAATGCAGGCGTATTTTGCTGTGAAATCATACCTGTTACCTTTTCTGCAATAATATCCATCCCTAAACGCCTTATAATACCTCTCCATTTTTTTCTAGAAGAAGCTAATACGCCCCTCTCGGCCGTGACTGCCAAAGAAAAAAGAAACATCAATGGATTATAGCGATTAGGCTCGATAAATATTACATATTCCTTTGAACATCGTTTCATCTCTTTAATAGCGCAATGCGGTCTGTCTAAATGATGTAACAGATTAGCTTCAAAGACTATATCAAACTGGTTATCCTTAAACGGCAGTTGGTACCCATTAGCCAACACCTTCAATGTAGAAGGATTAGACTTCAATAACTGTTCCGAATAATCCAAGTTGATAACCTTCTCAGCATATTTATTAAAATACCAGCTGAATGTGCCATTACCACTACCCACATCTAGTATTCCTATGCCTTTTTTCCTAAAACAGCCGTTGTTCTCTATAAATTTTATTTTTGGCATTACAAACGACTTTACGACATAATCGTAGGGCTGTCTGTATTTGTGTTTATTGAAATATTCTCTATTCTCAAACATGGTTTTCAGTTTATAATTTCTTTGCAATTAAAACTAAACTTTGACCGAAAGGCAAATTTACCAATCTCTCAATGACATTGACCAAAGGTATAATTTTATCATATATTAACATCTGACGGAATGGTATATATTTGCGTCTTAACAACTTCCCGTTGAACCACCAGCTCAAAAACCCGAGGACGTTTATATACCTTGCACTTAACACATGAAACCCTGCAGCCTTTACCTTTTCTAAGAGGGCTCCCTTGTTATACCTCATGCAATGATTATCTGTTTTATCCATTTCTCCGAATATTGATTGAAAGGCTGGCACAATCAAGCACAAAAATCCTCTAGATTCAAGCAATTGATACATGTGCCGTAATGCAATATCATCGTTTTTTATGTGCTCCAGAACGTTAAAACATAGGATAGTATCAAATCTATTACCCTTTAACGCGAGGGCTTCAGGCAATGAGATATCACATTTGACGGCCCTGAAACTATTCCTGTTCTTAAAAAAGCTTTTTATTGTCTCAACATACTCTTCTTCTATGTCTATTGCACAAATAAAATCTCTATTGATTACCTTTTTTGTAAAATTCCCTAATGCGCATCCTACCTCCAGTATGCGGTTGCCCATGTATTTTTCAACTTGACTAAATAACCAACTGTTATAATTCACGGCATGAGTTAACCTGCATTGAATCTTCTTACTATTTGAATATCTATTATTACCTGCAATTGTCACTTTTATAATTCCTTATTTTTCATCCCTATCAAGCTTATCAAAAAAGATGAAAATATAACCTGTATTCCGATTATAATCAATGTAAGTGCAAAAAGTTCACGGCGCTCCTGCGCTATGGGCCCAAAAAGAAACCATTTCTTTAAGATAGAAATACTCATAAAAAATCCGAAGAACGCCAAAAAACCTCCCAATAAAATACCTTTTTCCAAATTAAAAACCTTGTAGAAATTTAAAAAGAAACTGTTCTTTCTTTCAAAACCTTCAGTCAATGCATATGACTTCGCAAAGAAACCTAAATTTATTAATTGAAAACCCAGCAAAACCAGCATGCTGGAGAATATCATGGCATGAAAATCAAAAATATGGCCTAAAAAATTTACAGGCCCTTTTAGAAGCATGAACATACCTGCAAAACCAATCAAAAACACCATGCTTCCAGGAATAATGAATAAATAATTCGGACAATAAAGCAACATAAACCTTAAACTTCTCCAGCCATCCCTAAAAGTTCTAAGTTTAGATTCTCCTTTTCTTAGATATAAATCTATTGGAGTTTCTGTCCTTTTCAGATTAAGCTTTGACGCGTTTATTATAAGCTCCAGAGCATATTCCATCCCAGGGCTTATAGGATTTATTTTTTGATATGCATCCTTGGTAAATGCCTTCATGCCGCAATAAACATCAGAAAAACCAGATTTAAAAAATATATTTAAGATAAAAGAAAGCGCTGGATTTCCTAAATATCTATGCAGAAAAGGCATTGCGCCTTTGTGAATCCTGCCTTTTATACGACTGCCATTTACAAACTCATAACCCTGTCTTAAAGGCTCAATAAATTTCATAATATTTGAAAAATCATAGGTATCATCGGAGTCCCCTATAATTATATATTTCCCTTTTGCCTCAGAAATACCTAACTGATAAGCATGACCATATCCTTTTTTCTTTTGCAGAACTATGCGAGCGCCTTCTTGTTCCGCTATTTCTACGGAATGATCTACCGAACCATTATCAGAAACTATAACTTCACCTTTTAGATTATTCTCTCCAATAGCTTTCAATGCTTTTTTAACACAAATCCCTATTGTTTTTTCTTCATTTAAGCATGGCATGACAATAGAAACTTCCATGTTGCCCCCTTTGCATTATTTGTTTAACAAAAACTTATATAAATCTCCTCTAACTTTTTAATGTTATCTTTTATATTAAAATTATCAGTAACTTTTATATAAGCTTTATCTGCTATTCTTGTTGCTTTATTTTTATCGCGCATAAGACACCATATGGCATCTGATAATGCAGCGGGAATAGGTTGCGCCAATATACCATTTGCATCGTTGTCGATAATCTCTTTAATGCTATCTATATTTGAAGCTACACATGGTATTTTTAAAGCCATAGCCTCTAAAATAACTATTCCAAAACCCTCATTAATAGTTGGAAGTATAAATAAATCTGAGCAACCAACAATATCTCTTATGTCTTTTCTTATACCTAAAAATTTTACCTTTTCTTGAATGCCTAATCTCATGCTTAAATCTTTGAGATTTTTTTCTGCCGGGCCACTACCTATTAATAATAGTACAAAATTATTACTCTTTAATTTCTCTGAGGCTAACGCCTCTAATAACAAATTATGGCCTTTGTCAAAATCCAGCCTGCCTACGTCAGTTAATAAGTAAGTATCTTTTTTTATGCCCAATTTAGTTCTCATATTAATGCGTTCTAATTCTTTTAGAGGTAGAAACCTATTAGTATCTATTGAATTATAGATAACTTTGATATTCTTAAAGCCCAGATGTTTTCCTGTTGATTTCTTGACAGCTTCTGATACTGCAATAAAGTAGCCATCGCAAAATTTTCCTGTAATGCCATCTACTATTTTTCTCTTATCAAAAATAGAACTTTGTTCATATCCAAGATTATGCAAAGTCGTAACGATATGCAATATCCCTGCCATTCTTGCTGCTATCCTGCCATAAATATCAGCTCCAAAAAGATTAGTATGCACTATATCTATTTTTTCAGTTTTTATAATTTTTACTATCCTATTTATTGCAGTAAATGGCTGGTAAATATTTTTTAAGTTTAATGAATATGCTTTAACGCCGATTTCTTTTAAATCTGATAAAAAAAACTCATCATTATATAAATAAGCGACTACATTATAAAATCTATCTTTATCTAAATATGTTAAATTAGTTAATAATATGCGTTCTGCTCCGCCAGGGCCAAGACTCTCTATTATATGGAGTATTCTTATCTTATCTTTAATGAGCATGAATTTTAAAAATAGCCTAATTTGTTATACATATATGTTCTTAAATACCTTTTATAGTAATAAAATCTCTGAAGCCATGGTAATATTTTATGTTTTTTTTGAGCTAATAAAAATTCTCTGAGCTGCTCTTTCCAAAAATTCGCGCTTACCCCATTAATATCTATATGCGTTATTATTTCATGAATTGCTTTAAACTTAAAACCGCTTATATGAGCTCTTAAAAAAAGCTCATAATCCATAGCAAGCTTCATTTCAGTGTCAAATAACCCGATTTTATTAAAAACTTCCCTGGAAACTATGCAAGCTTGGTGAGGTATAGCCTCTTTAAGCCAATCGATATCTTTACATACATCGCTTGGATAATAATAATTCGATTCTTTATTGTGCTTTTTAAAACTTTCTAAACCTCCGTATATGATGTCATTTTTATCCGAACGCACCATTAAATTATCTATAGCCTTATTATTATAATAAACATCTCCCGCGTTCAAATAAGCGATCCACCTGCCTTTGGAAACCAAAAAACCTTTATTAAAAGCGTCTGCTATGCCGTTATCTTTTTCGCTTACACAATAAGCGATATGATTTCTATATTTATTGATAATATCCATGGTCCCATCTGTAGATAAGCCATCTATAACTATATATTCTATGTTATTATAATTTTGATTGATAACACTCTTAATTGTTTGCTCTATGCTCTTTACGCTATTCAAACAAACAGTAATCACGCTAACCAAAGATTTATTATCCATAATATACCTAATTAGTCTTTAATATTATTCTTTGGCAATCTTTCTCTTAACCATGTTATATTTTTCTTTATAAGTTTTGCAGGAACACCGGCATATATAGAGTTTGGCAAGACGTCTTCTGTAACTACAGAACGGATTCCAATTATAGAATTCTCTCCTATCTTTACGCCTTTCAATACCTGGCTATAAGCCCCTATCCAAACATGATTGCTTATTATTATATCTCTAGCAAAATTTATTCTTTGTCTTGTTTCTAAGTCTATTATTGAATGGCTATCGCCATTTCTGATATCAACTTTATTGCTGAACATACAATCTTCCCCTATATATATGCCTCCATTCTGATCAGTAACCGCTATGTGAGCATCTTCTATTGTAGTGCCATTGCCTATTGAGATTTTACAATTATCATCTTCAAACCATAACATGCCTTTTCCATAGGCTACACTTTTACCAATTTTTAAAACATGATTTGAGCCGTTAATATGGATATAAACATTGCTTAACTTTGAATTATCTTCAATATCAATTAAATTGTTGTTCCCTAATATTAATATTTTAGTTTTCTTGATTAAAACATTAGACCCGGTTTTTATTTTATTCTTATAGCCTCTGTTGATTATGCTATTGCCTCCTAATACATAGTTATGAAAATTAAACCACAGTCTCAGAAAAAATTTGTTTCTTTTTAGAAAATATTTTAACCCGCTTGTATTTACCATATTATACCCCTTACCTTAACTTTAATACTTTTTTATACACTTCGTAAGTTTCCTGGGCTGTTTTATCCCAAGAGAATAATTTTATTCTTTCCTTGCCTCTTTTTATATATTCTTCTCTTATATTATTATCGCTGATAACCTGTTTTAGACAGGAACATAGCTCGTCAATATTATCAGGAGAAAAAAACATTGCGGCGTCACCGGCAATCTCAGGGACAGACCCTGTATTTGAAGCAATAACCATACAGTCATTGCCCATGGCTTCTAATACAGGCAAGCCAAAACCCTCATAAAGAGAGGTACATACAAAAATACTGGCATTTTTATAGTAAGCTCTTAATAGTTCATCATGGCCTTCAATATGCCTTATCGAACCTTCAAGTTTTAAATTTTTAAATTCCAAAATCTCTTCTTTAAAAAACTCTCCTCCGCCAAAACACACTAAGTCAAAATCTTTTTTAAGATTCAACATGTTAAAAGCATTCAACAGTACTTTGAAATTTTTATAACTATTCCTCATTCCTACATATAATATATAAGGCTTTTGAGGTTTATTAAATGTTAGAGGCGCGGAATCGCGGCTATTTAAAGATACGCCCAGATGGATCACTGATATGCGGTCATCTTTTATGTCATAAATTTTCATCAAATCCTTCTTAGTCGCAGCAGAAATACATATTATATGATCCGCATTTAAGATGGATTTATTTTTTGTATCAATGCCTTTTTCTAACATTGCTTTAAATTTAGATGAATACAACTCATGGATCATGTCATAAACCGTAACTACCGTCTTAACATTTTTTCTTTTTTTAACCAGAGGAGAATAATAAGTAGGGTGGTATATATCGTATTTATACCAGAGTAACCTATAATCTAAAAACCCGCCATGAAGCTTAAAAAACCTCCGTGGCAGTATACTCAAACCTTTAAAAACATCAACTCTCACATCGTCATATTCTGCCATACGCTTTATTATTTCAGAAAAATATCTAGATATCCCGCCATATCTCTGCAGATTGAAAATTGTATTATCATATATAATATTCATATATTTTATTTTACCATTTCTATACATGCAACGGATCTGGCAGCTGCCACATAATCAGGCTCGTAATCTGGCCTATTATGAATATTAAAATAGGAGCAATCCGCACATTCTTCAGAATCCGAAATCTGCCAACCATCAGAAGAATATTTATAATAAACCACGACTGAGGCAGAACTGTTAAAAGATTGGAGCACCTCTTTTATCATATTGCAATCAAACTGCTGCAGCCAGCCATGATTTTCATAACAGCCATACGGAACTGTTATAAACAGTTTACCTCCAGGTTTAAGCAACCGCTTAAACTCTTTGATTGCAGTTTTGTAATCATCAGACCTCGACTCGTTGAAACGCTCATCTTTAGAATAAATAAAGGTATTATCCATGCCGATATGTTCTAAAGTAGAGATACACGCAATCTCATCGAAAATATCATCTTTTAAAATTGTATTTCTTAAATCTCCATATACATAAGAAATATTCGTATTTTTAAAAATATTCTCCGCAGATAGATTATATATAACAATAGACCTGCTTTTTAAAGCAGGTAAACTAAGTATATTTTTATGATTCAAGGCAGAGCCTGCATCTAAAAGCATATTTTTTTTTACCCCAAGCCTGGAAAAAAGCCATGGATATTCAACAATCCGTTCATCAATGCGAAATCCATATTTAGCAGGCAAAGGTTTATTATGCAGAAAGCTATTAAGTAATCCATGAGAGTTCAATATATTATGGATAGCCCTTTCTTTATATTCTCCATAACCCATTGTCCATGGCCTGCGATTTGAAACCATATATTTCATAATCATCAAATCAGCTATGATTGTTCCGCCTAAACCCATAAAATTCACAAAACTTCCTATTTTATAATTTTCCGGGTTATATAAACAGAGAGAGCAGGTTTCCCGTTTAAGTAATATTTGTCTTCAGTGCAATCAAATCCGAAGCTTTCTACAATTTTATTTACGTCTCTCCCAAAATCCCTATAAACCAATATGCCTTTTGTAATGTCATCGCCATGCACCACTTGAGGCAAGAGATAAGTTATTTTACTGTCCGCTCCCACCAATGCCCTCAATCTTGTTTTGTCTAATGAATAATTTACCGGGATAGTGAAAATATGATGCCCTCCGGTTTTTAACACCCGACAAATTTCAGATAATGCCTTAGATAAATCAGAAACATGTTCAAGGACTTCGCCGGTTATTAATAAATCAATCGATTGATTATCAAATGTCAATCTTTCAAGATTTTCATTTCTTATGCCTTTTACCTTTTGTCCAAAAGGATATTCAGGATGGAATTCAGAAACTACATAATTATTAATCTTCTTTAACTTCTTGCGGCTGAATAATCTGTAATTTGCTGTCTCATATACAAAAAAAGATGGGTTATTCTTTAAAAAAGAGACGAACCCGGAAAGCTTTGATTGGTTAAATATTTTAAATATTGTTTTTGCATGTGCTCTCATTCTAAAAACGCTTCCGCAATGCCCGCAAAATACATTCTCCCTTTTAATCATCTGTTCAATATAATCAGTATTCACTCCCCATTCGGGCATAATCTTTCTGAGCAAGTCTTCATAATACTTCCACCAATAAAATAAACTATAACACCCGCAAGAATCACAATATCTAAAACCAATTATAATAAACTGCCTTTTGGAAGCATCTAAAACAATACTTAACTGTTCTCTGAGAAATAAATAAAATGGAACTCTTCTTAGACACTTTCTAATATAGCCTATTATAATATTAGGTTTATTTAGTTCATTTATAAATCTAGCAAAAAATATTTGTTCTAGACCAATGCCGGTATATTTAAAGAAACTTGTTAAAATAAAAAACTTTAGTGGCACTGTTAAATCATTTTCTCTACACAATCTGAGAATATTTCCAAGAGATTTTTTAGCAGAACCTATTTCCTGCGTAGACAATATCTCTCTATATTTTCTTATAAGCAAAGCTGAGGTTAATAACATGCTATAATGTTTTAAATACTTTATAATCTTTTTCTTATTACTGCACAGATTGCCTATTTTGTTATTTTTATACACATCCATACAGTAATTCTGCATCTGTTTTACTGAAATTAATTTTTCTATTATATTATCCGCTGTGATTGATTCCGCATTATCATGAATCCTGATATAAACAACCGCATCTTTAGAAAAAGTTACTATATTATCGAAAGCGAGAGCGAAAATAAATACTGAATCAGTGCACATCCCTGATGGAAAAAGTGGATATCCTCCTATCTTTTTAAACTGCTGGAGATTAAAAAACAAACAGGAGGATCTTATTTCGCGCCTCCCCATGCATCTTAAAAGTAAATAATCTTCAGCCTTTTCAGACTCAGGAAATTCTCCATCCCGGCTTATTATTTTTTTATCAGCAGCCACTAAAATCTGGCAGCAGTGTATAACTTTAGACTGTGGGTATTTAAAATAAGCTTCGAGCGCTCCTTTAATAAAATCCTTGTCTAAGAAATCATCGTTATCAAGAATTACGCACCATTCAACATCCTCGCTTAGAAGTCTTACACCTGTGTCATAATTTTTTGCTGTTCCGAGACTAGTTTTATTGATACACCACTTAATCTTTGGATTGGTTATTTTTTCGAGATACTCTTTTACAGCTATATCAGGAGAATCATCATCCACTATGACTATTTCAAGATTCTCATAAGTCTGATTAACAGCGCTCTCAACGCTTTCCTTCAGATACTCTATGCGCTCATAATTAGGAATTACTATCCCAACCTTAGGAGTTCTATTCATAGGTTCATTTTTGGGTTATAGATATTGATACTCTTTATTTTTTGAATAGATTCTTTTATGCTATCATTTAAATTTCCTGCATATTTAAACCCTTTTTGAATTGATTTCTCATTAGATACATTATATGAAAGCTGATTCATGATAGCTGACTCTACAAATTTAACCTTAAGTCCTGGGATATACTGTTTGATGCATACAATAATGTCAGCGACTGTCAAATTTACAGTGACTATATTATATATCCCGCCGTCGAATATATTATTTTCAACCACATAATTAAATGCGCTAATAGCATCTCTGAGGTCGCAATACGGCCTTTTCTGGTTCATGGCTGTTTTCCATACAGTTATGTCCTGGCCCAAAGATGCCTGCCATATAAATTTATTCACAGCTGTATGAAACCGCATTCCAATAGAATATCCAAAAATTGTAGCAAGCCTGAAAATAACAAATCTCAGGCCTTCTTCCTTTGATAGCTGGGTTAATAACTTTTCTCCGTAAAGCTTAGATTCCGCGTATGGGCTCTGCGGTTTAAGGTCTTCTTCTCTGCAATCTTCATTTACTAAGCCTTCCTGCACGCCATATACACTCGTAGAAGAAGGAAACACCAAGGAACAATCATATTCTGCGCAGATTTTTGCAACATTTTCCAAGCCTTTCTTATTTATCTTTTCAACCTGCTCAGAATTATGAAAACTCGCTTCTGCGTTTGTAACAGCCGCTAAATGAATCAAAATATCTGAATCTTTAATAATTGGTATGATATCATCCGAAAGGATATCTGTTTCGTGAAAAGAATAATTCACGCCGTCTGGCAAATTAAACAAAGAAGCATAACGCTGGGTAAGAAAATTATCGACAAGATAAATCTTGTCAATCAATGGCATGGATATATTGCGAATCAACAATGAGCCAATGTGGCCTAATGCCCCTGTAATGCAAATATTCATGATAAAGCCTCCAAAATCTCTTTTGTCCTCTTTAACCCTTCTCTAAGATTATATTTTGGTTCGTATTTTATAGCGTGATAAAGCCTGGCCGCAGAAATTATTACGTTATCTATCTCTATTCGTTTTCTTACATCCGGCCATTCTATTTTTTTAATACTGCCTTTTTCAAAAACAGAAATTATTTCTCTGGCTATGTCCATCACAGAATAATGCTCTCTGTGCACCGCAAAATAAACATCTTTAAAAATTTCTTTATGAGATACGCATCGATAAAGAAGTTCTGCCGCATCTTCGACATACATAACATTGCGATTTTGTTTCCCTTCTCCATAAATCTTTATTTCCTTACCCTGCCTTGCCAGCGAGATAAAATAGTTTATAAACCCAAATTCCGGATAGCCTTTTCCATAAGCGCCATAAAGATTCGCAAATCGGAGCGACAGGGTGTTTAAATCATATACCCGGTTATAAATACGGTAATACTTCTCTGCTACGCCTTTATTGGCAGAATAGATATCCAGCGGAAACTCACCATGTGTTTCATCCACAACCTCCCCTTTTGCTTTTCCTATAACCGTACTACTCGAGGCATAAACCACAAGGGCTTTTTTATTATATTTCCTAACAGCTTCCAACAAGGTCAAATTTCCGATACAATTGACCTCAGTGTCAAAAAAGGGGTCCTGAAGCGATAAAGGATGTGATGTCTGGGCTGCACAATTAAAAATAACATCCTTTCCCAAAACAGTTTTTCCCATTAAGTTAAAATCTCTTATATCGCCTTTAATAAATTCTATCTGCTGCCAGACTTCCTTCAAGTTATCAGCAGTACTCTTCAAACGCGGTTCCAAAGAATCAATAATCAATATCTTATTATTTGGTTCTTTTAAACACCGCCTGGTCAGATTAGCACCCAAAAATCCCGCTCCTCCAAGTATCAAAATATTCAAGCTTTTGCCTCCCTGGAAAAAAAGTCTATGACCCTATTAATCCCTTCCTGCAAAGAAACCTCCGCATTCCATCCTGTTATTTTTTTAAAAGCAGATGAATCAGCTATAAAATTTCTGAATTCAATCGGAGAAAGGCCATCTGGAGGCGCAACGTGATCAATATGGGTCTTTTTACCAGTCTTTCGGGCTACTTCATCCTTCACAATATTTACCATATCTTTAATTGAATGGCCTATAGAACTGCCTATAATAAAATATTTCCCTTTAACTTTATCCATATTCGCACCAGCCATTAAAAATGCATTTATAACATCATCAATATAAATATAATCCCTCACAAAAACTCCATTACCATAAATAGTCAACGCTTCTCCCTTGAGGGCCTTACAAATCATTTTGTTAAGTATTCCTCTGTCAGCGCTGCTACTTGCAGAGCCAGGCCCATACACGTTAGATAACCGCAATACTGTAGACCTCCCTAACATCTGATTACTGTAATACTGAATGTATTTTTCAGAAGCAAGTTTGTTTATATCATATACTGTTACAGGCTGGTCATTAAATGCTTCGCTAACCGGCAGATTATCAGTAAGGCCTGCCTCTGTTACAGTACCGGCAAAAATTATATCAGGCCTCAATCTATTTTTATGGCATGTTTCAATAAGGCTGACTACAGGTAAAAGGTTAATCTCCAAGTCATTAACAGGGTTTTCATTGGCAAAGCATGAACTTGTCTGCGCTGCAAAATGAAAAACAATGTCAATACCCTTTAATAATTCCGGCCATATGCCTTTGTCTTTGATATCTCCCTGTTTCAAAGATATATCTGCAGCCTGCCCATTAATTGGTTTTAAGGCATCATCTCTTACATCCAGTACAGTTATTTTACATGGAATAGGACTTAACGCATTTATAATAGAACTTCCCAAGTATCCACTGCCACCTGTAATAAGGATGTTTTTATTTTTATAATAGCCCATATAGCTGTTGTCTTTTTTAGACATAAATCTAATCGGCTACCCAATCATAACCTATTTCCGGGTCATCGTGAGGTATCCTCAGTTCATCCCCAGAGTCATATTCTCTATCTGTTACGTAGACAATATGCATCGGGCCATTTATTATTTTATAGCCATGAGCTATGCCTGGCGGAATTTTTACAACCTTACGGCCTGATTTTTCTCCCATAAATATCTCTGTCAATTCCCCTCTGGTTTTTGAATCTTGGCGGGTATCATAAAGAGCCAGTTTTATGTCTCCCGCGGCAACATACATCCAGTCAGTCTGTTTTTTATGCATGTGCCAGGCTTTAAATACGCCCTTAAGCGCCATTGAATGACTAAGCTGACCAAACTTATCCTGGAAAAAATTATCTGAATTGCGGATTATCTCGCAGAAAAAACCCCTTTCATCTTTATGCGCAAGCAATTCTTTGATTTCTACACCTTCTATCATATTCCAAAACCCCTTTCGTATTCTGTATTATAATATCTGCGCTTTAGGCGCATATGCAATCCACTTCCCGCCTAATTTTATAAAATCCTGCTCTTTAGCCATAATCTCTTTAGCATGGTTATAAGCAAATAAAAATGCGTAATCCGGATAATCGCCCTTAAACTCTTCGTACGGCCTGATAGGAATATGGGCGCCTGGACTAAACTTACCCTGCTTGATTGGAGTCGTATCGCTGATAAATTCAATATGATTTGTTGTTATCCCGCAATAGTTAATAATGGTTGTGCTCTTGGAAGTAGCGGCATAACCTACTATCCTCTTACCTTTCTTTCTTATGTCATTTAAAAGCGACATCAGGTTATCGCGTGAATGTTCGCAATTTTTATGAAACATATTATATGTTTCTATTTTATCCAAACCCAAAGCCTTCTCTTTTTCCAGCTGCTTATATACCCTGTCAGAAACAGGCCTTTTGCCTTTATTGGCAATTATATAACGCATTGAGCCGCCATGCGTCTCCTGTGGTTCGATATCTATCAGTTCCATGCCATGCTGTCCAAAAAGATATTTTATAGAAAAAATGGAAAATAGAAAAACGTGTTCATCGTAAATCTGGTCATATGTCGTATTTTCTATAACATCTCCCAAATATGGGTCCTCAAACATAATAACACCCTTGGGTTTAAGCAATATTTTAATCCCTTTAATAACAGAATGTAAGTAAGGGATATGACACATGACATTGGCTCCGAGAAATGCATCTGCTTGGCCATATTCGTTTACAATCTCTTTAGCGCACTCTTCATCGAAAAATTTGCATATTGTATTTATACCTTTATCCCTTGCTATCTGAGCAACATTAGCTGATGGTTCTATACCCAAATGCCGAATTTTAGCATCAGCAAAATTCTTTAACATAATACCGTCGTTACTGCCTATCTCCACCACAAAGGGGTCATCAGAAGAGATATAACTGTTCTTTGCTTTTTCTGCAAACTCCTGAAAATGTAATGCCATATTCTTAGAGGTCCCTGAAAAAAAAGCATAGTTTTCGTTGAACATCTTTTCGCGGTCAGGCTGCTCTACAAGCTGAAACATGCCGCAATTAAGGCAAAATGCAGTCTTTAATTCAAAAAAATATTCGTCTTTGAACTGGACCTTTTCTAGAAAACCGTTGGCTATAGGCATTCTGCCGAACGAAATAACTTTGTCCGTATCACTATTACATATCTTGCACTTATCCATTAATGCCCCCTTGATTACTCATCATGAAATCTGTCTCCAAAGAAAAAAAGGCTTCAAAATAAGCAGATTGAACTTTACATTCCTTCCAATAAAGCTTCTTCCAATTAGGACAAACAGGGTAATCCTTTTCTATAAGTATAATCTCATCGTAAGGTATCGTAGTTTTTTTCCAACATTTGAAATAAAAATTCTTCGCCAGTCTATCAAAAATCTTAAAATAGAAATCTATCTGGCCTGGCAGCATTTCATGAAGGCAATCTATCGCCAAGCATAAATCTATACTTTTATTAGGCAGTTTTTTCAGCTGAGACGGCATTAAAAAAATGATATCTGAAGCATAAAATTCTTTTTCTATTTCAGAAAATTTTCTAAAATTTCTAAACCGAAATATTTTTTTCTCAGGAAAAACCTGAGATAGGTATTTTTGAGATACATATAAAGCAGGCGGTACATCGGCTATGATATAACGAATATTCGAATTTAAAGCCAATATTACATAAGCAGTGCGTCCATAGCCTGCCCCTATTTCTAATATATTACGCGTATCATTAAAATTCTTTATTCCAGCGCATATAGATTGGTACTCTAATATAGAATTCGCCAGATCTTGCGATATCAACTTCCCATCGCAATTGACCACAGGCGGATTGCCTATCAACGGCTCGCATAATATATCGCATATCTTCTGATTCCCCTGTTGTTTAGTAAACTCCCACAACATAAATGTAATAAAGTTATATAATACAGACTGTTCATAGGTAAAAAGTGAATGTCTGGTTGATGTTTTTGCTTTTTCCCTTGCCCATATAATATTATCTGACGATAGATTCTGCTTTAAAAATTCTACTTGCGTATCGTTTTCTTTCAATAGCCAGGTAAAATAATTTAAAGCTACTGTCTGTTTAAAATTTTCAAATCCTAATTCTATTAACTGAATAATATTTTTATTATTCAGCTCTTTCCAATAAGCAGAAATCGCAACCTCTTCTTTACTGTTTTCATATAATAACATCATCTCTTTCAGTGCCTGGTCAATGCGGCAATCATCTATATAAACCTTCCAATCTTTCTTAGTCCCTGAAACCTTAACGTTATATTTACGTATAAGTTTATGCCATTTTTTCTGTACCCAGCCATAGACCTTTGGATGGAGGATTGATCTTAATATATTTTTGAAATAATATACTGACATTTTATTTCTATACCCCAGGATTAACCGGTAATCTGAGCAAACGTTTAAAATCTGGTTTTTTAATCTCACTTGAGTACTCAATAAATTGTTTATATATCAAATCAGATTTCTCTTTATAGCATTTCAAAATACGGTCCGGATATGCCTCTCTTAGTTTTTGAGGCGATTTAACTTCTTCATAAGTAAATGCCGGTCCGGCAGCAAACGGTAATGAAGTATATTTTTTTATATACATATAGCAGCATTCCGCTCTCAATTTTTGCTCCGGTGAAAGAATTTTAGGAGATAAGCTATTTAAAGTTTTGAAATACTCCTCTTTAGATTTAGGTTCAATTGTAAATCCAAAACCATCATAGAATGAATCTCCGGCAATAATGGAAGGTATCCCGCGCAAGGCCGGCATTTCTACGCCGGATGTACCTATGCAAGTGACTATAGCGTCAGCAATATTTAAAACAGTCGATGCGCTTATTTTACTTTTATGAGAGGCAAACTTTATGTGTTCTGGTGCGTTATTAAATATTTTATTTAAATCAATATCTTTCGTAGAGTAAAATTCATTTGCCGGGTGCTCTTTAAATATCCAATTTTTTGATTTATCGCTTATGGCAAGTTTGAGCGTTTGCACAAACCAATCATAATAATCATCAAAAAGCATCTTTTTAAAATGAGAATGGGGAAAATCATTAAAAGCATGAAGCATTACAAAGATAAGCGGCCTATCCTTAAGTCTCATATCCTCCAAGAACTGGCTCCTAGACACATCAGAACTAATAATATTATTATTATAGGCCACGGATAATGCACCATAATAAGGATTATTGACCTGATTTATGAATTCTTTAAAGTCGGATTCTACTATTTTACTCAAATTACATGCCAGATTTTCTATTTCATCTGAAACAGGTTTAAGAGGGTATTCGTGTATTTGTTTTAAATCTTTAAATAGTGAAAAATTTAAAATCTCATGCCCTCCTCCCTTCCAATATACGCCAATGTTCTTTTGTAAAGCAACTCTGGTTAAGGGACCTGTGATTATTCCCATATAGTGAGCTACTAATATTGCGCATATGTTATGATTATTTAATGTCCACCTTGCCTCTTCATCATGTGATATTACTATATAAAATACCTTTATTATGTTAATATCAAACCGATGTAAAGTTGCCATAGAAAAAATTGCTAGATATCCATCATATACAAAATCTCCATATGGAACACCCTTATATTTAAAAGAATGGATTCTATTGAAAATCAGTACATAAAACAAATAATAAAATATTGATTTAAATATAATTTGTAATTTTTCAAAAAAATTAAATTTCCTTGGCGTAATAAAATTTGAATTTTCAGAGTAACTCCGCATAAGTTCTTCATTGGTATTTTTATTCTTTAACCATGCAATACGCAAATTTTTTGCATGAGCTACCATTTTAGCCACAACAGCGTTAGAATGGTTTATTACAGGATGGTCCGCAGTTTCTACCAAAAGAATGTTATCTCCATCGGGTTCTTTTAATTTACTCCAAAAGCTTAGATTTGCCTCGATAAAATTTTTATCAAACATGCTTTTGTTCCAATCTTTCTTTAAAAATAGCCTTATGTATTACATCTACTTCTTTATCTTCCCAAATATATTGCCTTATGCGCCTACCATCATCAGACATACCTACTCTTTTCATTAAATTCAGCATTCGATCGTTACTAGACATTGTACCGGCTGTAATTTTATGGATATTTACTTTTTTAAAAAGATATTCACATACCGACATCCATGCTTCTGTAGCATAACCTTTACCCTGTGCTTTTGTATCTCCTATCAAAATGCCCAAATCCGCGACTCTGTTTGCCTCATCTATATAAGCTGTAATATTGCCTATATGACCTAACTTGTCATTGGTAACAGAGATTGCCCAAAAATAATTAGAGCTCTTTTCAAATGATCGAAGATATTCCCTGCATGTTTTAACAGTATGCCTTATATGCCTCTGCTCGCTGTACCTGACGACTTCAGGATTATTCAGCCAACTGACATACTTTTTGGTTAAATATTTCTCTGAGAAAGGCTCTATCAGAAGCCGTTCTGTTTTTATTGTTTTTGATTTTGCCATTTTTCTTAAATAATTTTATTTCCCTTATCAATTTTTCAAAAGAATGTACTTTAATTATCTCCTTATGAGGTAAAGGACATGTTTTCTTAACACTTGGGATATACGAAATAACTTTTTTACCGACCATAGAAGCTACCACCAACGCCATGGTACACCCTCCTACTATAATATCTGCCCATAAACAATCCTCTATGAGCCGTGTATTATTTGATACTGAAATGCCTCTTTTTTTATACTTATTTCTCTTTTCAGCCGGATGAAGCCTAATCCTGAGTTTTATTAGAAAGCCGTTGCATATCTCTTTAACTTTAACTAAATCTTTAATAATTCCATATTCTGTATATCCCCAGTAGTCTGGATTGTCATGATACTTTAAAGCATGTTCATAAATCGGTTCTGAAAGATATAATATCCTTATTTTATTATCTTTGCTTTTGACTACTCTAGCATATGGTAATAATTTGACATCTTTGATAGTATCATCCAGATAAGGATTTTCAACCTGTCTTAATTTTTTTTCAGGAAATCCGGCTTTTAATGCAAGGGTATAAGCCCATTTATCTCCTACAAACACAATATCAGGAAGATTTTTCTTCCAATTACCAGAATATCCAAATCTTTCCCTGTAATTACACCAATGATCCAAAAAAACTGCTGTTCTTATGCCTTGTTTTTTAGCCGCTTTTAGAAATTCTATTTCTATACTAGACGCCCAGCTTGTACCTGTTAAAATTAAATCCGGTTTTTCTATTTCAATAATACGATTTATATTAAGATTTTTCTTAATATACTTTACTGTATTTGTCCTTTCTCTGAATATTTTTGCTGCCGGGCCTTTAGCATATATTTTCCAATTAAAATCAGTCTTATATTTCTTTACCAAGGCATTTAAAATATTTGCCCCGCCAGCATCATGGGAAACAACAAGAATTTTTATTTTCATTTATTTTTTATAGTTTCGCGTAAAGAGTATACCTTTTCAAATGCAGTAACAACGTCTTCTAAATCCTGTTTTTTCATGAAAGAATGCGTCAGGTCATGCATAAATAATTCTTTTTCATGCATCCGCTCCGTAACAGAACATAAGCCTTTCTTGTACTCAACCGCGCCTTTATACATGGGGCATTTAAAAGGGCAGCCATCCTTACCATAACCAACCATCTTTTGATACATAGGCTGCAGATAAAGCGGTTTTACATACCCCACGGAAATACGCACCCCCTCTACCTCCCGGCCTTTAGTAGGAGCCAGCTCTGCCTTTACCGCTTTTATAAAATCGTTACGCGAAACCCCTACAGTATCTTCGTCGTATTTAAAACATTGCGCATAATAAACATGCGAACAATTCTTCCTAACCAATGCCGGTCTAATACCTGGTAATTTTCCAAGCCTATCTGCTATATAATTGGCATTATCTATACGCTTTTCTACCAGCCCTTTTAGCTTTCGTAACTGGCACCTGCCTATACTGGCTTCAATCTCTGTCATCCTAAAATTAAAACCTATCATGTTTGTAATATCTTTTACGCCCTTATCTTCTACTACTGCTTCCGCATGATTACGTATCAATCTTACCTTTTCAGCCAATCCATCATTATTTGTAACTACGACTCCGCCTTCTCCTGTATGGATATGTTTGTGATAATTCAAGCTGTAGACACCTATATCTCCCAGGGTCCCTGCCCATTTTCCTTTATATTTTGCATAAGGTGCCTGAGCACAGTCTTCTATAACAAAAAGATTGTTCTTCTTTGCTATCTTGTTTATCTCATCGGCATCATAAGGCTGACCAAAGATGTCCACAACCATAATAGCCTTTGTTCTGTCCGTTATTCTTTTTTTTACGGATTTAGGATCAAGGCAAAAATAATCTTCTTCTATGTCCGAGAAAACAGGCACACCATTAAAGATAAGAATACTTGTTGCTGTGGCAGACATTGTATAAGGAGAAACGATAACCTCATCCCCCGGCCCTATGCCGCATGCCCCTATAGCGCAATATAATCCTGATGTGCAGGAGTTGACCGCAATCGCATGCTTTACATTAAAATATTTCGCCCATTCTTTTTCAAATAATCGAACTTGCAGCCCGCCATAAAAAAACTGATCCCAACATCCCAGATATTTTGATAAAATGCCTGTATCCATGACTCTTTTAACAGCCCGCTTCTCTTCCTCTCCGATAACATTATATCCGGGAAATACCTTTGTCCTAACGGGTTTCCCGCCATAAATCGCTAACTTATTCATGCAAACCTCATTCTATGATATTTTTCCAGCAAGATATGACAAATCTTTTGTGTTTCTAAAGCATCTATACCGGAACAAACTAATTTCTCTTTACTTTCAATGGCATTTATTAAATTTACTATAGCGCTTAATATTCCCTGCTCGCTTACATCATACAAACCTACCTGTTCCAGCTTCTTATATCCGGACACTCTCTTGTCAGCTATTGGTTTATAAAAAATCAACTTATTCCAAAATTCTGTAAAACAAATTCTTTCTTTTTCAAATAAAATATCCATTTCGAATATGCTGTATTTTCTCTCATCTCCGCCTAATATATGCGCCGATATTTTATTATTAAACTTTAAAACCGCGTCAATCGTAGGATCTTTTTTCTTCCAATCAATCCTTGCGGAAATAGGCATAGCTTCTTTTATATTCCCAAACAAATACCTTAGCGCGTCTATTAGATGAGAGCCATTATGCAAAATCCCTTTTGTATATATCCCTGATATATTCAAAACCTTCCCATATTTATTTTCTTCTATTTCTTTTTTAAGTTTTATTACGGATTTTTTCCACCGCCTTGTAAAATTAACCGCAAGCAATACCCCTGCCTTATAATAATCTTTAACTATCTTTTCAGCTGATTTAATATCCAGGGTAAGGGGTTTTTCGCAAAACACAGCTTTTGGTTTATATTTAAGGCATGCCATCAATATGTCCTCATGAAATTCATCCGGCACACAAACACTTATAATGTCTATTTTTTCTCTTCTAAGCATTTCATTTAGATTATTATAGGCATTGCCTCCCCATATTTCAGCCGCCTTTTTTGCCTTTTTCAAGTTAATGTCCATAAAAGCGGAAATATTAACTCTCGGATCTTTTTTATACGCATGAGCATGCGTCATTATACCTTTTTTATCTTCAGGCCTGTTATAAAAAACTCCAATCCTACCGCATCCTATAATAGCTGAATTATAAACACGCTTCATTTTTTAGGCTCTCTTGGAATACTTTTTAAATAACGATCCCTGCGCGCGGGATCGTTATTTAAAGCGATTAAATCAGTGTTAGCTCTAAGCAATCTAACAATATCATAAGCTGTAAATTTGTTATTTTCAGGATACAATTCTTCATATATTTTTTTTATCAATTCATAATCACCCTGAGTATCAAGCGTTATAGCTAATTCAGGCCAGTATAATTCGCCTTCTGCTCTGTAATTTTTAAGCCTGTATTTCTCTGGATGTTTATATATATATAAAGAGACGTGTTCATGGTCAACAGGGTTTTTTGTAAGACTATTTACCTCTTCCAGAACTTTTACTGGAAATACCTGGACAGCCAAACCATCAGGTAAAGTTTTCTCTAAGCAACCGTTTGAAACATAATCATAATTTCCTTGTAAAAATAATTTTATACATTCTCTTGCTATATCAGGGTCTATTAATGGGCAATCACCTGTAATTTCAACTATCAAATCGGCATTTACGCTCTTTGCCGCATCAAGCACACGCTTAAGCACATCTTCTTCACTGCCTCTGAAACATTTAACGTTAATATTCTTGCAAAAAGACTCTATGGCATCATCTTTATCATTTACAGTAGTAGCTACAACTATTTCATCTATCAATTCCACCCTCTTAAGCCTTTCGATCAATAATCCAAGGAGAGGTTTTCCAAACACAGGTTTCAGCACTTTTCCAGGGAAACGCGTAGATGCCATTCTCGCTTCAATAGTAGCTACTATCTTCATAATCTTATCTGTTTATTATTCCTTTACTGCTATAATGCCACAGAAATTGTACCATTTATAGAAAACATCAAGATAAGAAAAACCGTTACGGATAAGTAATTGTTTATTCTCTTCTAATCTGTAAGGCACAAGCACATTTTCTAATGCTTCTCTTTTTTGCGCAATCTCTATCTCCGAATAACCCTGTCTTTTTTTCATCTCATAATAAAATTTAATAAATATCCTATTAAATGTGGAATCATTACCCAAAACCTTCTCTATGAGAATGAGGCATCCATTTTTTAATAACCCCTCACATATATGCCGAATTAAAAGATCTCTTTGTAAAGGCCGTATAAACTGTAAAGTTAAATTCAATATCACAACTGAAGCGTCTTTAACAACAAATCCATTATTTAGATCTTTACAATAAAGTTTAAATTTTTTATTTATCTCGCATCTTTTAAAATTCTCTTCGCATTTATCCAACATTGCCTGAGAATAATCTACACCTATAAGCGTAACGTTTTTATTAATGCTTTTAGCTAATGTCAGCATTGTTGTACCAGTTGAGCAGCCTAGATCATAAACGTTTGTTTTTTCTTGCGAAAATTCATTGGCAATTTCTCCTATCATCCTCTGTAATTCTCTGTATAAGGGAATGCTTCTGTCCAGCATATCATCAAATACCCTTGCAGTTTCTTTTCCAAAGTTGAAATCGCTTGAATTATTCTTTTTCTTTACAAATAGCCTGTCTTTGTGCATATAATCTCCTTTTTTTGCTATATTATTACTTTCCAACTTAAAGGCGTACCTTTCTTAATATCTTTCTTTATTTTTCTACCCAGAATATCATCGAGATATTTAGGGGCAAGGCCGTCACCCGGCCTAATTGACTTTACATTTTCATAAATAAGCGTTTCTCCCTTTCTCATATCTTTTATGATGAACAAGGAACGCCTGCGCTTACGCGATTTGCTTGTTAATCCATAATAAACCTTACCCAAAGCTTTTTCGGCAATTCTTACATTTTTTACTAATTCTCTTAATTCAGCCGGCTCTGTAGAGTAAAAATTATCAAGGGTATTAATCTTTCTAGATAAAGTAAAGTGTTTTTCTATTAATCTTGCTCCTAAGGAAACAGCTGTGATTGATGCAGCAATACCTAAGGTGTGGTCTGAAAACCCAATCGGACATTTAAAAAACTTTTTCATATGAGGGATTGTATTAAGATTCATTGTCTCCGGCTCTGCAGGATAATTACTTACGCATTTTAATAAAATGATGTCTTTTGCCCCCGCTTTTTTTGCCGCATCTACAGCTCTTCTAATCTCATGAAGATCAGCTAGACCCGTAGACATTATTATTGGCTTCTTCGTTCGCGCAGCATATTTAATCAACGGCAAATCCACTAATTCAAAAGAAGAAATTTTATGAACAGGCACATCTATTTCTTCCAATAAGTCAACAGCGGTTCTATCGTAAGCCGTAGAAAAAAACATAATTCCTATATCGTCAGCAACTCTTTTTAATTTCTTAAACCAATGCCACGGCGTGTAAGCCTTTTGATACAATTGATAGAGGGTCTGGTTACCCCACTTTGGATGTTTTATCCCAAAATATCTATTATCTATATCTATTGTCATTGTATCTGGAGTATATGTCTGAAACTTAACCGCATCCGCGCCGCATTCTTTAGCTTTTTTAATTAACCTTACTGCTAAATTGAAATCCTGCTTATGATTAGCAGAAACTTCGGCAATGATCATAACTGATTTATTTAATTTCTTAATTATACTTGACATAGATTAAATCGCAGGGTTATAAACTCAAGAGCCAGAGAATCTTCTTAAGTTTTCCCCGCAAACTAAGGGTATCGTATTTAAAACTTCTTTTGATCGCGGGATAAGCATTAATCATATTGATAATTTTTACCCATTTCGTCCTTTTAGCCAAGAACTTAACAAAATTCTCTTGTTTAGGATGAAAAACCGCAAATTCAAAAAGTTTTGTAAGATTTTTTATTTCGTTACTTATTTTCAAGCTTGCCGGCGAATTGTCCCTCATCACATTGACATCCGAAAACATTGACCTTGTTGATGGCAAATCCTTTGTATTCAAAAAAGGCTCTATAAAATCATCTATTTCAGGTAATTTCTGTATAAAATTGTTTTCATAGGCATACTCAGCGATTTTTGTTTTAGGAAATAACACTAACGGTTGTACATTTACGTATTCAGGCCTCATTTTGCGCACAAAATCAATAGACTGCCACATCTCATCAATAGTTTCGCCGGGCCAGCCAACAATCATATCAACGCCAAGCCTAATATTGTATTTTCTAATAAAGCCAGCCACATCCAGAATCTTCTGATTAGGCGTCAAGCGGCCAGCAATTCGTTGTATTCTCGGAACACCGCTCTGAACGCCAATTGTAACGCGATCACAACCAGACACCTTAAGCAATCTGACTATTTCTTCATCGATATTGTCTGCGCGGATATTGCATATATATGGCGGCATCTTTGCTTTAATATACTCGTTTAAAAATACCTTTGTCTCTTCTATGGAAGTATTAAAGTTGCTGTCTACAAATTGAACCCACTTAAGGCCATAAGTATCTTTTACATAATTTATCTCATCAAAAAGCTTTTGATAATTGGTATCGACACGAAACCCTTTTTTTTTCTTGCTGTCGTATACTTGTGTAATAAAAACATTGCCGCAAAAGGTACAGTTATAAGGACAACCACGTGAACGAATAAAATATTTAGTAGGACGATCCAAGGTTTTATACTTGGAAAAATATATATCATGATCAAGCATCGGTAAATCCTCAAGCCTCTGAGTAACCAGAAAATCTTCAGACAGCTGAATAAAACCATTTTCTTTATATGAAACACCTGAAATTCCGCTTAACGGCTTCTTAGATTTAATTCTCTCGATAACCTCGGGAAAATTGTCTTCACCTTCTCCTTTTATCATAATATCAATACTTCTATCTTTAAATATCTCTTCCGAGACTAAAAAGAACGGCCCTCCCATTATTGTAATTAAATCCGGAGCCAGTTTTTTAATTCTCCGAAAGGTTTTTAGCGCAAAACCTTCTTCTCCTATTATACAAGCTATAAGCCACTATAACAGGATTAAAATCAAAGATAGCTTTATATATATCTTCTTCGATGTCCGCAATGAAAACTTCTGTGTGATACCCTTTTTGTTTAAGTATCGCGCTTAACACCATAATGCTTATTGTCTCACACGCCCTTTTCTGAATAAATGCGATCTTTAACATCAATATCCTTTCCTAACATTTCTTGCGAAGAACATATAACCTCATCGGAGAAAACTCCCCGTATGGCTCAAGCATTGAGCATAATTTTTTGCTTATTTTGTTTAGTGGATGGTTATAATCTGGCTCTTCGCTTTCAATGCTACAAAATTTTGCATAAACAACCCTTGATATAAGATAATACAAACTCGCAAAATGTTCTACTTTAAGTACCTCAAAATTGGCCTTTATAACATTGTTCAACCATTCTTCATCCAAATAACTATTGTGCCAACGAGCCTTAATTAATGGCAACTCGAATTCTTGCCTCAAACTATTCAACAGAGAAAGGCCTTGGAGTGTATTTTCGCACATCAAATAAAGCCCTCCTATCTTTAAAACTCGCATTATTTCATTAATTGCCCGCTCTTTATCTTCCAACATAGGAACATTTATCAAGCAGCGAATAGTAACTACTATATCTTTCGATCCATTATCAAATTCAAGGCTTCTAATATCTCCTTTTTTAAAATCTATTTTTCTTTTTATATTAAGTGGGTAAATCTTTTTTGCTTCATTTGCATTTTTAATCATATCTTCGGAAAAATCTACGCCTATAATTTTAGCTATCTCTGTATTAGCAAATTGATACGTGCAATATCCATTTCCACATCCTATATCTATCATTTCAGCGCCTTTGCTGAGATATTTTAATATCGTTTCTATAGAAAGATCGCGGGCAAGATCATCTGGACATGCAGATTTTTTTTGAGTTGACCAGAAATCTTTAACTTGCTTATCCATAAGAATATCTTTTTTTCTTAGCATAACTGCTCCTCTGTAACTATAGAAATAATTCTTTTCGCTCCACAAGAATCAAAACATTTATCTTTACTAAACAAGTCTTTTTTAGACAACGCAGCTCTGACATTTTCCAAGATATCCTTATTACTCACATCTTTATAATAACCCAATGATTTGCATAAACCCAATTTCTCAAGCTCGACACTCTTGACTAAATCATCTCTATAATTATTTATAACAATAGGGGGTATTCCCAAATAAGCTGCCTCATAAACTGTTATGCCTAACGCTGTGATAATTAGATACGATTGATTTAATAGATTTGCGAAATTTCTACTCTCTTTAATTATTTTAAAATTCCTATTTAAACAAAATCTTCTCTTTATTGTCTCTATATTATTTTTAAAGGCCTTTCCTATAACTATAACAAAGTTAACTTCGGGCAAGGCCATATCTAAAGCCCTTAATACTAACTCTGTCAAATTATTAGGATCTGCTCCTCCCATTGAAACTAAAATATGCTTTTTTCTTTTTCTGGGTTTTATCCCAGTAAATTCCTTTCTTAATGGGAAATATTTTACACCATAATAAATTTTGCTTTTTGCTCCACAGTATCCTAAAGTAATAGGATTAAAATGTTCATAAGGATAGATATTACTATCCGCCAGAAAACGGGCTTTTGTATAATTGCCTATTAAATTTATTCTACAATAACTCTTCTGCAATTTTTTAATCACGCTTGACAAGTCTCTTTTTGAATGCATTATCACATGTTTATTAACAATCCTTATGCCTATATGGGTTAAATCTTTAACCTCTTTAAAAGAAAACCGATACCTCTTTAAGATACTGGAAACAGAGTTATCTTTGTTTACTATAAAACAATACCTTATCTTTAAAGACTTTAACTCCTCTGCTATGGCAATACAGTGCATAATATGTCCCAAGCCTATACCCCTGCCTCCTTCTGTTATAAATATAATATCCTTATCTGTCATGTCAATCTCCTAAATCCAGAATGACACACAGGCCCATTTAAATATCTCTCTGGCTTTCCTTCTCTCATAGCTTTCTTTAACAAATAAAATACATCATTGACGGCTATTAAATATTTATTTACATGGGATTCTTTATGCGCGTATGAAGCGTAGAATGCTGTTGTGGCTAAAAATCCTTTTTCTAGCATCTGTTGAGTAAAAAGCGTCTTCAATGTTAAGGAATTCTTATAATTAAAGGAAAAATGGCACAATGGATAAATACCGTAAATATTTATGTCCAAATTATGCTTGTTCGCTAATCTTTTCCATCCATCCTGAACTTTTCTGCCAATTGTTATCAAATGATCTTGTGCTTTATATTTTTTTAATTTTCTTATTGTGGCCAAAGCCGCTACGGGCCCTATTCTTTCTGTCCAGTATGTACTGCTAATAAAAGTCTCGTTTGTTGCCTTCATCACTTCCTGCCTGCCAATTATAGCTGCCATTGGATACCCATTACTCATCGCTTTACCAAATACTGCTATATCTGGTTCTATGCCAAAATTTAAATGCGCGCCCCCCAAGTTCAGCCTCCACCCGGAAGTAATCTCATCAAAAATCAAAGGTATATCCAATCTGCGAGTTTCTCTTCTGACTGCCTCTATGAATCCATCCTTAGGATAATAACTTCTCAATGGTTCCATTACTACAGCTCCTATATTATTACCATGTTTCTTTATCTGTCTCAGAAAATCTTCTGTATCATTATATTCAAATGGAATTGCTGTCCCCTTCAGAACTCTTGGAACACCTTTGGGCGCTAAACCAGCCAAAAGATGCCCGTCTAAAGCTCTATCATCTGCTATATTTGCAGCTAAATACCAATCATGCCAGCCATGATAACCGCAAAATAAAATTAAATCTTTCCCGCTCTTTGCTCTCGCGATCCTCACTGCAATAGCCATTGCCTCTCCGCCTGTCCTTGCAAATCTTACCATACGCGCCCAAGGATGGATATTGCACAAAATCTGAGAGAGTTCTACTTCCTCGACACAATTCAATGTTGTCATAGAGCCTTTATCTATGGCTTTCTTTACTGCATTATTAACATCGGGATCGCTGTATCCCAATATACATGAACCAAACCCCATGTAGCTAAAATCTATATACCTATTTTTCTCCAGATCTACCACCTCACAACCTTTGGCAGTTTTATAATAAGTAGGCCATAAATCTGGCAGAATCATCTCTGGCCTTTTAGATAATAACTGCGTGCCTCCCGGAATCAATTTTTTAGCTTTTTCATATAATTTCTGCGATTGGCTCATTTTATCCATCCTTATAATTATTATTATTGATTACCTTGTCTTCCTTTAGCGATTTTAGATAACCTTCATTTCTAATAACATGTTTATTTATATTGTAAATATCTCTATGATTTTCTAAATAATCCGCTATGTCCTCCAGAAAAAAATCTTCACCTTTTTTAGGGTAGAAATTTTCAAAAATTGCCTTTACCACCGTAAAATCTTCCGGCTCATCAACTGTAACGCGAATATGAGAATAATCCTTAGCCATGTCCAGTTTCTGAACTCTGAATATTTCCGGATGCTTCCATATATATGGAGTTACGTGTTCTCTCTCTGACCTAAGGACTGCTCTTTGCCATGCCTGTTCTAAACTTTTAAAGGTAAAGACCTCAGAGCCATATCCTTCAGGAAAGCTTTTACCGCACCCAAGATAATCAACTTTCCTTTTTTTAAACTCGCTGATTACAAAATCAACCGCTTTATAATCTATTAAAGGACAGTCCCCGGTAATACGGACAACTACATCCGCCTTTTTATTCTTAAGCGCTTGATAAAATCTGTCCAGCACATCTTCTTCGCTCCCCTTAAAAACCTCATATCCTTTGGATTCCAGATATGAAATCATAGGTTTGTTTTCAATATTATCTGAAGTAGCTATTACAATGACATCTATTAATTCTGACTTTTTTAACCTGCTCAATAAATGGCTTATAAGCGGAATCCCTGCCGCCTCTTTCATTACTTTTCCCGGCAGCCTAGAAGACCCCATCCTGGCTTGTATAACAGAAATAATCATACAATGCCCCACTTCGAAGGGTTTATAATATTTTCATCTAAAACAGCTAATTCTTTTTCTATCATTCCAGCCGTAGCTTCGCTCATATCGCTATTATTTAATATAAAAATGGTCTCTGTTACCTGGGAAGACGTTTCAGCCCCGAATACGATAAAAGTCCCGCTTGCCCTTTTTTTTACATATCCTATAGCCAGCTCCTTTTTATTCATCTTAAGGCTTTTGCATAACTTGTCTCTTTTTTTAAGATATTTCTCGAAATGCCTTTGATTGACTGATAGACCTTTTATATCCATCAGCAAAAGCCCCTGTAGAAAAATACTTCTTAATAAAATAATCTTGTTACGTTTTTCAGCCTCAAGAAATATGCCTTTTGAATAATATGCCTGATCAAATATATTAAACGGCATCTGAACAATATCAATATCATCAAAATTCAGCGCCATTAAGGCGTCTTTATAATTATAAACAGAGATACCTACTTTTTCAGCTAAGTCGTTTCTTTTAATCTTTTTTATAATTTCAGAAGCATTATCTCCCCATGAATCTAAGTTTAAAGAGTCATGTAATAACAAGCTGTATAATTTTTTAACATTCAGCGCCTCTAATGACCTTTCAATATTAGCCGACAATACTTTTTCATCTGCATGGGCAAGAATGCCTTTAATCTTCGATATTACAAGAACCTTGTCTTGAATTCCAAGTTTTTTAAATACTTTTCCCAAAACAGATTCTGAAGTTCCGTAGGCCTGCGCTGTATCAAAATATCTTATGCCATGTTTCCATGCTGTTTTGATTATCTCATAGCTTTCTTCTGCTGCAGGCTTGCCTGTTTTATTGCTAATACCATAATCCATACCTAATTGAGCTGTCCCGAGAACTATTCTATCTGTCATTTTTTTTCTTCATGCATAAATCTTTTTTAAGCAAATCTATTCTGAATCTATTATCATAGCTGACATCTATGCAAATATGCCTAGATCCGTATTCTCCCGTAATCCTCCCTATATTCTGATAATAACCGATATCCTCAAACATTCCGGGATAGTCATCTTTATATGTATAGACCTTTTTATCCTTAATATGGTGATACGCCTTCTTTACAGGATAAAGAGGGTAAAAATCACATATTATTATAACGCCTTTATTTTTCAAAACCCTATTCGCTTCAGAAATAGCTTTTTTTAGCAACTTTCTATCTACCCAGTGAAAAACAAAATGAATAATAATTAAATCAAAAAAAGAATTCTTAAAATTCAGCTTTTCAACCCCTCCGCAATATAAACTTAGATTTTTATATCTATTTTTGCCGCATGCTATGGCTTCGTTAGAACAATCTAACCCATAACATTTAGAATTATATTTATTCTTTATATAATCCAATCTATAACCATTTGCGCAGCCCAATTCCAATACTCTCTCCGGTTTTATATTGAATAATTTTATAACTTTTAACGTAAGGTCATTCTTTAACCTTTTTTTAATCAAGTCTTTTTTATTTCTCTTAAACCAATTATCGCCTTCTGATTGTTTAAATATTTTATCTTGCATCATTTAATGTATAATTTTTTTATAGCTTTCGCAATCCGATATATGTCACTATCTTTTAAATCCGAATAGACAGGAAGTGTTAATGCCCTGTTATAATAATCTTCTGCATGAGGATAATCCTTTGGGTTAAATCTAAAATTAACCTTATAAAATGGCTGCCTGTATATGGGAATATAATGTACCTGTGTGGCTATGCCGTGTTTTTTTAAGGCGTCCATAAAAACCTGTCTCATAAGTCTAAAATATTTATAATCAATTTTTAGAGTATATAAATGCCATGATGATTTAAAATTATCCCGGAAAAGAGGTATTTCTATGCCTTTTACAGTCTTAAAAAAATTATTATACATATCTGCTATTTCCATTCTTCTATTTATAAAACTGCCTACCTTTTTAAGCTGCGAAATACCAAGGGCACACTGAAAATCAGTAATCCTGTAATTAAAACCCAGGTCTCTCATTTCGTAATACCATGGGCCGTTTGTCAAAATGCTTTTGTCTTTATAAATACCGTGACTTCTCAATGCCTTTAATTTTTCATATATCTTTTTATTGTTAGTAGTTATTGCTCCACCTTCTCCGGTAGTAATATGCTTTACAGGATGAAAACTGAAAACCGTCATATCTGAATGTTTACAACTGCCTATTTTTATCCATTTTCCATTTGCCTTATATTCCGCGCCTAATGCATGGCAAGCATCTTCTATTACTTTTAATCTATGCTTTTTTGCAACCTTGGCTATTTCAGACATATTGCAAGGCAATCCTGCAAAATGAACAGGCAATATAGCTTTTGTTTTTCCGTTAATCTTTTTCTTTATTTCTTCAGGATTAATATTTATCGTATCATAGTTGATATCAGCAAATACAGGCTTAGCCCCTGCATATAAAACTGCATTAGGCGTTGCCAAAAACGTAATAGGGGAAGTTATTGCTTCATCGCCTTTCTTAAGACCTGCTGCCAGGCAGGCTAAATGCAAAGCCGCAGTGCCTGAAGAAACAGCTACAGCATATTTTACCCCGCAGTACTCTGCCAACGCCTCTTCAAATTTCTGGACCATAGGCCCCTGCGTAAGCCAATCGCTCTTTAAAACCTTAACCACTTCTTTTATATCCTGTTTATCTATAAATTGTTTTCCGTATGGGATCTGTTTCATAATGCCATAAGCCATTCCCTGACCTTATCCAACCCTTGTTCAATGCTCGTCTTTGGTTTCCAATCCAGTACCCTTACTGCTTTGCTTGAATCAGCCCGCATGTTCATTATCTCAGCATGCTGGTGATGGTGTTTTACGAATTTTATATCTACTTCTCCGCCTGATATCTTTTCTGCGAGATCTTTTATCTTAACCTCTTGCCCGGAGCCTGCATTGAAAGCCTGGCCAACTGCATTATCGTTAAAACTGGCTCTCGTAATAAACTCTGCGCAGTCCTCTATATAGAAAAAATCTCTGGTCTGTTCGCCATCCCCAAAAACCTCGAGAGGCTCGCCTTTAATTTTCTTGCTCATAAATATGCTTACTACGCCGCCTTCTGAATCGCTCCTCTGCCAGGGCCCATAGATACTAAAAGGCCTCAATATAACAATGGGTAAATTATAGGTTTTATAGTAAGAAAGTGTTAACTGCTCTCCTGATATCTTGCTTGCTGTGTAAGGACAAGATGGATTGAGCGGATGATCTTCTGTTATAGCCTGATTGTTTTTAGCTGTCTCGTAAACAAGGGCTGAACTTATAAAAATCATCTTTGTGTTATATTTTCTGCACTCATCAAGCACATTAAATGTGCCTATGACGTTATTGTTAAAACACTTCTCTGTATTGTCTATACTTTCCTGCACATTTATTGCAGCAGCCATATGTATGCAGATTTCAAACTTGTTTTTGAAAAGATTGCCGAGCAATATCCTGTCTTTTATATCTCCTTTTATAAAATCTCCGAGATCACTGCGAAATTCCTCGATATTATCTTCCGCGCAGTTTGAAAGATTGTCTAAGATCCAGACTTTATAGCCTTTATTGACAAGATTTCTTGCTACCCAGCGCCCCATAAAACCTGCGCCGCCCGTAATAAGAATCCTGGCGCTATTTTTATCCTTTATAACCATAATCCCACCATTCTACAGGCAGGCCGTATTCTTTCATCTTATCCTGTACTGATCTAAACGCCTTTTTTTTGAAACTCTCTATTTCTGAAACGCTGATATCATACGGCTCGCCTACGCTTGTATTACAATCATACAATTCCCAATTCTTATGGAAGATTTTATACTTCATTTTTTCAGGATGTTGAAATATCTGCGTTCCTGGATTTGGAGCCAAAAGATTAAACTCTGCCCGGGAATTTTCAACTATCAATTTAAATGGCATCATAGATAGCAATCTGGAAAAATTATCTTTAACAACGCTAAAAGTGGCATCGCAGCATCTCAATGCCATATCTAACGTCTGGTTAAGCGTATCTTTATCTTCTCCCGGAAGACCTAAAATAAAACCTGCATGAAACAACATTTCATTTCTTTTAAACATTTCTGATATTTCCAATATCTTTGCCGCGTTAAACCCCCGTTTATTAAATTTAAGCACATCGTCAGAACCTGACTCCATGCCTATATATAAATTCGTACAACCGGCAGCCTTCAGCTTCTTAAGGACTTCTTCATTAAGGCCATCCGGCCTGGTCGCGGCGCGAAACTGTCCTACATTTTTACTTTTTATAATCTCCAATATCTTTGAAGTTCGTTTTACATCTAATCCCATAAATTCATCTTCATATCTTATCTCGAGATTTGGATTTAAAGAAAGGGCGAGTTCCAATTCTTTAGACACCGCGTCTACGGGACGATATCTGATCTTTTTCCCATGGACAATAGGTAGTTCACAAAAACTACACTCATAAGGGCATCCTCGTGTGCACATTAAAACAACGTAGGAATACTTACTCATATCAAGCATATCATAGGCCGGCACAGGTATCTCATCAGGCATCAAAAATGCGCCGCATGGATTATCTATTATCTCTTTGCCTTTACGATAACTTACCCCCTCGATCTTTTCAATAGGCAATCCTTCTGCCAATCTAAGTATCGGACGTTCTCCTTCGCCCCGCACAACAATATCAATCCAAGGGCACTCCTTAAGAGTATCATGGGATGTAAATGTAACATGTACTCCGCCAATAACTATCTTAGATGAAGGAGAAGCTTCTTTTGCGGCCTTTGCAATTTGCGTAGCAGGAATATAAGATATAGTAGTTGAGGTTATGCCAATCAAGTCAGGAGCATCTTCTTTAACTTTATATTTAACAACCTCCTGTATTTCCTTTATTGACCGGCGAAGGAGCGATGGCCTTTCATACTGCATTTGTTTCGCATCCAGAACTTTTACTTTAATGCCGGCATTTTTTAGATATGCTGCTATATACATAAGGCCTTTTGGCGGAAATTGAGTCAACCAGTTTATATCCCAGGGCCTTTCTGGAAATGGCGGATCAATCAGTAAAACTTTTGGCATTGCTAAGCCTCCTCTATGCTCTCTAATAATTTATTTATATCTTTCTTGGACATATGGGAACCTTCATTTGACACTCTAACAGGATTCCTTATATCCTTTGCGCTTTTATGTTTGCGCTCGATACCTAAAGAATCAATTAATGGAAAAATAACATAAAGATTATCCAATTCAACTGCGCGAGAAATTTCCTCTTCAGACATTATCTCTTCATGTGTCTTTTCACCCTCATATTTTCCAATAAATTCTATTTTAATCTTCCTTCCAGAATTATATCTTTCTATCATTGCCCCTGCAAGATCTACAACTTTTAATGTCCTCATCTTCCAGACAAACGTCTCTCCTCCTTCTGCAAATTTAATAGCATTGTGTATTAATTCTACAGCTTCTTCCATAGTAATTATAAAACGGGTCATTTCCCTATCAGTAATCGTGAGCGGCTTGCAAGCCACGATCTGCTTCCTAAAAAGTGGCGCTACGGAACCATTAGAACCCACTACATTGCCAAAACGAACAGACGAAAATATAGTTTTTTTATTACCTTTATAATAGTTTGCCAGCGAAATAAGCTTCTCTCCGAGAAGCTTAGTTATGCCCATCACATTTGAAGGCGACGCTGCTTTATCCGTGCTAGTAAAAATTACTTTTTCAACATTGTTATCTCTAGCAGCATCTATAACATTTTGCAATCCATCTATATTAGTTTTAATCGCCTCAAATGGATTATATTCACATGCATACACATGCTTCATCGCTGCAAGCTGGACGACTATATCAATATCCTCCATGGCTAATTTCAGCCTATTTATATCTCTTATATCTCCGATAAGGTAACGTAATTTTTCTTCTCTTCCGAAATCTGTTTTCATCTTAAACATTTCGTTCTCTGATATGTCAAAAATGCGAATTGTATCCGGTTCATATCTCAACATATCTTTTGCAAGCGCACATCCGACTGAACCACTGCCTCCTACCAGTAATATTTTCTTTCCTCTTAATATATCCTTCACCTTTGCCTCCTTGTAGCTTTCTTTAAAAATCCATTATCCTATAAAATCTGTATTCCACTTTAATTGAGGCCTTAAAAACGCGTCCCTCCATTCCCCGTATTGCATATTATAGCCCTGGAAAATAACATCAAACATTAAAATCTTATTTAGAACCAAATGTTCTGTTTTAATGTGGATTAAATGAATCGAAATATGTAAACGTTTTTGACCAAAAGTATTAGGAGGTATAATACAAAATGATTTATATGTACCTGCCTTCCTCTCATAATAATCCGCTTCTTCGGAATCATCGCTATTCTGAGATATCAGAATAGGCCTATTTTCTTCATCTACAATATGTACTGCTAATCTCAAATCAATAGTATCTACCAGACACTCATAGGTAACACATATCTTAATGGGTTCGTCAGAATTAAATATACTGCAGAGTAGATTCTGTTCATTAAATAACGCCACTTCTTTTAAGCGAATTGTAGGATTGTTTCTGCGAATCACTCCTTCCATTTTTTTTGCCAGTTCTTCTCTAGATATAATAGCTCCTGCGGTTAAATTTTGTCCCAGATATTTACTCACAACTGAACTGGTATCGCCGTCCGCAATCAATTTGCCGTTCTCTAGCATAAGCGTACGGCTGCATAGCTTATTAACTGCTGACATGTTATGGCTTACAAATAACACTGTCCTGCCGCATAAAGCCACATCTTTCATTTTTCCAAGGCATTTCTTTTGAAATTCCGCGTCACCGACTGCCAAGACCTCGTCTATTAAGAGGATCTCAGGTTCAAGGTGAGCTGCCACTGAAAAAGCGAGTCTGACCTGCATGCCGCTGGAGAATCTTTTGACAGGCGTATCGATAAATTTTTCCACTCCTGAAAAATCAACTATCTCATCAAACTTTTTGTCTATCTCTCTTTTCCTCATTCCCAGAATAGAGCCGTTGAAATATATATTTTCTCTTCCTGTAAGCTCAGGATGAAAACCTGTCCCGACTTCCAAAAGACTTCCTATTCTGCCACATAAACGAACCTCTCCTTCTGTGGGATAGGTAATTCTTGAAAGTATTTTAAGAAGTGTGGTCTTTCCCGCACCGTTCCGGCCTATCACCCCAACTACCTCTCCTTGCCCTATATCAAAAGAGATATTTTTTAAAGCCCAAAAGTCCTCCTGGGTAGAAACGCGCGTTTTTCTATTCCTCAAAAAATAAAAAGGCTTTTTAAAACAGTTTGCGATAGAATCTCTTAGCGCAAGGTAATTTTCCCTGCAAGCTATATTGTATTTTTTTGACAATCCTTTGACGCTAATAATGGGTTTAGCCATAAATAAGTTAAATTATATCAGCAAAAAAATGCTCTGTTTTTCTGAAATACATTATACCAAATATAAATAAAACTACACTTACCGCGATAGACGCTGATAAAAGAGCCCAATCTACAAGGCTATTATTAAAAATTACTCCTCTCGCGGTTTCAATTACGCCGCACATGGGATTCATCATGAGAAGCCATTTGTACTTATTGCCCAGCATGCTTATAGGGTATATCACAGGGGTTAAAAACATTACCATCTGAATAAAAAAAGGCACCACGTAACGCACGTCTCTATATTTAACATTAATCGAAGCAAGAAAACATCCAAGGCCGACTGAACTTAGAAAAGTTATGAAAAGTAACATAGGGAGATATATTATACCTGCTATATTTGGCGTATAATGATAATAAAACATCATAGCTATAAGGATAATTGAAGCTATGAGAAAATCCACAATCCCGATTAAAGAAGATGAGATAGGGATAATTAATCGGGGAAAATATATCTTTTGTATTATATTCGCGTTAGAGACCATGCTGTTGGAAGAATGCGAAAGCCCAAAGGAAAAATAATTCCATAATAATAACCCCACATAGACAAATATAGGATACGGGATACCGTCTGAAGGCATCTTCGCAAGCCTGCCGAAAAAAAATGTAAAAATCAACATGGCAGCAAGTGGTTGAAAAATAGCCCAAAGCGCTCCGACAACAGTCTGCTTATATCTGATCTTTAAATCCCTCCATACAAAAAAATACGCAAGTTCCCTGTAATGCCACAATTCCTTAAAATCAATGCGCAACCAGCCTTTTTGAGGCTTTATAATTATTTCGTTTTCCATTGCTTGTACCAATCTATTGTGTTTTTAAGACCTTGTTCAAAATTTGTGTGGGCTTTAAAACCAAATTCTGCAAAAGCTTTTGTAGTATCCAGCATGCGTCTGGGCTGGCCATCCGGTTTTGATGGATCCCATGTAATTCTGCCTTTAAAACCCGTTAATTTACTTATTAAATCAGCCAGGTCTTGTATTGATATCTCAAAACCTGCTCCAAGATTAATAGGATCTGGTTTATCATATTTCTCCGTAGCAAGAACAATGGCTTCCGCGCAGTCTTCGACATATAAAAATTCACGAGTTGCTTTGCCGGTGCCCCAGACAGTTATCTCAGGGACAGTCCCCTGCGGGGACAGTCCCTGAGCATCTATGCATTTCTTAATCAAAGCTGGAATTACATGAGATGAATCTGGGTTGAAATTATCGCCCGGCCCATAAAGGTTAACAGGCATAAGAAATATAGAGTTAAATCCATATTGCTGACGATATGCCTGAGATTGAACCAAAAGCATCTTCTTTGCCATGCCATATGGGGCATTGGTTTCTTCAGGATAACCATCCCATAGATTTTCCTCCTTAAAAGGAACTGGGGTAAATTTCGGATAACAACAAATGGTCCCCATGGCAACAAACTTTTCTATTTTATTCAAGCGGCCTTCTTCAATAAGTTGAGCGCCCATCATTAAATTATCGTAAAAAAACTTTCCGGGATTTTCTCTATTGGCTCCTATACCTCCAACCTTGGCAGCTAGATGAATAACTATATCAGGCTTAATATCTTTATATAGTTTTTTTACCGCTGACATCTGGACTAAATCGTAGTTCTTGCTCCTAGGGATAAATATATTTTTACAATCTCGTTCTTTTAGCTTTTTAGCTACAAAAGAGCCAAGAAAACCGCTGCCGCCGGTGACGACTATGTTTTTGGTTTTTAAATTTATAGACATTTATAAGAGTTCTCGACTCGCTTCGCTCGCTCGAACAATATTAGTTATTGCTGTGTCTTTAATTTCCTAAGATAATCGGAGAAAAATATGTATAAACTCATTAATAAAAATGCTGCCAAGCCTGCGATTAATATTTTCCGAGGAGTTTGCCTTGACTCTCTCGCACCGTAAGTAGCAGAATCTAATACTTTTACCATAGGTTTAGATGGAGTAATATTCAATTCGCTGTTTATCTTATCAAGATTCTGGACTGCAAAATTCGCAATTTTTTCTGTAAATAAAGGGTCATTGCCTCTTACGTTGATAGCCATGCCGGCTGCTATCTCGCGAGTAGCTATTGCATAAGAAAACTTCTGTTTTTTGTTAAATTGTAAAAATGCCTGAATATCTCTGGCCATGCGATTACTTCTTAAAATAGCTATAATAATCTCATTTGAAGAATCTCCTCCGCCTAATCCTGAAATTCCTAATAATTTTCCGATAGAAGAAGATGATGATCCACCTGAACCAGCTGAAATAATAGTAACTGTGGATACATAGTTTACAGGTCCAAGCATTGAAAAAATAGTTGTAAAGAACATGGCTATTACCATAAGTTTCACGATGGTTTTCCACCATTTTTTATACATATTTATATAATATAGTATATTGAATTCATATTCCATATATAGCTCCTTATGAGTTATTCTTCTCGACTTCGCTCGAAGAATATTATGTTGGGCGATGGGTTAACTGCTCCCACTCTTTCTTCATCCTATTGTATTCTTCTTCTTTTGCCTTTAAAAAATAACTGGTCAAGCGCAATCTTTCTTCTAAACCCTGTTTCGTTAACAGGTAATTTATCTTTTGTATCTTGTCAGAATTATGCGAAAAACTCTGGACCTTAATAAAACCTTTCTTAATAAGTTCTCTAAGAAGATAATTGGTCTTTCCTAAGGAGATATCAAGCCTATTGGATAGAACCCGCTGAGTAGCAGCAGGGTCATCCTCTAAATGCCTTATTATATGCAGAATTTCTTCTCTGGGGACTTGTTCAATCATTGAACAATAGTATACAATAGCAGAGTAAAAGTAGTCAAGGAGATTTTTTGCAGAAAGAGATTGCTTCGGCCCCGATAAATCTGGGCCTCGCAATGACGTATTAAGAGATATTATTGCAAGGCCGCGATAATGCCTACGCCGACTGCTATGCGGGATAGGACTTCAACCGTATCTTTTAAGAGCTGGCCGGGTGGAGTCCAGTATTTGAATTCCTGAGGAATGACTATAGTGTCTCCGCGTTCCACGTATTTGGTCATCATAAACTTATTAATAGCCTCGCCATTGGCGCGGACAACATAGATGCCGCTTTTATCTGCGTGCTTGGTAAGCCCGCCTGTTCTCTGTATATAGTAGTCTACGCCTTTACTTACTTCGAAAGGCACTGAAGTAGGGTTATTAACGCTCCCTATCACTGTAACTGCTGAAGGAGACTGAGGCACAGTAAGAGTATCGCCATCTTCCAGGGGAATATCGTATTTAGTATGCTTTAACTGATCAAGAGGTAAAAGCGCTATGACCATACGGCCTTCTATATCAGCGCCAGATATCATTTCCATCATATCCATCCTGGCTCTTACAGAACTCGTTATAGCATCTGCATTGGCAGAACTGCCTGCCCTGAGTAAAAGAGCTTGCTGTTCTTCCATAAGAGTGCGTTGTTCTTTCTCAAGGAACTTACGGCGCATCTTTTCCTGAACTTCTTTGATGGATTTACGGGTAAATAGAGCTCCAGGTAAAAACGCGTCACTAGTATATCCGCCGGCTCTTGATATAAGGTCGCTAAGCCGCTCTCCCTGTATAATGGGGTAAGTGCCTGGAAACCTAACCTCGCCTTTTATAATAATCATCTTTCTCTCAGTGAGTTTAGGCTCGCGTTTCACAAAAAGCGTGTCGCCTGATTGTAAGATAATATCTTTATCTATGAGAATATTTGCTCCGAAAATCCTTTTAACGCCAATCTCTCTTACAACAGGCTGTTCACCCGGCACAATATGAAATAGTTCCGCGCCTCTAATAAAATCACTGGAAGTAACGCCTCCAGCTCTAAAAATAAGGTCAGAGATTTTCATATTCGGAGTTAGTTCATATTTGCCAGGCTTATTGATAGCGCCATCTATTTCTACAAAAGAAGGACTGGAGACTTCAGCCTCAGAATAGACTAGAAGTATATCCCATTCTTTTAAAGAGATATCTTCATCTTTACCGCCCATCATCATCTTATCCAGATTAATGGGAATTATTTCGCGGGAGCGGTCTTTAGATACGCGGGCGATTTCAGCCCTGGATAAATAAGTCCCAGGCATCATGCCTTTGGCAGTCTGCATCAGGTCTTTTACTGACATATCTTCTTTAAGGCCGTAATCACCGGGATTCTCGACATTCCCTAATATGGTTACAAAATTATGTTTAAGCCTCACAATAGGAGACACTATAACCATGTCTCCATTACGAAGATTTATATCTTTAAAATTATTATTTTTTAATTCCATATCTACTACGATGCGGCGTTCATTGTCTTTGATACGCTCCACCTGAAGATGCTGGAGATTTCCTGTGGGAGTAATGCCGCCGCTAAAATCCATAAGATCGCTTAAAGAAATATCGCCTTTAGTCTCATATATAGCGGGTCGTTTGACATTGCCTGTAATAGCAACGACATCTCCTATGGGAGAGACAAATATTGTGTCTCCGGACTGTATTATAGAACTATCAGCCTGCTCGCCTTTTAATAAAAACTGATAGAGGTCTATTTCTCTTGATTTACTATCTGAAGAAACAACTTTTATCTTACGCATGGAGCCCATCTTAGTAGGCCCGCCTGCCTGATAAAGCGCCTGGAAAATATTGGATTGAGAACTTATAGAATATGCGCCAGGCTTTTTGACCTCGCCCATCATGAAGACACGAATACTCCTGAGTTTACCCATGGAAACGCTTACATTGAAATTTGTATAGAATTCGTTTAAACGCTGGGTAATGCGAACCTCGGCTTCTTTTAGTTTCATACCCCAGATATAAAGCGGCCCTGATTTAGGAAGCATGATCTTACCTTCCCTGTCAACTTCTACAGGGAAACTTTCCTGGACACTGCCCCAGATATTAATAAGAAGCGTATCGCCAGGGCCAACAATATAGTCAGGGCTCACAGGTATAACTGCTGTATCTTCTGCGCCTGTGATTTGGCCAGAAAGTCCTGCGCCTTGAGCCCCCTGGCCCCCAAGGGCTGTTTTTAGCATACCTAGAGCTGCAAGAGATTCCATAGATTTAGCGGAACCTAAAAGAGATCCGTCTTTATTTTCTTCTTCTTTCCCGGATTTTTCAGGTACAAAAAAGAGCTCATAGCCGAACTGCTTAAGGTCTTTTGGCGCGCCAAATGAAATAGCCTTAGAAAAACTGGATTCTATATTGGAAGGTTCTTGAAATAAAGCCGGGTTGAACTTAAACTTGGCCTGATCCAGGAGATCGCCTTCAGGGAAAAATACATAGCCGTCGTAAGGGCAGGTTAACTGCTGTCTGAGCTTATATCCAACCTGGCCCTTTGAAGCCTGGGCAGTTAACGCATTTTGAACTGCTGTTTCTTTTGAGGAGGTTTTGTCTTTGGCAGTATCTTTGAGCTTAAAAAGACTCAAAAGTGAATCTTTTTTCTTTAATTCTTTTATCTTATCCTGGGTATTTTTTAAACTAGCCTCAATATCCAGGCCTTCTTCTTTATTTACATTCAATTCTTCCTTGACCTCATACTGGACCCAGTGAGAATGCGGGCTATCCTTACCGGGTATATAAAAAAATTCCATGAGGCAGTTTGGGCAGCGGACTTTTTTAAAGGAAGTGATGTCGCTATTTATAGATTCATCTACTAATTTGCGCTCTTCTGTGCCATTTGAATTAGAATAAGAAAATGCGCCTGAGGGGAAGATAGTGGTTAGTAAAAATATTATAGCGATAGAAAGATTGATAAAAGAAAATCCCTTGGACATACATCCTCCTGAAGTATATTCTTAAGATAAATTAAAGGTAATTGAGATGATTATATCTTATGGGAAAAATAAATGCAATAGGAATTTTTAGGAATGTCAAGCCAATTTAGAAATGTCCTGTTTAAGTATAGAGCTGAGAGCGTAGAGTCTCTAACGATATGCTTCTTTGCGATGTTTTACCCTGTATATTGTAATAAGTTTCTGACTATCAGCTATCGTATACAATATACGATAATCTCCTATTCTAACGCGCCAGCCGACTTCTCCTATTAGTTTCTTTGAGCCATGCGGTCGAGGGTTAAATTTTAAATTCTTGATTGTATCTGCAATGCGTTGGATTATATCATTAGGAAGGCATTCTATTTCTTTGGCAGCTCTGCGCTCAATAATAATTCTGTACATTACTGTATGCGGCCTTGTTTCTTAAGTTTGGCAGTGAACTTTTCGAAATCAATAAAATCTTTGGCATCTTTTTTTGCTTTTTTCAGATCAAGAGCATCTTCCATATCTTCAAGATACTCCAATAATTTAACATAATTACGAATAGGTAAAACTACAGACCTTTTTTTACCCTTTTGATCAATAAGATATTCTGTCTGAATAACCATATTCCATCCTCCTGTATGTAAGTTTAGCACAATGAAGAGGAATTGCAAGAGAAAAAGGCGGTTTTAAGGAGAAGTCCTTAAATAGCAACTAAAAGCCGCGACATGCGCTCGTTAAATTCAAGCGCAATCCCAGCTTCTTCGATCCTTGCTATCCTTGCCTTTCCTGTAAGGCGGGAGAATGGAAAATCTCTTGTATTATCCCTGGGGATAACAAGAGACACATGCAAGTCATCATTGGGCTTCAGATTATTAG
>Ga0180009_10000583_pt1 | contig 49737 bp, 50 predicted proteins | sample OS_PC_MetaG_FD_123537 | JGI IMG/M metagenome (GOLD analysis project Ga0180009, IMG submission 123537) | Groundwater microbial communities from the Aspo Hard Rock Laboratory (HRL) deep subsurface site, Sweden - OS_PC_MetaG | ecosystem: Environmental > Aquatic > Deep subsurface > Groundwater...
AGTTAGTTCAGGTCACCGCTCCGGAGGCCTAATTACATAGCCCCCCACCCCTGCGTGCCGCCGTCCGCTTTGTAAAATTTTTACTGGGCGGTGGCACGCAGGGATTCTTTTTTAAGCCCCCCTAAAAAGCCAATCGGCCCGCCATGCCCCGCCGGGCTCGGCTCAGCCCTACGCTTCCGCCTTCCAGCATTAGCTGTCATCACGAGGAGCGGCGGCCGGGGCGTAGCGTTGACTAACCACTGCCTTCCCGCCGCGACGTGGTGATCTTCCGTTTCCCTCAGGCCCCGTTTGGTTATGAAAAAGGGGCAAGCCGCCGCGCCCGTGGTGGTCACTCCGCCAGGCTGAACACGGGAATGGCGGGCCAGGGGCACTCGGGTGTCGGTTGATTATCCTTCCAGGTGAGCATCAGGTGTTTGGGTTTGGAAGGAGGGAGATTGTCGGCCTGGATCTCCAAACCGATTTTCATGGTGCCAGGGGGTTCACCTGCTAGGCGAAGGCAAGCAAAACCTGTTCATATTCAGCGGCTCGTCAGCTTCCAATTCCAGCTTGGGCCCAAACAACCAGTTTTTTATCTTTTCATTCCAAACCCCAACTACCCCCAGCGCCAGAGCCACGATGGGGCCGGCTACCTGGGCAAACACCACCCAACCATTTTCTTCCGCCATTTTCCCCCTCCTGATTAGGTCAGAATTCGCTTATCCTCACTCCCGCCACCGGGGAACCAACTCATCCGTGGCCGAGGCCAGGCCCTGCACAAAGCCCCGGTACAGGCCCAGGCGCTCCAGGGCATCGGTGGCCTCCTGGTACTCTGCCTGGTTGATGCGCCGCTCCAGGCCCGGGGTCTCGGCGGCCTTGTAGGTGGGGAAGTACTGGCTCATGAGGCTGATCCAGGCGCCCGGCCCGCAGATCTCGGCGATCTCGGCCAGCACCTGCGGGGTGCCCGAGAGCCCATTCGGCAGCACCAGATGGCGCACCATCACCCCCCGGTAGGCGGTGCCGTCGTCCTCCAGCTTGAGGTTGCCCACCTGGCGGTGCATCTCGGCCAGGGAGGCCCGGGCGCTGGCCACGTAGTTGGGAGCCTGGGACAGGCGCTCGGCCACCGCGTCGTCGGCGTACTTGAAATCGGGCAGATACACTTCGACCAGGCCGTCAAGCTGGCGCACCACCGCCGCGCTCTCGTATCCCGAGGTGTTGTAGACCACCGGAATGGCCAAGCCGTAGCCTCGGGCCATGGCCAGAGCCTTGAGGATCACCACCAGGTGTGGGGTGGGGGTGACAAGGTTGATGTTGTGGGCTCCGGCCATCTCCAGTCCCAGGAAAATTCCGGCCAAGTCCTCGGGGGTGGTTTCCTCGCCGCCCCCGCCCTGGCTGATCTGCCAATTCTGGCAAAAACGGCAGGCCAGGGTGCAGCCGGCGAAAAAAACCGTGCCCGAACCCTTGCTTCCGCTTATGGGCGGCTCCTCGCCGTGGTGGAGCTGGCTGGTGTTCACCGCCGCGGTGTGGGCCGATGCCCGGCAAAAGCCCAACTCGCCCTCCAGGCGGTTCACCCGGCAGCGGCGTGGGCAGAGCACGCAGGAGCGAAGGGCCTTTTCCAGGCGCACGGCGGCCAGTTCATAGGCCCCCGGAGGGGCGAAGAGCTCGGCGGTCATTTATTCCTCAGTCGGCCCGGAACATGCGGGGCAGAAGTTTAATTAGCCTGCGCAGCCCCTCCAGCCGCCGGCCCAGGCCGTGGCCATAGAGAAACTCGGTGATGCCCTTGAGGCCCTGGTACTGCTCCCGGCTTTGGGGATACCACCAAAGATCCCGCTTGGCCCAGGGCAGCAGGTCGTCCACGATGGCCTGCACCTGGGTCATCTCGGCAAAGCCGTCCCGGCCGTGGCTGCGGCCCATGCCCGAGTTCTTGAAGCCGCCCCAGGGGGCCTCGGCCAGGCCGTGGCTCATCAGGTGGTCGTTGATCGCCACCACCCCGGCCTTGATGCGCCGGGCCAGGCGCAGGGCGGCGCGGCGGTCGCCCGACCACACCGAGCCGGTGAGCCCCAGGTCGCTGTCGTTGGCCAGGTGCAGGGCCTGATCCATGTTGCCCACCACCATCACCGCGATCACCGGGCCGAAGGTCTCCTCGCGCATCACCCGCATGGAGTGGTCCACCTGGGTGAGCACCGTGGCCGGCAGGAAGTTGGGCCCCGGGGAACAGGCGCTCTGGGCGTAAATAACCGCCCCCCGGGCCAGGGCGTCGTGCACATGCGCCCTGACCAACTCCACCTGCCGGGTGGTGGTCATGGCCCCCAGGTCCACGTTGAAATCGGTGTCATAGCCCACCCGGAGCGCCTTGACCTTTTCCCCCAGCAGTTGCAGGAACTCCTGAGCCACGCTTTGGTGCACGTAGACGCGCTCCACCCCGCCGCAGGTCTGGCCGGTGTTGACCAGGCCGCCCCAGGCCGCGCCGGCCGCCGCCCGCTCCAGGTCCGCGTCCGGGCACACCAGCATGGCGTCGTTGCCCCCCAGCTCCAGATTCACCGGGGTCAGGCTTTGGGCGGCCAGGGCCATGAGCTGCTTGCCCACCCCCACCGAGCCGGTGAAAAACAGCTTGTCCACCCCGGCCTCCAGCATGGCCGGGCCCGCCTGGCGGCCGGGCAGGTTGAGGCAGGTGAACACCCCCGGAGGCAGGCCGGCGGCGGCCAAGCAGCGGGCCAGGGCCTGGCCCACCATCTGGGTTTCACTGGCCACCTTGAGCAGCACGCAGTTGCCGGCCAGCAGTCCGCAGACCACCTCGGAAAAGGGAATGGTGAAGGGGTAGTTCCAGGGGCTGATGATGCCCACCACCCCCCAGGGCTGGCGCACCAGGCGGGTGCGCTTGTTGGCCAGCAGCCACAGGGCCGGACCGGGCTTTCTGTCCCCCAGCCACCCCGCCGCTTTCTTGGCGTAATAGTTGGCCGCCGCCGTGGCCGGCAGCACCTCGGCCAACAGGGCGTCGGTGCGGGTCTTGCCGTTGTCCCGGGCGATGGTCTCGGCCAGCTCATCGGCGTGGTCGGCCAAATAGTCGCGCACCTTCTTGATGGCCTTGGCTCGCTGTTTGATGGGCGTAGCCGCCCAGGCGGGATGGGCGGCGCGGGCGGCCTGGGCCGCTGCCACCACATCCTCTGGGCCTTGCAGGGGCACCCGACCCAGCTCTTGGCCGGTGGCGGGGTTCAGACAGATGGTTTCGGACATGCTCATAGCGTCCCTTCCGGCAGGCTCAGGCCAGCAGGCGTTGGCCCAGGCGGCTGACCCTCATACGCAGATAGGCCAGGTTGATGGGCAACAGCAGGCGCGGGTCGAAGTTGGGGTTGGCCACCCCGCCCAAGGCGGAGAGGTAGTGTACATGATCGGCCACGCTCATGGTACAGGCCGGGGCGTGCAGCCAACGCCGCCCCCGGCTGGCCACACAGCGGGCCATGGCCTGGGCGGTCTTGAGGATCATGTCGTTGCTGGGGCGGCGGTGGGGGTTGTGGGCCTCGGGCGGCAGGTAGGATGGCTTGATCACCACCCGTTTGCCATCGATCTCCCCCTGCCAGGAGGTGCAGGCCCCGGCGAAGAGCACCTTCTCGTCAGGGGCCAGGTCCAGCGGCCCCTCCACCCGGCCCACCACGTAGCGCACCTTGCCCATCTTGCGCTCCACCTGGGGGTCGAAGCCCCGCAGGATGTGCATGGCCTCCTGCAAGGCCCCGGGACAGCCGCCCCAGCAGTAGTCCCGGGAGTGGGCCTCGGGAAAAGCGCCCACGGTGCAGGTTAGCGGGCCGCCCTGGAAGTAGTGGTCCACCCGCTCCAAGCAGAATTGGAAGTTCTCGGTGCGCCGCCGCACCTCATCCAGGGGAAAGTCGCCGCCGATCTCGATCTGCTCCAGGTCCAGAGGCCCCAGGCCTCGCTGGCTGGCCAGCTTCAGGTGGATGAGTTGGTCCGGCTCCACCCCCACCATGGCGCAGCCCACCGCGTCCACCGCGCAGGGGTTGGTCCCCATCACGATGGCCCCCAGGTCAAAGGGGTCGGGGGTGAGCATCATCTTTTGCCCGGCCACGATGCCGTCGATGGCGATGAAATCCTGGCGGGCGGCCTGGTTGAGATCGGCGATCTTGTGCTCCAAGAAGGTGTTGTGGTCCAGCAAGCGGTGGGAGTCGTCCTGGATGCCGATGAAGTTCTTTAGGCTCAGGGTCATGCGGGTCCAGGGATGGGCCTTGAACTTGGGCAGGTTGAACATGAAGTCAGCCTCCACCACCGGCTTGGGCAGGTAGACCTCCCGGCGCAGGCCGCCGGAGCCCACGGCCACCCGTTGGTGGGGGCTTTCGTCAAAGTAATGGGCCTTGGCCCCCTGGCGCTTGATTACCCCGGGATAGCCGGCCTGGGCAAAGCAGAAGCGGGTGGGCACGGTGATGCCCGAGCGCTCGCCCACCCCCAACTCGCTCACCTCGCCGCCGCCCACGGCCTTGGCCGCCATGAGGGCCCCCTCCAGAAACTCGGCCCGGGTGAAGGCATGGGGGAACACCTGGCGGTGGGCCAGCACCACGTTGGGCTTGACCAACACCTTGCCCCGGGGTTTGACCCCCAACTCGGCCATGCCCTCGGCGATGATCCCGGCGATAAGTTGCGGATCGTAACGGTCGCAGCGCCGGATAATGACCTTGAGTTTCATGGCCCCTCCCCCTTGGTTGCAAACAAATCGCCAGCCGTGGCCACGGACTCTATAAGCTCCGGGCCCTCATTAACTGGCGAGTTCACCCGCCGGGACACGGCATGGGCCTCCATGTCCTGGGCGGGATAGGGGCGCAGCAGCCCGGCCAATTGCTCGGGCGAAGCGCCCATGTCCAGCCAACGGCCTTCGTCCTGGGGCTGGAGCATCACCGGCATGCGCGGATGAATGGGCTCCACCAGCGAGTTGGCCGAGGTGGTGACGATGGTGAAGCTCCTGAGCTTTTCTCCCTTGGGCCCCGTCCACTGGTCCCACAGCCCGGCCAGGGCAAAGGGCTCACGGTCTTGCCGGGCCAGGAAAAAGGGCTGCTTGCCGCCCGGGGCCGGGGCCCACTCAAAGAAACCATCCACCGGCACCAAGCAGCGGGAGCGTCTGAAGGGTCCCCGGAAGGCCGGCTTGTCGGCCACGGTCTCGGCCCGGGCGTTTATCATCTTGTAGCCAACCCGTTCATCCTGGGCCCAGGAGGGCGCCAGGCCCCAGCGCAGCATCTCCCCTTGCCGTCCCCCTTCCCCGGCCAGCACGGCCAGGGCCTCTTGGCCAGGGGCCAGATTGAAGCGGGGCCGGAAGGCCACCGGCTCCCCTGAAAAGCCGAAACGCTCCTGATATTCGCCGAGGCTTTTGCTTTGAGTGAAACGGCCGCACATGGTGGGTCCATTTGAGCATAGTGGGGGAAGGGAATCAATCGCCCGCCGCCGCCCGGTCCAGGTAGAGCAGCATCTCTTCCCGGGGCCGCACCCGGAAGGCGGTCAGTTCCGTGTCTTCCTCGGCCATGAGCCGGCGCACCGCCGGGGCCTTGGCCGCGCCGCTGACCAACAGCAGCACCCGCCGGGCCTGGTTGATGGCCCACAGGCTCAGGCTCACCCGGGGCACCTGGGGCTCCATGCTGACTGGCGTGGCCACGGGGATCACCCAGGCCTCGTTTTCGGCCAGGGCCGGGCTGCCCGGAAAAAGGCTGGCCACGTGGCCGTCCGGCCCCAGGCCCAGAAGCACCAGATCAAAGGCGGGCCGCCCCTGGTCCGCGAAAAAGCCCTTGAGCCGCCACTCGTAGTCCCGGGCCGCCTCCTGGGGGGAAAGCTGCCCCCGGATGGGGTGAAGGTTGTCCCTGGGCAGCGTGGCCGGGGGGCCCAAAGCCTTCAGGGCCGCGCCCCGGTTGCTCTCCGGGTGGTCAGCGGGCACGCAACGCTCGTCGCCCCAAAAGAGCTGGGTTTCAGCCCAGGGGAAGGCGGGGTCTTGGCCCAGCAGGCGGTAGGTCTCCAGGGGGGTGGAGCCCCCGGCCAGGGCCAAGCTGAACCTTCCCCGCTCCTCCACCGCCCGGCGCGCCGCGCCCTTTATAAAAGCGGCGGCGGCCTGGGCCAGCGCCGCTGGGTCGGGGAACACCTCCACCCGCACGGGCCCTACCCCACCGGGTAGTTGTAGGGATGACCCGGCCAAAGCTTGGCCGCGTCCCGGGGTCCCCAGCTCCCCGCCCGATAGCGGTGCAGCCGGTCGGCCCGGTCGCCGCAGCTCTCGCAGGCCTCCAGCACCGGGTCCAGAAAGGCCCAGCACAGCTCCACCCCGTCTTGCCGCCAGAAGAGCATCTGGTCGCCCAGCATGGCGTCGGCCAGCGCCTTTTCATAGGCCTCCACCCCCTGCTGGGCCGCCTGGTCCTGATAGGAAAAGTGCAGGCGCACCGTGCGCAGGGCCACCTGGGCTCCGGGCTGTTTGGCTTGAAAGTAGAGGCTTATCTCCTCCTTGGGCTGGATGTCCAGCACCAGGCGGTTGGTCTGGATGTCCTCGCCCAAGACCCTGCGGAACAGGGAGTGGGGCACCTCGCGGAAGTGGATCACGATGCGGGTGAGCTTTTCGGTGAGGCGCTTGCCGCTGGTCAGGTAAAAGGGCACCCCCTGCCAGCGCCAGTTGTCCACGAACACCTTCATGGTGGCGAAGGTGGGGGCCAGGGAGCTGGGGGCCACCCCCGGCTCGGCCCGGTAGGCCGGCGCGGGCTGGCCGTCTATCTCCCCGGCCTCGTACTGGGCCAGCACCAGGTAGTCGTATAGATCCTCGGTGGGAAAGGGCCGCAGGCTGCGGAAGATCTTGGTCCTTTCGTCGCGCACCCTGTCGGCCTCGAACAAAGAGGGCGGCTCGGCGGCCACCAGGGCCAAAAGCTGCATCATGTGGTTTTGGAACATGTCCCTGAGCACCCCGGCCTGCTCGTAGTAGCCCGCCCGGTGCTCCACCCCCAGGGTTTCGGCGGCCAGGATGGACACCTGCTCGATGTAGCCGCGGTTCCACAGCGGCTCGAAGATGGCGTTGGCGAAGCGGAACATCATGATGTTCTGCACCGTCTCCTTGGCCAGGTAGTGGTCGATGCGAAACACCTGATGCTCATTGAAGCCCCGGCCGATGGCCTGGTTCAGCTCACGGCTGGAGGCCAGGTCGCGGCCAAAGGGCTTTTCCACCACCAGCCGCCGCCAGCCTCGCTCCTCGCCGGCCAGCCCGGCCTGGGCCAGGGTGGCGGCCACGGTTTGGTACAGGGCGGGGGGTATGGCCAGCTCAAAGATGCGGTTGCCCCCCACCCCGTGCTCTTGGTCCAACTGGTCTAGGCGCGCGGCCAAGGCCCGGCAGCTCTCCGCCTGATCGTAGACCACGGGCTGGTAGTGCAGGCGGACGGCGAAGTCGTCCCAGGCGGTCATGTCCGAGCCCTTGTTTTCAACCGCCTGGCGCATCTTGGCCCGGAACTCCTCCTGGCTCATGCCGCTACGCGCCGCGCCGCAGATGTAGAAACGCTCCGGGGTGGCCCCGGTGGCAAAGAGGCGGTACAGGGCGGGCAACAGCTTGCGGCCGGTGAGGTCGCCCGAGGCCCCGAAGATCACCACCGCGCAGTCCTCGGGCCGCTTGGGCGCCACGGCCAGGTCAAGGTGGCTCTTGGTGCTTTGCTGAGGCATGGTCCTCCCCGTCACTCCGCTTTTTTGACCGCGTGGCCCCCGAACTGGTTGCGCAGGGCGGCCAGCACCTTGCCGCTGAAGGTATCATCCCGGCGCGAGCGGAAGCGCTCCATGAGGGCCATGGTTATCACCGGGGCGCTCACCGCGCTCTCCACCGCCTGCTGCACGCTCCAGCGCCCCTCGCCCGAATCCTCCACGTACCCGGCGATGCCCTCCAGGCCGGGTTGCTCGGCGAAAGCCCGCTGCAACAGCCCCAGCAGCCAGGAGCGCACCACGCTGCCGTTTTGCCACAGGCCGCAGATGGCCGCGAAATCGTGATGCTCGCTGAACGGCCCCTGCTTCATCAGCTCGAAGCCTTCGGCATAGGCCTGCATCATGCCGTACTCGATGCCGTTGTGGATCATCTTGACGAAGTGGCCGCTGCCCACCGGGCCGGTGTGCAAAAAACCCCCGGGTTGGCACAGGGCGGCCAGGGCCGGCTCCAGGCGGGCGAAGTCCTCCGGCGCGCCGCCGGCCATGATGCAGTAGCCCTCGCTAAGGCCCCAAACGCCCCCGCTGACCCCAGCGTCCATGTAGGCGATGCCCCTGGCCTGGAGCAGCGGGGCCCGGCGCAGGTCGTCCTTGTAAAGGCTGTTGCCCCCCTCCACCAACAGGTCGCCGGGGTCCAGGATGCCGGCCAACTCCTCCAGGTGCCCGTCCACCGCCCCGGCGGGCAGCATGAGCCACACCACCCGGGGGGGCGCCATGGCGTCACTCAGTTGGGCCAGGCTCTCCACCGGGGTTATGTTGGCCTCCTGGGCGGCCAGGTCCCAGGCCTTTTGCGCGGTGCGGTTATAGGCCACCACCGCGTGGCCGCCCCGGGCCAGGCGCTTGGCCATGTTCAGCCCCATGCGCCCCAGCCCCACCATGGCTATCTGCATCCCCTGCCTCCCGCTACCGGGCCCATGGCCCGTGCCCGCAAAGTTCAGTCACCTTTTTTAGAATAACAGACCTGCCCCAACCGCTGGCGAGCCCAAAAACAAGCCCGGACGGGAGGCGCGCTCCCGTCCGGGCATATAACCAAGGGGGTTGGTTTTACTTGTCGAAGAGCTTCTGGGCGCGGCTGACCACGTTGTCCAGGTTGAAGCCGAACTTGTCCATGACCGTGGGGCCGGGGGCGCTTTCGCCAAAGCGGTCCAAGCCGATCACCGCGCCGCGCAATCCCACCCAGCGTTCCCAGCCCAGAGTGACTCCGGCCTCGATGGCCAGGCGGGCGGTTACCTTGGGGGGCAGCACCTTGTCCCGGTAGGCCTGGTCCTGGGCCTCGAAAAGCTCCCAGCAGGGCATGGACACCACCCGCACCAACAGCCCCCTGGAGGCCAGCTTTTCGGCCGCGGCCAGGGCCAGGGTCACTTCCGAGCCGGTGGCCAGAAGAATAAGCTCGGGCTGGCCTACGCAGTCCTCGAGGACGTAGGCTCCCCTGGCCACGCCCTTGGCCATGGGATAGGCCTCCGGGTCCAGGCAGGGCAGTTTTTGGCGGGTGAGCACCAGGGCCACCGGGCCATTTTTATGCTCCATGGCCACCCGCCAGGCGGCGGCGGTTTCGTTGCCCTCGGCCGGGCGGATCACCGTGAAGCCGGGCATGAGCCTCAGCGACATCAACTGCTCCACCGGCTGGTGGGTCGGGCCGTCCTCACCCACCCCGATGCTGTCGTGGGTGAAGACCCAAATGCTGTGACAGCCCATGATGGCCGATAGGCGGAGCGCCGGGCGCATGTAGTCGCTGAACACGAAGAAGGTGGCCCCGTAGGGGATCACCCCGCCGTGCAGAGCCATGCCGTTGACCACCGCGCCCATGCCCAACTCGCGCACCCCGAAGTGGATGTTGCGCCCGCCGGGCTCCTGGCCGGGGCGCATGTCCCCGCTGCCGGCGATGAGGGTCTTGGTGCTGGGGGCCAGGTCGGCCGAGCCTCCCACCAGGTTGGGCACCTTCAGGGCCAAGGCGTTCAAGACCTTGCCGCTGGCCGCCCGGGTGGCGATTTTTTCGCCGGCGGCGAAGGCTGGCACCTCGGAGTCCCAGCCGGAGGGCAACACGCCGGCCAGTTGGTCCTGGAACTGGCCGGCCAACTCGGGATATTCGTGGCTGTAACGGGCGAAGGTCTTCTGCCACTGTTCCTGCTGGTCCATGCCCCGCTGCTGGGCGGAGCGGAAAAGCTTGAGCGCCTCGCGGGGGATGCAGAAATTGTCCGGGGCGCAGCCCAGGGTCTTGCGGGTGGCCTCGATGGCCTCGGCCCCCAGGGGCTCGCCATGCACGCCCGAGGTGTCCACCTTGGGGCTGCCGTAGCCGATGTGGGTACGCACCGCGATGATGCTGGGCCGGGCGGTCTCGGCCCGGGCCGCCTCGATGGCCGCGGCCATGGCCTCCAGGCCGTTGCCGTCGTCCACCTTCTGGGTGTGCCAGCCGTAGGCCTGGAAGCGGGCCATGGCGTCTTCGGTGAAGGTCAGCTCGGTGCCGCCCTCGATGGAGATGTGGTTGTCGTCGTAGAGATAGACGAGCTTGCCCAGGCCCAGGGTGGCGGCCAGTGAGGCGGCCTCGCTGGCCACGCCCTCCATCAAATCGCCATCGCTTACGATGGCGTAGGTGTGGTGATCCACCACCTCCAAGCCGGGGCGGTTGAACTGCTGGGCCAAGAAGCGCTCGGCCAGAGCCATGCCCACGCCCATGCCGAAGCCCTGGCCCAAGGGCCCGGTGGTGGCTTCCACCCCGGGGGCCACGCCGTATTCGGGGTGACCGGGGGTCTTGCTGCCCCACTGGCGGAAGTCCTTGAGATCCTCCAGGGAAAGGTCGTAGCCGCTCAGGTGCAGCATGGCGTAGAGCAGGGCCGAGCCGTGCCCAGCGCTGAGCACGAAGCGGTCGCGGTTGGCCCACTGGGGGTCGGAGGGGTTGTAGCGCATGAAGCGGGTCCATAGCAGATAAGCCATGGGAGCCGCGCCCAGGGGCATGCCCGGATGGCCGCTGTTGGCCTGCTCAACCATGTCGGCGGCCAGCATGCGGATGGTGTTTACGGCCAACTGCTCCAGGTCCTTGTCGCTCATTGCGCCTCTCCCGAGGTTTGGGGAAGGAAAAACACCGCCACGCCCAGCCTTGGGCGGCCGGAACGCGTTCACTGATTTTAGATTTCACCTTGCACCGGGCGCCGGCGCCATCACCCCTGCACCAGCCATCCGCCCGGGCCTTGGCCCGGTTCCCCTAGGTTATGCCAAAGCGTTGGCGCTGACAATAGTCATTGGCGGCCCATGGCCATAGGGTCTTCCCGGAGAGGACCCCGGGAGGCCCGAGGACATCACGCTCCATGCGCGGCATGCTCGCGGATTCTGGTTGGAGAGGCCGCCTAGCGGCGGCCTTACGCCCGACTATCAGCTCGTCAGGCCTTCAACTCCGCCGGCTCCATGATCTTGATGTTTTTCAATTTCAGGAACTCTTGGAACCCAATCAACCTGACTCCATCGTATTGCATGTACACCGCCTGGGCCGGGCAGTTGTTGAGGCATCCGAAGCAAAGAACGCAGGCCTGTCTATCCACGGAATAATCAGCCAGGTTTATGGCGCCGGCCGGGCAGTTGTCGCCGCAGGTTCCGCACTCGATGCACTTGTCCCGGATCAGATAATGCTCTTCAATGGAGCGCTTGGTCCAATAGATCGGCCCCAAAAAAGTGAGCCCCTCCCGCAGGGTGAGCTTTTTGGAGAATTCGGCGGCCTGTCCCTGGGCCACCTGGCCCAGCACGTGCCGGGCATACTCCCGCACCCGATCATAGGTTTGCCGGTCTGGAAGGTCGCGGTGCTTCCAGGGAGTTTTCTTGATCTTGTCTCCCGCCCATGACAAGGGATACGCACCGATGTTCACGAAGGCTCTCTGCGCCACCGGCACTCCCTGCCTTTGCACCAGGCATTCCAGTATGGAACAAGCCGCATTGTGCTGGTTTCCCTCCGGCCCCCCGAAGCTGACGTAGACGGCCACGGGCATGCCTTTAAGATCGGGCAGGGACCGGACCCATTGCTGCACAAACAACGGCGCGTCGTAATAGAAAACCGGTGAGCCGATGATGATGAGGTCGTAGGCCCCTATCTTGCTTTTGTCTACTTCCCGCAGGTCGGAAGCAGTGACCCTTATCCCGGCCTCTTGCATGGTTTTGGCCAATAACCGGCCATATCTTCGGGTGTTGCCGGTCTGGCTGTACCAGGCGACCAGCGCGCTGCCCACCCGCCGGGTTTTCATGGGAACGCTGGCGCGTATCGTATCAAAGCACGCGCAACTGGAAATGGCGGGGAGCGACAACGCCACCGAGGCAATGGCGCTCTTTTTCAGAAAAGACCTGCGGTCATCCATGACAATTTCCTTGGGCCGTTGACTCCGGGACTCTCGGTGCGCGGCCATTAACTCGCCTAACGGGCCAAGGCCTCGGTGGTGGTTTGGGTGATGGCGCCCCGAATTATCTGGTATTGCGGCGGCCCCAACTGCCGCGTGTCCCGGGCCAGGTAACGGATCTCGCCCCCCGGCCCCACCACCAGGAAGCTGGAGCCGTCCTCGGGCAGGCCGTAGGCCCGGCGCATGGCCCCGTCCCAGTCGCCATACACGGTGAGGCCCTCTTTTTGGCTGGCTTCCTTCAGTCCGTCGGCCCAGAAGCCCTTGGTCAGCCAGTTGGCCGGGGAGCAGTCCACCACCGCCACCCTGACAACCGACTTTCGGGTGTCAGGCGGCTGGGCGGCAAAGAGCCGGTTCAGATAGTCCTTGAGGGCCCGGCCGTACTCCACCTGGTCCCGGCCCTCGTAGAACACCACCGCCACCTTGCCTTTCAGATCGGCCAGGGTGAGCACCTGGCCGTCGCCCGAGCGCACCGAGAATTCCGGGGCCGCCTGACCCACGGCCAAGCTCCCGGCCAGGGCCGTGCCCACCCACAGGGCGGCCACCAGCCCCAGCCCTATCATCTTCAGCCTGGTCATCGTCATCTCCCCTAGCGGCTGGAAAAAAGCTTATTAAAGCGCATCAGCAAGGTGATGTCGCCCTGGGTCTGGTATTTGCCACTCATAAAGGCGGCCTGGCCGTCTAATCGGCCCTGGGACACGGCCAGCCATACCTCGGCCGGGCTCTTGATGACCAGGGAGGGATTATCCACCGGCCCCGACGCGAATACGCACTTGCCGCCGCCGATGTCCAGATGGGCCACGAACTCCTCGCCGCCGCTTATCTCGAACTGCACCGAGGCCTTGAGATCGCCCGCCTCGTCGGGGTTGAAGCCCAGGGGCATCATCTCCAAAAGCTCTTGGCAGGTGGTGGCCGCCTGGGGTCCGGTGGCCTCGGCTTCCTGGGGCTGGGGTGCTGGAGGTGACGTTTGCCCTGCCTTGCGGGCCTTGCGATCGGCGATCATCTGCTTGATCCAGGCGTCGCGGGCCTCCCCGCCCAGGCCCTCGACTTCGGCCCATTGTTGATTCACGTACTTCTCGAACCCCTGGAAGAAGCCCTTCTCCTCCCAGTGGCGGTAGTCGTCCTTCATCACTCCGTCTTTGTTGGCGCTTACCAGCCAGCCCATGTGTAAATAGAAGAAGAGTTCCTGGCTGGTAACCGGATAGCGCCGCTTTTGATTGACCGCCCGGGCCAGGTCCCGGGCCAGGTCCTGGGCCCGAGCCTGAACCGTCTCCCGGCCCAGGAAGCCGCCGGGGCCGGTGGCCATGGCGGTGAGGGTGCCCACCGAAAAAGCCCCATATACGTGCAGCATTCCAGCCAGGTAGTCGGCCACCTCCTTCTCCTCGAAGGCGGCGGCCACGCTGATGGCCAGGCCGGGCTTGTAGGTGTCCCGGGGTTTGTGCCCCCAGGCCAGGCTGCGGTCCAGGAAAGTTTTCATCTGGGCGGTGACGTGCAGGAAATACACCGGCGAGGCCAGGATGATGCCGTCGGCGTCCAGGAGCTTTTTCACCAAGCCCCTATGGTCATCGGGAATCCAGCATTTGCCCTTTTCCAGGCACAGGGCGCAGCCGGTGCAGTAGTCGATCTCCTTGTCGTGCAGGGTTATCACCTCAAGGGCCAGGCCCTCGGCCTCCAGGGTGGGGCGCAGCATCTCGATCATCTGTGAGGTGTTGCCGATACCGCCGTGGGGTGAGCCGTTTATCGCCACGATAGTTTTTTGTCCAGACATGGTTTCCTCCCGGATTGGGCGCGGCGCGGGGGCCGGCGCAGAAGTCGGGGCCGGAGATTGATCGGCGGGAAGGGGTTCGGCCCCCTCTCTCACCGGCTCCAGCCCCAGCTTGCGTTGGTAATAGGCGGGATATTTTTTGGTAAAGGGCAGCCCGATGCCCAGCATAAGGCCTAGGGGAATGGCCCCAGTGCATACGGCCTGGGCGATGGAGCCCTTGAGGGCGTCCAACACCGTTGCCAGGGTGGCGGAGAGGGCGGCGGCCAAGAACAGCAGGCACCACACCAGGGTCATATTGCGGTTGATGCGTTTGAAGATGTCGGTCTGCCATACCGCCTCGGGGGTGGTGCGCTTGGCAAAGGCCTCGGTGAAAGGCGGCGCGCCGAATGCCCAGGGCAGGCTTACCCCGGCCAGAAGCACCCAGTAGAGCCAGGCGATGGGCCCGGCGGCCAGGGCGCGGCCCAGCCCATCGGGCCACAGCCAGAAACCGGCTGCGGCCAACAGCAGAAATGCCCCAAAACCCAGGTTTATGGCCGTGGCGCGGCCCGCCCGGTGCAGGGGAATCAGGGCGGCCAGGGAAACGGCCAACAGCAGCAGGGAAAGCCAACGGACGACGGCAAGGGGCCAGCCGCTCGCTTCTCCCACGGCGATCAAAACCACAGAGGCCATGATGGGCGCCAAGCCCAGCAAACCCCACCGGCGCTCAGAGTTCACGAGAGCATCTCCTCGTCCTTTAGGTGGCGGGCTCCGGCCACCCGGTGCTGGAAAAGGCGGTCGATGACATAGCCCCGCATGGCCCGGGCGGCCTGGGTGAGGGCCAGGGTGACCTCGGCATCGACAGCCGGGGGAAGGTCTTGGGTCAAACTGCGGCGCAGGGCCATTTCCTCGTCCACGATCCGCTGCCCCAGGCGGTTGTAATAAGCCAGATTTTTGGGGCCGACCCCCCGGGCCCAGGCCTGGGCCAAAAGCCGTCCCATGGCCAGGTCTTGCTGATTAAAGCGCCCTGGCTCCAGGGGCAGCAAGAGCCCGGCGGCCAGAAACTCCTCCAGGGCCTTGCGGCTCAGGCCGCTCTGGCGGCGGAACTCCTCCTTACCCAACAAAGGCCCCTGCTCCTGGCCGAATATCTCCTGTCCCAGGGCTATGAGCGCCTCGGGCGCCTCACCCCGGTCCTGGGCCTCCAAAACGACCTTGATCTTGCTCAGAGGCAGGCGGTGCTGGCTTTGCAGTTGCTTTATGCGCCGGGCTCGTTCCACACAGGCCGGGTCATAATAGGCCATGTTGGGGCTGGTCTTCACCGGCGGGGGCAAAAGCCCCTGCTCCGCGTAATACAGCAAGGTGGACTTGGGCAGGCCGGTGGCGGCCATTAGCTGCTTCATACGCAGGCCGGAAGCTACGGGCTTAGTCCCCTTAAGTTTTTGGGGTTTATTTGGTGTTTGCTTGCTCATGACCCCAGGCTAGGCCGGGCCCGCCCTTAATGTCAAGTGCAAAGTGCCACTCTTCACTTTATATTGTTTAGCCGTAACAGCCCTTACAGCGCGGCCTTGCCAGCCCGGGGCGGCGGATATACCATGGAGCCGGAGGTAATGCCTAAATGCGCCTTCTGGGCAAACTGAAATATGCCTCGGCCATGCTTGTGGTCTGCGCCCTGCTCCTGGCTCCGGCCACCGCCGGCGCCCTTACCAAGGTGAGCCTGCAGTTGCAGTGGGTGCATCAGGCCCAGTTCGCCGGGTTTTACCTGGCCCAGGATCTGGGCCTGTACCGCCAGGCCGGCCTGGAGGTGGAGATTCGGCCCGGCGGACCCGGCATTGACCCCCTTAGCGAGTTGGCCACCCTGCGCTGCGACTTCGCCATGAGCTGGCTCTCCGAGGCCCTGGTCATGCGCTCCAAGGGAGTGGACCTGGTCAACCTAGCCCAGCTTATCCAGCGCTCGGCCCTGATGCTGGTGGTGTTCAACGACCGCGGCATCAGCCAGATCAAGGACCTGGACGGCCGCAAGGTGGGGCTATGGCGGCGCCAGTTCGCGGTGCCCCCCCGGGCCCTGTTCGCCAAACTGGGAATACGGGTGGACGAGGTGAGCCAGAACGTGTCCATGGCCCCTTTCCTGCAGCGGGCGGTGGAGGCGGCCACGGCCATGTTCTACAACGAGTACCACCAGTTGTACCAGGCCGGCGTGGACCGCGACGAGATCACCGTGTTCGACTTTGCCGAGCACGGCCTCAACTTTCCCGAAGACGGTGTCTACACCATGGAGGACACCTGGCGGGAGCGCCGTCAGGTGTGCCAGGCCTTTGTGCAGGCCAGCCTGGAGGGATGGCGCCGGGCTTTTATTGACCAAGAGCGTGCCCTGGCCTCGGTGATGAAGCGGGTGAACGAAGCCAACCTGGCCAGCAACCTGGCCCATCAGCGCTGGATGCTAAAAAGCATGCAGCAGCTTTACACTCACCGGGTGGGAACGGCCCTCATGGGCCAGCTTTCGCCCTATGATCTCAGACAGGTCAACCGAGTCCTGGTGGAGCAGGGCTTCATCCCCGAGCCCATAGAGGCCAAGGATTTCGTGGCCGAGGCCTGGAGGCAGCCGTGACCTCCGAAGGACTAAAGCCGCGCTGGCTGCGCCTCAGGGCCCGCTTCGTCATCTTCGTGCTCAGCGGGGTGGCCTTGGTGGCCACGGCCATGGCCGTGGTCAGTCATCAGGAAGCCTCCCAGGCCTTGCTTGATTCCAGCCAGGAGCACCTGCTGGCCCTGGCCAATTCCCAAGCCTCGGAATTGGCCCGCCGCCTGGAAAAGGTGTCCGCCCCGGCCCGGGACCTGGCGGTGACCCTGGAGGTTGTGGGTGTGGCCAGCGAAACCATGGCCAACCAGTTGATCAGCCAGAGTCTGGTGGCCAACCCCCGGGTCTACGGCATGGCCCTGGCCCTGGCCCCCTATTCCTTCTCACCGGACCAGCGCGCCTTTTCCTCCTATGCCTTTCGCTCGCCCCAAGGGCTAAAGATCATGGACCTCAACAGCCCGGTCTATGACTACCCCAGCCAAAACTGGTATTTGGTGCCGGCCCTCCTGGGCCGTCCTGTGTGGAGCGAGCCCTACTACGACGAGGGAGCGGGCAACATCCTCATGACCACCTACTCGGCCCCCATGGTCAAGGACGGCAAGGTGCTGGGGGTGATCACCGCCGACGTGGACCTGGGCAACCTGGGCCGGGAGGTGCGCTCCCTGACGGTGACCCAGGGAGGCTACGCCTTTTTGATCACCCGTCAGGGCAATTTCTTGGCCAGCCCCAAAGATGAGTTGGTCATGCGCCAGAGCATCTTTTCCCTGGCCGAGGAGCTGAACCGCCCCGGGCTGCGCCAACTGGGAAGGCGCATGGTGCGCGGAGCCAGCGGGGTGATCAGGCTCAACGACCCCCTGACTAAAAAGGACGTCTGGCTGGCTTACGCCCCGGTGAAGGGAGTGGGCTGGAGCTTTGGGGTGGTGGCCCCGGAGGAGGCGGTCCTGGCCCCGGTGGCCGATCTTACCCGCCATCAGCTCTATTTCGCCCTGAGTGGCCTGACCATCATGGGGATTGTGGTGCTGCTCATGGTGGTGGGTCTCACCAAGCCGGTGAAGATGCTCACCAGCGGGGCCAAGCGCCTGGCCAGCGGCGATCTGCTCACCCGGGTCACCGGCATTCGCCCCGGCGACGAAGTAGGCGAGTTGGCCCACACCTTCAACACCATGGCCACCGACCTGCACGCCCATGTGGAGGAGCTAAAGCGCAAAAAGCAGCAGCTGGAGGACAGCCTGCACCGCATCGTGCTTTTGGAGAACATCGAAACCACCCTGAGCAAGTTCGTGCCCGCCTCGGTGAAGGCGCGCATCGACGAGGCCCCCGAGGCCCCGGACTTGAACAAGCGCGAAACCGACGTATCGGTGCTTTTCCTGGACGTGGCCGGTTACACCAAGATGAGCGAGCAGGTGACCGGCGAGGACATGAACTTCTTGATCGAGCGCTATTTCTCCAGCTTCCTGGACGACATCTACCAAAACCACGGCGACATCAATGAGACCGCCGGGGACGGGTTGATGATAATCTTCCAGGACGACGACCCGGTGCAGCACGCCGTGAACGCGGTGAACACCGCTCTGGCCGTGGGGCGCAAGGTGGCCAAGGTCAACCAGGAGTTGGCCGGTCGCTTCCAGCCGGTGTCCATCAACATCGGGGTGAACTCCGGCACCGCCCTGGTGGGCAGCTCCCGCTTCGAGGGCCTCGCCGGCACCCGCTGGACCTTCACCGCCAGCGGGTCGGTGACCAACAACGCCGCGCGCATCGGCGCCCTGGCCACCGAGGGCCGGATATACATCGGCCCGGAGACCGCGAAGCGGGTGGGGGACCGCTTTGACCTTGAAAGCATCGGCCCCCAGCGCCTGAAGAACGTGGCCGAGGCCATCGAGGTGTTCCAGGTGCTGGGAGCCAAGGAGGCCTAGGCAAACCCAGGCCCCGCGCCGCGCCCCCTATTCGCCCCAAAGCTCCTCCAGCCGCTGATCGCGGCCGCAGCTCCAGCGGTAGTACTTGTAGCGGACGGGGTTCTTTTTGTAATAGTCCTGGTGGTAGTCCTCGGCGGGATAAAAGGGCCCGGCGGCCACTATCTCGGTATGGATGGCTCCCAGCCTGCCGCTTTTATCGAAGCGCTGCTTGGACTCCAGGGCCAGGCGTTTCTGTTCATCGTCGTGAAAAAAGATGGCCGTCCGGTACTGGCTGCCCACGTCGCAAAACTGGCGGTCCTTCACCGTGGGGTCGATGTTGCGCCAAAACACCTCCAGCAGCTCGGCATAGCTCACCCGGGAGGGGTCGTAGACCACCTGGATCGCCTCGGCGTGGCCGGTGCCTCCGGCGGAAACCTCCTCATAGCTGGGGTCCTTCAGATGGCCGCCGGTGTAGCCCGAGGTGGTGGAGACCACCCCATCCAGCGTGTCAAAAGGTGGCTCCATGCACCAGAAGCAGCCGCCGGCAAAGGTGGCCGTGGCCGTGTTGATTTTTTCCTCGCTCATGGCATCCCCCATGGCCGTGGCTCCCGGCAGCAGGCTCGCCACCAACAGGGCCGTTAGCAGCCAGCGCTTAGTAAATTTGCTCAAGGTCATGCGCGTCTCCTCGCGAATAGCCTTACCCTTATTAGGATAGGTTCGCATTAGGCGCGAAGCAAACTTGCCGGGTAGCTGATGGGGATTTGCTTGCCGGGAGAGATGCGGCGGGATTCCAGGTCGTTTTTATAAGTCTCACGGCCCCGGGCGGGGCGTCGCTCGATCTCTTGGCTGCGGCGGCAGTAGCCCACGCCGCCGCGCAGCATGACCAAACCGCGGGCCGGGCGGGGCGAAAAACTAGAACTCCACCCCCTCTTGGGCCGGCACTCCCTTGTCGGAGTGGTGCCGCCAGGGGTCCATGACCGTGACCATGTCGGCCAGTTCCATGATCTCCTTAGGGCAGCCCCGGCCGGTAAGCACCAGGTGCAATTGTTCGGGTTTGTTCTTTATCAATTCGGCCACCTCGGCGGCCTCCAAGAAGCCCATGGCCATGGCGTTGTTGATCTCGTCCAGGACGACCAGGTCCCACTTGCCCGAGGCCACCTCGGCCTTGGCCATTTCCCAGCCCTGGCGAGCCGCCTCCTGGTGGGGCGCACGGTCCTTGCCCGGCAAGATCAACCCCAGCCCCGTGGCCCTTATCTCCACCCCGGGCAAGTTTCCGGCCGTTTCCATCTCGCTGTAGCCCTGGCCGCTCTTGATGAACTGGATGATGAGGATGTTCCAGCCGTAGCCCGAGGCCCTGAGAGTCAAGCCCAGGGCGGCGGTGGTCTTGCCCTTGCCGTCGCCGGTGTTGATCATCACCAGGCCCTTGCGCTGCGCCATGCTTGCCCCCGTCACAGGATGATTGGAATAGGAAACACATACGCTGGCGGCCAAAGCGTGTCAAGCCCGCAAAAAATCAAGAGAGATCGCCGCTGACCACAGGCAGGGGCCCGGCCGCGCGACACGGACGAACCCCTGCTCGATTACGGCGCGACAGGCATACGCGGCCGTGGAAAAGGAAGGGCCGTAGCCCGGAGCACCCAGGCTAGAACAGGTCCCAGATCTCCATCTGCTTGCGCAGGGTCTTGGTGAACTGCTCGGTGCGCCGCTTGAGGCGGTTTTCCAAAATGCGCACCACGCCTTCCATCACCTGATAGCCCATGGTGTGGTCGGCGTCCAAAACGTCCTTGAAGGCGGCGCCTCTGACCACCAGGACTTCACAGGGCTCGACGCAGGCGGCCTGGGAGGTGTAGGTCAGCCCAAGCAGGGAGGACCATCCAAAGGAATAACCAGGCTTCACCGCGCCCAGGGAAATGGTTACCGCCGGGGACACATCCACCTTGAGCAACACCTTGCCGCTTAAAAGCATGAAAAAGTTGTCGGCCTCCTGGCCCTCCTCGAAAATGATGTCCTTTTCCTCGTGCTGCCTTTTCTGGACCAGGGGGGCCAGCCTCTCCAGCATCTGGGTTTCCAGATTTTGGAGCAGAAAAATTTGCTTCAACTCACTGATCGAAGCCATGGCTTCTCCCCTCTAAAGCGCGTTTGGTTAGGTTTTCAGTAGCCTTTTATCTATCTTACGCTAAAACGTAAATCACCAGCAGCATTATGGCCGCGGCCAGGGCGCCCACGCCCACGGGCAAGGCTCCCCGGGCCAATCCCCGCTCCAGGGCGCGTTTGCGCTGCTCCAAGGGCCAGCCGCGCACCCTGAACAGCCACCACACCGGCACCAGCACCAGCTTGGCCGCCACCGCCGGGGCTTGTCGGGCGAAACGGTTGACCGCCCCGGTGAGGCCGCCCACCAGCCAGCGGTCGCCGGCCGCGTTGATCCCGTTGAGGCCCCAGTCCACCAGGCGGTAAAAGGCCCGGCCGCCCTTGCGGTAGAACCAGTCGAAGTCCAGGTTGATGGCCCGGATCTCGGCCGGGTAGTAGCCGGAGTAGATCAACAGCACGAAGGCCAGGGCTCCGAAAAGCAGCAGTTGCAGCTGGCCCACCACGTGGGCCCCGGTGTAGGGGGCGTAGTCCACCGGGAAGGGCAGAATGTTGTACAGCGGCTGGGGGAATATGCCGATGCCCAGGCAGAAGACGGCGGCGATGCCCATGGCCCAGGTCATGTTCCAGGGCGGGTCGCTGGCCCTCAGGCCCGAGTCGTGGCCGAAGAAAGTGAAGTAAGGCACCTTGATGCCCGCGTGATCGATGACTCCCACCGAGGCGAACTGGAGCATGAACCAGATGGTGGTGAGGTGTTGCAGCCCGGCCGCGCTGACGATCATGGATTTGGACACGAAGCCGCTGAACAAGGGGAAGGCGCTGATGGAGGCCGAGCCCACCATGCAGAAAAGGGCGGTGAGAGGCATGGTTTTGTACAGCCCGCCCAGATCGGTGCAGCGTATGCGCCCGGTCATGGTGAGCACGCTGCCCGCCGCCATGAACAAGAGAGCCTTGTAGAGGATATGGCAGAAGGCGTGGCTCACCGTACCGTTGATGGCCAGGGTGGTGCCGATGCCGATGCCGCACATCATGTAGCCCACTTGGTTCATAAGGCTGTAGGAGAGCACCCGGCGGATGTCGTTTTCCAGCACCGCGTAGAAGATGGGAAAGATGGTCATGATGGCCCCCACCCAGATGAGGACCTCGGCCCCGGCAAAGGTGCGGCACATGAGATACACCGCGCTCTTGGTGGTGAAGGCGCTCAGGAACACCGCGCCGGTGGGGGTGGCCTCGGGATAGGCGTCCTTGAGCCAGGGGTGCAGGGGCGGGATGGCCGCGTTCAGGGCGATGCCCAGGAAGATGAGCCAGGCCGCCGCGCTGTCCAGTTTCAGGGCACCGATGGCGATGGGCCCGCCACCAGCCAGCAGCAGCATGATGCCCGCGAACAACAGCAGGCCGCCGAACAGGTGCACCAGGATGTAGCGCAGGGCCGCCGCCCGGGCCGCCGGGGTGCGCCGGGCCAGGATAAGGAAGGTGGAGGCCACGGCCATGAATTCCCAGTACACGTACAGGCTGAACCAGTCGCCGCACAGGGTGACCCCCAGGGCCCCGCCCGCGTAGATCAGGGCGGCGCTGTGCTGGAGGTCGTCGGCCACCTTGAGGGCGAAAAGGAAGCCGATCACCGAGATGATCAGGAAGATGTAGGCGAACACCCGGCTCAGGCGGTCCAGCTTCATCAGGACGATCTGGTAGTCCAGGAAACTGAAGCTCCAGTAGGTGCCCAGGGGGGTGTTCCACAGCAAATACAGGGCGAACAGGGGCAGGGCCAGCATGAAGGCCTGCTTAAAGCGCTGGGGCAAGAGCGGCACCAGGGCCGCGCCCGCCAAAAACAACAGCGCCGGTGGCAGACCGCTAATCATAGTAGTCCTCCCGGCGCTTTATGATCCGGCGCAGGGCCTTGGCCAGCACGATCAGCACCAGGTAGCACAGGAAGCCGTAGGCCGCGTAAAACTCCGGGGCGCCCTCCCAGGGGAAGTGTCCGTGCTTGGCGATGAAAAAGTCGGCCACCAGCAGCCCGGCCAGGAAGACGTACAGGCACATGAGCAGGCGCTTTACGTTGACCGCCTTGTCGAATATCTTCAGCTCGCGCATGGCCGCCTCCCTAGCCCAGCGCCCCGGTCAGGACCAGGGCCAGATAGACCACCGCCACCCCCACCAGCACCCAAAGCACCGGCCGGTAACCGGGCTCGGCCTCGTGTTTCAGCTCCCTCAGCTCGCCATGCTCCATGCTCAGCCTCCGAATAGCTGGGCCACGGCCATCTGGGCCAGGCGCAGGAAGGGTTGGGGATAGAAGAACAGAACCAAGGAACAGGCCGCGGTGACCAGCGGCGGCACCCAGGCTGCGGCCGGGCCCTCGTTGCGTCCCTCGGCCCAGGCCGCCTCCACCGGAGGCTTGAAATAGGCCCGGTATACGATGGGCAGGAAATAGGCCGCGTTTAACAGCGAGCTGACCAACAGCACCACCAGCAGGGCCACCGAACCGGCCTGCAAACAGCCCAGGGCCAGGTACCACTTGCTGATGAACCCCCCGGTGGGGGGCAGGCCGATGACGCTGAGGCTGCCCACCAGGAAGGCGGCCATGGTCCAGGGCATGCGCTTGCCGATGCCGGTCATCTGGCTGATGTTCTTTTTGCCGGTAGCCACGAATATGGCCCCGGCGCACATAAACAAGGTGATCTTGCCAAAGGCGTGCATGGCGATGTGCAGGGCGCCGCCGGTCATGCCCTTGGGACTGAGCAGGGCCAGGCCCAGCACGATGTAGCTGAGTTGGCCGATGGTGGAGAAGGCCAGGCGGCGCTTGAGCCCGTCCTGGCTCAGGGCTATCAAGGAGGCCACGATAATGGTGAAGGCGGCCACCCAAGCCACGGCCATGCCCAGATCCAGGCCCTTTAGCAGGTCCACCCCATAGATGCCGGTTATGATGCGCAGGATGGAAAAGACACCCACCTTGACCACGGCCACGGCATGCAGCAGGGCGCTGACCGGGGTGGGGGCCACCATGGCCGCGGGCAGCCAGGAATGCACCGGTATGATCCCGGCCTTGGCAAAGCCGAAGACGAACATGAACAACAGCACCCCGGCCATGACCGGGCTCACCTTGCCGGCCAGTATGCCCGTTGGGGAAAAGGCCAGGGTGCCGGTCTGCTGGTAGGTGATTATCATGGCAGGCAGGGCCAGGGCGATGGAGGCGCCCATGATGTAGAAAAGGTATTTGCGGCCCGAGGAGCGGGCCTCGGCGTCCTGGTGGTGGGTCACCAGGGGGTAGGTGGCCAGGGAGAGCATCTCGTAGAACAGGTACATGGTGAACAGGTTGGCGCTGAAAGCCACCCCGATGGTGGCCGACAGGGCCACCGCGAAGAAGCAAAAATAGCGGGTCTGTGAATGCTCGTCCAGGCCGCGCATGTAGCCGATGGAATAGGCGCTGGTCACGATCCACAGGCTGGAGGAAACCAGGGCGAATAGTAGGCCGAAGGCGTCCACCCTCAGGGCCAGGGGCGCGCCGGGCAGCACCTTGGCCAGAGTGAACTCCACCTCCCCGCCCGCCAGCACGGCGGGCAAGAGCGAGGCCACCAGGATGAGCTTTATCCCGGCGGCAATGAAGGTCACCGCCTCCCGGGCGTTGGGCCGGCCCTTGAGCAGGATGATGAAGGGCACCGCCGCCAGGGACGCCAGCACCGCCAGGAGCGGGGTTATGGAGTGCAGCATGGCCACGCCCCTCCCCTACCCCAGCCCCGCCGGGATGATGGGCAGAATCAACTTTTGCACCAGGGGCCCGGTGGCCAGGCCCAGGGCGATGAGCCCCAGGGCCGCGGCCATCAGGGGAAGCAGCATGGAAAGCGGCGCCTCGGCCAAGGCCACCGCCCCGCCGTGCTCCTCATGCCCGCCGTGGCCGCCGTGGCTGTCATCGCCGCCCGAGGGCTCGAAAAAGGCGATCTCAAAGACCCGGAAGAACAGCACCACGTTAATCAAGCTGGAGAACAGCAGGGCGCCCACAAAGCCCCAGTGCCCTGCTTCCAAGCCACCCCGGATGAGGTACCACTTGCTGAAAAAGCCGCCGGTGGGCGGCACCCCGATGATGGCCATGGCCCCGGCGGCCAGGGCGGCCATGGTCCAGGGCATCTTTTTAAACAGGCCCCGCAGGTCCTCGAAGGAGGTGCCCCGCGTCTTTTGGTAGATGCAGCCCGCGGCCAGGAACACGCAAAAGGTCATGACCGCGTCGTTTATCAGGTGCAGCACCGCCCCGGTCATGCCCAGGCGGTTGCCCAGCCAGGCCCCGCCCACCATGTAGCCCACCTCGGCCACCACGATGTAGGCCAGCATGCGCTTCAGGTCGCGCTGGCCCAGGGCGAAAAGGGCCCCAGCCACCATGGCCGCCACCGCCAGCCACACCACCAACTGTCCGACCAGGACCTCTTGCAGCACGAACTCCACGGTGAACACGGAGATCATGATGCGGATCATCACGTAGACCATGACCTTGGTCATCAAAGGGGCCAGGAGGCTGGCAGTCGGCGCCGGCGCGAAGCCGTAGGCGTTGGGCAGCCAGGCGTGCAGGGGGAAGAAGGCCATCTTCATCCACAGTCCCACCAGGGTTATGGCAAAGGCGGCCAACAGGGCCAGGGAGCCGTACAAGGGCGTAAGCAGCTTGGCCAGGTCGGCCATGTTCAGGCTGCCGGTTACGATGTAAAGGTAGCCCACCCCCAGCAGGTAGAAGCTGGCCCCGATGGTTCCCAGGAACAGGTAGTTCAGGCTGGCCAGGGGGGCCCGCCCTCCCCCCAGGCCGATGAGGGCGTAACCGGTGAGGGAGGTTATCTCCAAAAGCACGTAGAGGTTGAAGGCGTCGCCGGTGACCACCATGCCCAGCATGCCGGTGACCGCCAACACGTAGAGGGTGTAGTATGGCCCGATCTTTTCGGGGTAGTCGGTCATCACCGCGCGGTAGCTGGCCACCAGGTTGAACAGGGCCACCCAAGCCACCAAGGCGGCCACCACCGCGTTGAGGTTGTCCACGTAGTAAGCGATGCCCCAAGGCGGCTCCCAGCCTCCCAGGCGGTAGGTCACCGGACCGGTGGCGAGCACCTGGACCAAGAGCCCGGTGGCGGCGGCCGCCGCCGCCCCCAAGCCGGCCAGGGCCAGGGGGAAGCACAGGCGGGGGCGCAGCCAGCCGGCCGCGCTGACCAGCAGGGCGGCCAGCAGAGGGGTGATCACGATCAGGGCTGGATATTGCTCGCTCATGATTCCCTTAGCTGCTCAAGTATTTCGTCTTCCTCCAAGGTGCGGTGCCGGCGGTGAATCTTGATGACCAAAGCAAGGGCCACCCCCAGGGTGGCCACGGAAACCACGATAGCCGTGAGCATCAGCACGTGGGGCAGGGGGTTGATGTAGGCCAGGGCCTTTATCTGGGCCGCGCCGTGGCCGTGCCCCGGCCCGTGCTGGATGATGGGGATGGTGCCGCCGTACTTGGCGCCGATGGACACGTAGAACAGGATGATCGCTGTCTGGAAGATGTTCATGCCCACGATCTTCTTGACCAGATTGTTCTTGGCGATCATGGCCCACAGGCCGATCATCATAAGGGTGATGTAGACCCAATAGTTGTATTTGGTTAAAAGCAGTGGGATGTACTCTTCCACCGGCTACAACCCCTGATCCAGACGGCCCTCGGAGGCCAGGTTTTTGTAGATCAGCACCATGGTGGCCATCACCGCCAGGCCCACCCCCACCTCCACGAAGAAAATTCCCAGGCTCCGGGCGGCCACCGGGTCCACCCGGAGCAGGGGGGACAGGGCCGCGTAGTCCAGGAAGTTGCCACCCAAGGCCAAGGCCAGGGCCCCCACCCCCGCGTAGATGAAAACCCCCATGGCGCTCATGAGGCCGGTGGCGGTTTCCTTCATGCGCAGCATGGCCGTGCGCAAATCCCAGGACAGAGCCATGAGGATCACGCTGGCCCCCAGGATCACCCCGCCCTGGAAGCCGCCGCCCGGGCTGTGGTGGCCGTGGGCGATGACATAAAGGGCGAAGAGTTGGATAAAGGGAATAAGCAAACGGCAAACGTTCATCACGATTAGGTCGTGGGGGGTCCAATCGTCGTCGATGCGCTTGAACACGTCGGGCGAGGGCTCCTTGTCCGGCACCCGGTTCATCTCCACGATCACCCCGGTGGCCCGGTGGCGATAGACCCGGGACGGCCCCGGACGGGGCTCCCTCCGCCTGAGCAGCAGGAAGCAGGCCACTCCAGCGGTGAAGACCACCGCAGTCTCGAACATGGTGTCATAGCCACGGTAGTCGGCCAACACCGCGGTGACGATGTTGGGCACCGAGGTTTCTTCCATGGTCTTTTCGATGTAGCGGGGCGAGACATGCCTCGAGGCCGGCGAGTTGGGGTCTGCCCAATCGGGGAAATCCACCGTGGCCGAGACCAAAAGCCCCCCCACCAGGACCACTATGGCCAATGCCAGGGCCTTCAATCCTTGGTTCTCCGGCTGGTGCGGAAGACCGCGGCCACGAAAAACACCGTGCTAACCCCCGCCCCCACCGAGGCCTCGGTGAATGCCACGTCCACCGCGCCCATGACCGCCCATAGGATGCACATCAAAAAACTGTAGGCCCCAAAGAGGATGGCAGCGCCCATGAGGTCCTTGACCGCAAGGGCCCCGACGGCGCAAATGACAACCAGCAGCAATACGGCCAGGTCGATCTGCCAGATCATGAACCCGCCCCCTGCTTGGGCTTTTGCCAGGCGCTCTGCCCGGCCCTGATGCCCGCGTCCACTATGGCGTGGGTGGCGGTGGGACTGGCCAGGAAATAGAAGACCACGATCAGCATGATCTTGATGGCCACCAGCACGTTGTCCAGGGTGAAGGGATGCAGGTGGTACAGAGCCAGGGCCCCCAGCATCAAAAAGCTGCCCAGGGTGTCCATCTTGCCAGCCGGGTGCAGGCGGGAATAAAAATCCGGAAAGCGCAGGATGCCCACCGCGCCACCGGCGAAGAACACCAGGCCCAGGCCCAGGATTATTATCACCACCAGATTCATGAGTCGTTAGCCGCCTCCCCTCTCAGCGGCCAAGGCCGCCCCTTTTCTGGAAATAGCGGGCCGCTGCCAAAACGGCCACGAAGTTCAAAAGGGCGTAGGCCAGGGCGATGTCCACGAACATGTCCACCCGGTGAAACAAAAGCCCCACCAGCACCAGGAGCACCGTGGTCTTGCTGCCGATGGCGTTGACTCCTATGAGCCGGTCCAGCACGCTGGGCCCGAACAGGGCCCGGTACAAGGAGAGCACCATGATCAGGCACAGGATCAGGCTGGCGTAGAGGAAAATCTTGTCCATTAATCCTCCCCAAAGGTGCGGGCCACGCGCTTCTCCATCTCCCCAGGCAGGGCCTCGCCGGAGAAGCGGTCTATGGCATGCACCACGAAATCGCCGTCCGGGCTGACCCTGACGGTGATGGTTCCCGGAGTCAGGGTTATGGAGTTGGCAAAGGTCAAAAGAGCCATCTCGCTCTTTAGCGTGCTGCGAAAACGGACCATGTGGGGATCGATGAGCTGGAGCATGCGGGGATGGAAGGTGAGGTAGAGCAGGTGCAGGTTGGCCAGAAATATCTGATAGAGCAACCAAGGCACATAGAGGGGGAAGCGCCACCACAGGCGGAAGGTCTGGCGGGGATGAGGGGCATGGGGAAACAGCAGATCGCCGGATAAAAAAGAGACCAGGGCGCAGGAAATGACTCCCAGGATCAGGTGGAAGGCGTCGAAGCGCCCTGACAGCACCACCCAAAGGGCCATGAGTGTGGGGAAAACAAACAGAAAGGCGTAAAAGCGTTTGACCGGACGAATCTGACCTGAGATTACTTGTGCTTCAGCTTGATACCGCTCTTGGGGAGTGGGCGGCTTCTGCATGAGCGTTCACCTCTAGGAGCTGCGGCGGTAAGTCTACCTAGCTGGAGGGCGCCGGGTGGCCAAGATTATTCTGTGCAATCTACGTTGTGGTGTGGGCGTCCTCGTAACTTTCACTCTGGGTTCGCTTCAACTTCCCGCCGGGCTTCCGGGCAAACACCCCATAACCCACCGGTCAACTGCAATTCGGGGACCAGTATATGCGAGCCGAGGTGGCCTTGGCAACCGGCGATTTTTTTCCAGCACCGCGGGGGGGTAATTGCCAGGCGAGCCGGCCATGGTTTATGATGAAATATTCGATATGGACACCATCAGGAGAACAGTATGACCTGGGGGACGTTTCAAGGCTAACCAAAGTTAAGGAGGTCGGCGCATGGCGGTGGTCAGTATCTCGCGGCAGTTCGGGGCCGGAGGCCGAACCTTGGGAGTTCTGGTGGCGGCCGAGTTGGGATACCACTTTTTGCATGAGTCCCAACTAGACCAGTTGGCCGACAAAGCCGCGGGCAGCGCGCCTGCTTCCGAGGTGGGGCAAAGCCAGTACCGCCGCCAGGTAGTGGAGCTTCTTACGTCCTTGGCGCCCAGCAACTTCATGGACCGCTGGACCAGCCCCGAGGGGGACGACAAGGGCCACATAGAGCGCCTGACCCAGGTGGTCCAGGAACTGGCCGACGAGGGCAATGTGGTCATGCTGGGCCGAGGCAGCCAGTTCACCCTACGCTACCGGCCGGACACGGTGCGCATCTTGCTGGTGGCCGAGTTGCCCCAACGCATAGGCTTCATGATGAAAAACTACAACCTGGACCAAATTTCAGCCAAACGTCTGATATCCGAGGCTGACAAAAAACGGGCCCGGTTCCTAAACAACTTTTATCCGGGCGAACCGGATGAAGCCAGCTTGTACCACCTGGTGCTCAACACCAGCCTACTATCCCTGGAGGGGGCCACATCTCAGGTGACCAAACTGGTTAAACGCGTCGAGGCGGACCTAAAAAAGCAGGCCCAGATCTGAGGACTGCGGCGTGAGCCCATCAAGCATAACGCGGAGTAGCTAAATGGCGGTGCTGACTATTTCCAGGCAATTTGGAGCGGGCGGCAAGACCCTGGGCGCCAGGGTGGCCCAGCGTTTGGGTTACGAGTTCGTGGACGAAGGCCTGATGGACAAGGTGGCCGAAAAGGCCAATGTCTCGGTCAAGTGGGTCGAAGGGGTGGAGCGCGAAGCCGGCGGCCATTTGATGCGTTTTTTATCCACGCTGGTGCCCTCCAGCTTCATTGACCGCCACCTGGGCGAAAGCGGCTCGGACTTCGACGAGAAGCGCTACGTGGAGTTCCTTACCCGCATCATCAAAGACCTGGCCCGGGAGGACAACATGGTGATCCTGGGCCGTGGCAGCCAATTCATCCTGCGCCGCGACCCCAACGCCTTGCATGTGCTGTTGGTGGCCGAACGGGCCGACCGCATCAAGTTCATGGTGCGCAACTACAACATGGAGCCGGAAAAGGCCGAGGCCATGATAAACCGCGAGTCACGCAGGCGGGAGCGCTATCTGGCCAACTTCCACCAGGGCGACCCCAACGACCCCAGCCTGTATCACATGGTGCTCAACACCAGCCTGGTTCCCCTGGAAGCGGCCGGGGAGCAGCTTGTGGAGTTGGTGCTGGGCGCGGTGGACCTCAGCGCCGAGCCCATCTGGGATTAAGTTTTTTCCGCCCCGGGCGGCGTTTGAGCCGCCGCCCGGGGCGGCCGCATCCTTACGAGGAAGCATGCCCCTCCAGAAACCCCATTCCCGGGACCAAGAAACCATTTTGGATGGCTTGAGCCTGCTGGCCCGTTTCTACTGGGGCCCGGACCAAGAGCTTTGCGAAGAGTTGGCCAGCCCGGCGGGCCGCGACCTTTTCACCCGTCTGGCCCGGCTATTGCCCGCCGCAGCCCCCACCCTGCGCTCCATGCAGGCCCTGCTGCAAGGCGCCGATTCGCCCCAAGCCCTGTGCGATGAGTTGGAGCCGGCCTATGTGGCCGCTTATGTGAACAGCCCGGGGGGAACTCCGTCGCCCCTTTACCATTCCTGTTACGTGGGCCAGGGTCTGATAATGGGGCCGCCCGCCGGAGCCATGGCCCTGCGCCTGGAGCAGGCCAGTCTGAGCCTGGGGGAAAAAGCCGGCGAGCCTCCGGACCACTTGGCCGTGGAACTGGAATACCTAATTTTTTTGTTGGAGGAAGGATTGGCCGGCCGGCAGCCCCAGGGGGTGGCCCAGGCCGCGGAGTTGGCCCGGCGCTTCATGCTGCCCTGGGTTAGGGAGTTCGCCGCCCGTCAGAACGATGCTTCTTCGCCTCTGCTGCCCCTGACCGCCCGGCTGCTGGTGCACCTCTTGGAAGAGGTGGCCACGCAGGCCGGGCCCGAGGCCAGCCAAAAAGAGCGGCCCTAGGGAGCGGCGGCCGCGGCCAGGGCCGCCCTGATGCGCCCCAGCACCGCCCGGGTGTCGCCGATGTGCCCCGCCAGGATGGAGATTATCTTCCAGCGCCCCTTACCGGTGCGTTGGATCAGATAGGCCACGGGCAGTTCGGGCTCGCCCAGGCAGTGGAACACCTCCCGCCCCCGGTCGGCGAACAAGGGAAACAGCACCTGCTTTTCACGCCGGAAGCGTTTCACCTCGCGGTTGAGGCTGCCCACCCCCAGGCCCAGCATCTTCAGGCGGCCCCTGAGCGCCGGATCGGCCTCGATATCCTTATACAGGTGGTTGTAGGAGGCCACCTCCTTGAGGCAGCCATAGCAAAGCTCGTTGTAAAGCTCCACGAACAAAAAGCCGGCGGCCACGTCCTCCAGGGCGAAACTGGGCTCCTGGTGCTTCAGACCCAGGTAGGCGCGGTCGGCGGCCTTGTCCAGGACCACCAGACGGCAGGAGGGGAAGTAGTCGCCGGTCCTGAGCCCCCCGGGCTTGGCGTTGGGGGCGGCCCGGCCTTGCAGGGCCAGCCAGCCATGCCATCCGGCGGGGTAGCGCAGAACCTGCTTGTAGCCCATGTCCACCGCCCAGCGGGCGGCGATGCCGCTGCGCAGGCAGCGGAAGCTGCGGCAGTAGATGATCAGGGGGCGGTTCTTGTCCGGCCCCACCAGCTGGGCCAAGCGCTTGGCCTTGGCCGGGTCCAGGGTGGCGCGGTCGCCCAAATGAAACTCCAGGTTGACTGCGCCGGGGATGTGGGCCTGGGCGTATTCATAGTCCGGGCGCACGTCCAACAAGACCGGGGCGGGCCGGGCGGCCAGCAGGGGCTGGAGCTGTTTACCGCCGATGATTTGGTATCCGCCGTGCTTGGCCTCGGCCTGCACCTGGGCCCACCAGGCAGGCGGCGGGGCGGCCTGGGCGTTGGTGACGCAAATGACCAGCAGGAGCAGCAGCAGGGCGGCGATGGCGTGGCCCGGCCCCCCGGCCAGGGGGACCAGGCCTCGCACCTGCGATGAGAGGTAGCCGCGCAACCGTTGCCTACTTGGGCGGGCTGATCTTGCAGCTGCCGTCGGGGTTGAAGGTGATCTCGCCGTCGATGTAGTACACGCTGGTCATGGCCGGGCGCTTGTCCTTGATCATGTAATAGGCCTCGCCGCTGCGCGCGCCGGTGCCGCAGACAAACACCACCGGCTTGTCCTGGGGCAGCTTGTCCAGGTTCTTCTCCAGCTGGTCCACCGGGATGTTCACCGAGCCCTTGATGGAGCTGGCCTTGAACTCGCCGGAATCGCGCACGTCCACCACGTACATGCTGCCCGGCTTTTTGACCAGGGTCTCCTGGAAGAAGGCGAAGTCCACGCTGCCCTCTTCCTTGCCGGCCTTCAGGCCGCCCTTGGCCTTTTTGGCGGCGGCAGGAACTGCGGCGGCGGCTACGCCGGCCCCGTAGACCTTCTTCCAGTTGGGGTAGCCCTTGGCAAAGACTTTGACGTTGGTGTAGCCCAAGGCCTGGGCCTTGAAGGCGGACTTATGGCTGAGCGAGCACTTGAGCCCCTCGCAGTAGAAGATGATCAGGGCGTTTTTGTCCGCGGGCAACAGGCCCTTCATCTTGTCGAAGCTGCTGTCGGGCATGGACAGGGCGCCGGGAACGTGGCCCTTGTCGTACTTTTTCATCTTGGGCCGGGCGTCGACGACCAGGCCAACGGTCTTGCCGTCCAACACTTCCTTCACCGCCGGGGCCTCCACGATCACCGGGAAGGTCTTGAAGGCGGGCGCGGCCTTGGCCACCGGGTCCGGGCCCACCACGCCGGGGCCGTGCAGCTTCTTCCACTGGGGGTAGCCCTCGTCGTAGACCACGATGTTGTTATAGCCCAGGGCCTGGGACTTGAAAGCGGCCTTGTGGCTCAGGGCGCACTTGAGGCCGCCGCAGTAGAAGATGACCAGGGCGCTCTTGTCCTTGGGCAGCTTGCCCAGGTTCTTGTCGAACTGGGTGGCGGGCAGGTTAACCGCGCCGGGGATGTGGCCCTTGAGATACTTTTTCTGGTAGGGGCGGGCGTCGTAGATGTAGCCAACCACCTTACCGTCCACCACGTCCTTTACAAAGGGCGCGTCAACGGTCTGGGGATAGCGCTTGAAGGCCGGCTCGCCGGCGGCCAGGGCCGGGACGGCCAGGGCCAGGGCCAAGAGCATGACCATGAGCGCCATGGCGCTTTTACTGAGAAACCTCATGTCTGAATCCTCCTCTAAACTACCTCCGAGGGTTTATTTTCTTCCAACTCCTCGTACCAGAGTTGGTGATGATGCTTGGCGTATTCGGCGGGCACCGTGCCGGTGAACATGGAGATGAAGGCCGGGCGCTCGTCCTTGCTGATGGCGGCCATGTAGATGTGCAGAATCAGCAGGGCGGTGGTCACTCCGGCGGCGATGAAATGCACGGTGATGGACCACTGCACCAGCCAAGTGTCGGCCGCGCTCAGGAAATATTTACTGAAGAGCATGATGAAGCCGGTGCCGATGAGCACCAGGGCACCCATGATGATGCCCTGGGCGGCCAGCTTTTGGCCCGCGTTGTAATATTCCTGGGGCGGCAGGTGGCCGTCGTAGCCCAGGGGCTTTACCAGCTTGGCCATCATCTTGTAGCCCAGGGTCATTTGCAGGTTCTTCTTGATCATCCACTGGATGTCGCGGTTGGGCTCCAGGCTGAAGGTGGAGTTCAGGAAGGGGGCCACGAAGCGGCTCATGCCCCAGAAAAAGTAGACCACCCACACCGCCAGCCAAATGAGCGCCACCACCCAGTGGGCCACCAGCAGGTTGGCCCCGCCGCCGAACACGGCCCGCACCGCCTTGGGGTACCAAGCGCCCAAGGGGTTGAGCTCCGGGTTCTGGATAAGGGCCAGGCCGGTGAACAGCAGGAAGAACCAGCAGGCCGCATTGAACCAATGTATGAATATGCCCGCCTTGGTGTGGCGGGGAATCATTTTGGGGCTACTCATGGCCGCCCTCCTGGTGGTGCTCCTCCGGGGGCGGGGAGTCGTTTTTGAGCATCAACTGCTTGCCCAGCATGGCCAGCACCCCCAGGCCGGTGAGCCCCACCACCACCTTCACCGCCGGGTCGGCCAGATTCTTCCAGAACTCGAAGGCTCCGGGCATCTGGGCCTTCACCGGCCAGCTCTTTAGGCCCGCATCGCCCAGGTAGTAGATGTTGGGGTCGGTGTTGCTCTGGGCGTTGACCACCTGGGTGGCCTTGTCCTTTTGCTGGGCCATGAGCTTGCCCGCCGGGGAGGCCGGGTCGTTGAGATCGCCGAAGGCCCGGGCCTTGGTGGGGCAGGTGCTCACGCAGGCCGGCTCCAGGCCCACCGCCCGGCGGCCGGCGCAGAAGTCGCACTTGTCGGCCACCTTGAGCTTTTCGTTGCGATAGCGGGCCCCGTAGGGACAGGCCTTGATGCACTGGCCGCAGCCGATGCACAAGTCCCGGTCGATGACCACCATGCCGTCGGCCTTGTTCTTGTAGGTGGCCCCGGTGGGGCAGGCGCTCACGCAGGTGGGCTTGTCGCACTGCATGCAGTTGCCCGGCTGGAACACCATGCGGCCGCGCTTCTTGGCCTGCCAGTCGGCGTCGCCGCTTTTTATCCAATTTCGCCAGTTGTCGCCAGGCACATCGTTGGCCACCTTGCAGGCGGCCATGCAGCCCTTGCAGTCGATGCAAAGCCCGGCGTCGACAACCATGCCTAGCTGTTTAGCCATCAGGCCGCCTCCTTACCCACCCGCACCCAGGTCTCGTGCATGGCCATGTTTCCTGTGATCTGGTCGAACTCGTCGCCCAGCACCTCGGCGATGCAGGCGCCCTTGCCGTAGATGTTGGCCAGGCCGGGGCTCAAAACCCCGAAGCCGGTGGCCATGTACACCGTGTCCGGCCGGGTTTCATGGGTCACCTTGGCCTGGATGCGCTGCTTGCCCGCCTTGCTCTTCACCCACACCCAATCGCCGTCTTTGACGTCCAGCTCCTGGGCCCGGTCCGGGTGTATCCACAGGTGGTTGGTGGGCTGGAACTTGGCCAGCAGGGCGTTGTTCTGGCTGGAGGACTGGGTGATGACCGCGTTGCGCCCCACCACCATGCGCATGCGGGCATGGCCGCCGGGCTTGGGCGGGGTGTACACCGGCATGGGCTCGATGCCCATCTCCGCATAGCGGCTGTTGTACAGCTCTATCTTGTGGGACTTGGTCTTGTATATCTTGCCCTCGTACACGCCGTAGAGCTTGGAGGGGTTGTAGTAGACCCCGTCGCGCCTCAGGGCGTCCATGGCGCCGGGCAGTTCGGCAAGCTGCTTGTCGCGGAACTGCTCCACGGTGAAGTCGAAATACTTGCCCAGTCCCAGGCGCGCCGCCACCTGCTGCATCACCCAGAAAACCGGCTTGGACTCGTAGAGCGGAGCCACCACCGGGTCGCGCATGACCACGCAGGCGCAGGCGCTGGAGCCCTGTTGGGCCGAGCAGGGGTCTTGGCGCTCCAGATAGGTCTGGCTGGGCAGAACCAAGTCGGCCATCCAGGCGGTGTCACTCATGTGGATGTCCATGCACGCCACGAACTCCATGGAGTCCAGCATGGCCACGGTCTTGGAGCGGTTGGCCGCCGTCTGCATGGGGTTGGTGTGATACACGAAAAAGCCCTTCACCGGATAGGGCTTGCCGTCGAGCACCGCGTCCCGGGCCAGCTTGAAAGAGCCCTCCTCGGGGAACATGAGCTTGGCCTTGCCCGCGTCGATGCGGTCCTCGGGGTTGGACTCGTAAAAGGGCGCTTCAAAGGGAATGCCCCCGCCCAGGCCCACCACCCGGGCGGCGGTGAGGCCGCCGGGGCGGTCCCAGTTGCCCAACAGGGCGTTGACGATGGCGTAGGAGCGGCGAATCTGGGTGGAATCGGTGTAGTTGGAGCTGCGCCGTCCGGGGTAGACCATGGCCGCGGGCGCGGCGGCGGCCAGCTCCCGGGCGATGCGCTGGATATCTTCGGCGGGTATGTCGCACTGCCCGGCCGCCCACTGGGGGGTGTAGGGCTCCACGTGCTTGGCAAGTTGCTCGATACCGTAGGTCTTGTCGGCCACGAACTTCTTATCGTAGAGATTTTCGGTGATGAGCACATGGGCCACAGCCAGCATGAAAGCCATATCGGTGCGGGGCTTGATGGCGAACCATTCGTCGGCCTTGGCCGCGGTCTTGGTGTAGCGCGGGTCCAGCACCACCAGCTTGGCCCCGTTTTTCATGGCGCTCATCAGGTCCATGCTGTCGGGAGTGACCAGGGACTCGAAGCGGTTGGCCCCGGCCATGACCACATACTTGGTGTAGAGCATGTCCGGGATGGGCACCTCGCCGAAGGTGTCCAAAAAGGCCCGGGTGCCGGCTATGAGGCACATGGACTCGTGGCTCAGGGTGTTGTAGGAGCCGTAAGCCTCGGCGAAGCGGTGCACGAAGGTGGACTGCATGTCCGAGCCCGCCATGAACATGAAGCCGCAGCGGGTGTACTGGTCCCCGATCTGCTTGAAATTGGCGGCCATGAGGTCCAGGGCCTGATCCCAGGAGATGCGCTTGAACTTGCCCTCGCCGCGCTCGCCCACCCTGAGCAGGGGGTATTTCAGGCGGTCGGCGCCGTAGACCTGCTCCACCCCGGCGTTGCCCTTGGCGCAGAGCATGCCCCGGGACTTGAGGAACTTGGGGTTGGGGTCCAGCTTCTGGATCACCCCGTCCTGCACCCTGGCGATGAGGCTGCACTTGTTGAAGCACATGTCGCAGACGCTGAACTTGCTCTCAAAGCCGGGCTTGATGCCCCCGGCGGCCTGGGCAGGCCTGGGCCCGGTGACACCGCCACCAATCGCCGCCGCCGCGCCGGCCGCGCCGGCCAGCTTCAGAAAGCCCCGCCGGGAAATGCCTCGGCTGCTTGTCTGGGCCATGATCGATTCTCCGCTCCTAAAACCGATGTAAAGCCGGGGCGCGGCGACCCAAGGCCGCCGCGCCGGGGTCTGCTACTTGCACTTGGCCGGGGAGGGGGAATCCTTGGCGTGGCCCCAGAGGTAGGCGTAGATGTCATTGATGTCTTTGTCGGACATCTTGGCCCACTCGGCCTTGCAGGCCAGCTTGTCGCGGGCCTCGAAAGTGGTTTTCCACTGCGCCTGGGTTTTGGAAATGGGGCTGAGTTCCTTGGCCTTGCCGTTTTCAACGTGACAAACCCGGCAGTTTTTGCGGTAGAGGTACTTGCCCTTGCGGGAATTGCCCTTGTCGCCGGAGGCCAGGGCCAGGCCCAGGCTGGCTCCGATGAAACTTACGATCAGCAGCATCACCATCAAACGCTTGAACATTACTTTCTCTCCTTGCGCCGCAGCCGGCCCCGGGCCGGCGTTTTACATCTGTAATTTTACGGTTGCTTACCCTGACGGCTGTTGTCGCCTTTGGACTGTGGAGTACAGCAACAGGCGTGCCAGAAGAGGGTTGATAACTATTTTATCTATTATTTAAGAGTGTAAGCCTTAATGGCTTACATGGGAACCTGTTAATGCAAGAGTACAATGTGTTTATTTTGTTAACATATGTTAACAAGTTGCAGGCGGCGGCACATGGAGCCTGGGGGACGGACTGAATTGACCTCTGGTCGGCTTACATGGTTAACTATTTGTTATGGTGTGGTTATTTTCTAATCACCCCAGCCGGAAAAATTAATATAAACCAGATCCATGACCAGATCGGGCGGGAATCTAAGCAACTTAACGCCCACAATTTAATAGGAGTGAAGCCCTTCCCTCCGCTAGTTTTTTAGTTGTTTTGCATATTATGTGTGGCAGTTAGGCCTTAAACCCGCAGGGGAACCCACCGTAAACATGGCTGACAGGTGTTAACTGTTAACAGGCGGACCCGCTTGAGGCTCGGCCTGGAGGCCGCCGCAAGAAGAGGAGCCGGTCAGCAGGTAAAGCTCTATGTCCCTGTCCAGGCCCTTGGGGCGCACGCTGAAGGTGCGGCCCACCTGAATCTGGCCGGGCAGCAGGTCGCGTATTTCCTGGGAGACCACGATTTCGCCGCCCTCGGCCTGGGACTGGATGCGCTGGGTCAAATTGACCGGGCCGCCCACGATGCCGTACTTGGTGCGGGCGGGCGATCCGATATTGCCCACCACCACCTCTCCGAAGTTGAGGCCGATTCCGGTGGCCAGTTGGGGCCGCCCTTGCGCGGCGGCCTCCTGGGTGAACTCCGCCGTGGCCGCTTGCAACTCCAGGGCGCAGCACACAGCCTGGCGCACCGCCTCGGCTTCGCCCTGCTCCAGGCTGTCGAAAAAGGCCAGCACCGCGTCGCCCAGAAAGTCCACGATGATGCCCTCGTGGCGCTGGATCACCTCGATGAAGCGCGAAAGGTAGCGGTTTATCACCCCGATAGTCTCCTCGGGGCTCAGGGTGTCGCACAGGGCGGTGAAGCCGCGCACGTCGGTCATCATGATGGCCACCTTGCGCTTTTCCCCCCCCAGCAGGGTGGCATCGGGCCGGCTCATGAGGCGCCGCGCCACCGCCGGGTCCACGTAGCGGCCAAAGGTGTCGCGGATGTAGTCCTTTTCCTTGAGACCGGCGACCATGGTGTTAAAGCTGTGGGCCAGGCGGAAAAACTCGTCGTTGCGCCGGGGCACGGGTACGTCATCGTAATGGCCCATGGCCACCTGGCGGGCGGCCTGGCATACCTGGCGCACCGATCCGGCCACCTGGCCGGTGACCATGAAGATGAGCACCAGCACCAAGCCCACGCAAATCAGGCCGGCCACCACGTAGGCTTTCAAAAATTGCTCCACCGGCGCCAGCACCACGTCGCCCCGGGCGAGCATCACCAGAGACCAAGGGGCCCGGCTCAGGTGGTAGAAACCGGCCACTTCCCTGGCCGGATGGCCCGGGCCCAATATGGTCCCCGAGTTTTTGGAAAGCACTTCGGTGAGCACCTTCAGTTGGAAGGCGTCGCCCGAGGCCCCCAAGCGGCCGCCCAAGGGATGGGCCTCGGCCCCACGGGCCAGCACCCGCCCGGTGTTTTCAACCAAGTAGACGTTGTCGCTCTGCCACCAGTTGAGGGCCCGGAGGTCCTCCAAGAGGTGGGCGAAGCGCATCACCACCTCCAGCCGGGCCACCGGCCGTTTGTCCTCGTTGCTGAGGTCAAAGATCAGGGTCACCGTTTCAGCGCCCACGGCGGCGTCCAGTCGGGGGCTGGTCACCTGGGCCACCTCCACCCGGTGAAAACGCATGGTTCCCATGCCTTCGGCGGCCCCCGGCGCGGCGGGACCGCCGGCGCTAAAAGCCCGTCCGCGCCCCATGCCCGCACCGGGCGTGAGCCCGCCGTTTGGGGGCATCAGCACCGGATCTCCGGCATCGGTCAGGATCAGCTTAACCCGAGTGACTCCGGGCAGGCGAGCCAGGAGCTCCTCCCATTCCTGCACGCTGCCTGGGGCCAGGCCGGCCATGCGGTTGATGAGCTTCACCGCGTCTTCGGGCTGCTCCAGGCGCATGTCCACGGCATGGGCCGCCCGCGAAAGGCTGAGTATGGCCGAGTCGCGCCACTGGTCCAGCAAGCGGTCGCGGGCAAAGAAAAAGCCCGCCGCGCCCAGGCCCAGCAAAAGCAGGGCCACGGGCAACAGCAAAAGCACCATGAGGCGCTGGCGCAGGCTGGTCAGACCAAAAGGCACGGGGTTTGCTCCCTTGACCCCCCGCGCTTGCGGGGGGTCCGTGACGCATTTAACCTAGTATATATGAACCCAACTCGCCGGATGCAAGGCGAGCCTTCAAACCCCGGCTCCAGCCGGCCTTTTCGCCTGAAAAAAGGACGGCGTAAAGGCCACTTGACTGATAGAATTTATACGATAAGTAACTCATGCGAGGGCAAAAATCGGATTGCTGCCCAATTCCGAACATCGCCTTGGCCGCCAGGCCCCGGGGCCAAGCCAGCCCGCCGGCGCCGCCGAGCCTTTTACCCTTGAAAACAGACCGCCGCCGGCCGCCAGGAAGGTTGTTCACCCCGGCCACCTGGAGATTTAATCACCATGTTCAAGGACAAAAACCTTGAGTTAAAGACCCGCACCCGGCCCGTGGCCCGGGCCACTTTTTTGCTCTACGCCGCCCTGATTCTGGCCGCCTTGCTCATCGGCTACGTTAGCTATCAGTACTCCTTCAACATGATGGAGAAAAGCTATCAAACCTTCTATTTGAACAAGGCCCAGATGATCGTGCACGCGGCGGAGGGCCACTCCGGCCAATCGGACCGGGACTTCCTGCAAGCCCTGAGCAAGTACTGGCGGACGGCGGGCAACAAACCCTCCGACGAATACATCTGCGTGGTGGACACCAAGGGCGACCTTCTGCTGCACACCGCCCGCCCGGATTCGGTGGGAAAATACGCCGGTGACAACCCCATTCTGGACGGTTCGGCGACGGACCCCAAAAAGCTCTGCGACCTGGTGGTGGCCCAGTCCAACTACGCCGGCAAGTACATCTCCAGCGAGGGCAAAGACCAGATCGCCGCCTTCTACGCCATCCCTCAGCGCAAATGGATGCTGGGGGTGCACCGTTCCCGCTCGGCCCTCTACGCAGAAATCGAGGACGGCTTCCGCCCCCTGTTGGTGGGTTTTTTGTCGGTTTGCGGCATCCTCATGCCCGTGTTTTTGTTTCTGCTGTTCAGGACCTACAGCGGGGCCCAGCGAAAGCAACTCGTCTACGAAAACGCCCTGCGCGAAAGCGAGCAGCGCTACCAGTCCCTGGTGGACACCATGCCCCAGGCCCTGTGCCGCACCGACCGCGAGGGCAAGCTGACCTTTGCCAACCGCTCCCTGCTGGCCAACCTAGGCCAGCCCTTGGAATCCTGCCAGGGCAAGAGTCTGCACCAGCTTTACCCGGGGCACCTGGCCGAAAAATTCGTGTCCGACGAGTTGGAGGTCATGAGCAGCGGGCGCACCCTGGACGTGGTCTATGAATACCAAGACCTGAATGGGACCCAGCGCCGCTTCATGGAAGCGGTGCGCCATCCGGTGCGCGACACCGGTGGCGCCATCGTGGGGGTGCAGAGCATCTTATGGGACGTGACCGACAGGAAACTGGCCGAGGAGGACCTCAAGTACACCAAGGCCCAACTGGAGACGGTGCTGCAGTCGGTGCCTTCGGGCATCTTCGCGGTGGACAAACAGTGCCGATTCACCATCGTGAACCAGCAGGCGGAAAAGCTCATGGGCTTCTCCCAGGAAGACGCCCTGGGCAACCCCGCCGCCCAGTTCATACCCGACACCAAGCTCCACCGGATATTGGAAACCGGCAAGTTGGAAATGGGCAAGCCATTCGCCCACAACGGCCGCACCTTCCTGGTGAGCCGCAGCCCCATCATGGAAGAAGGGAGCATCGTCGGCGCGGTGTCGGTGTTTCAGGACGAGTCCGAGCTGGAAGCGGTGCAAAAGCAGGTGGAGGAGCTTAGGCGGCTAAACGACGAGTTGTCCTCGCTCATTGAAAACTCCCACGACGGCATTTTGATCACCGACACCCATCAGGTGCTCACGGTCAACCCCAGCATCGGCCGCATCACCGGCCTGGCTCCCTCATCCCTGGAGGGGCGGGAAATCAGCGAGTTGGACTCGGAGCGCCACGTGTGCATGGCCGTGGTGCAGGCGGTGTTCCGCCACGTCAGGAACCACCACTCCTCCATCACCATGCGCCGCAAGCTCAAAAGCGGCAACGAGATTTTCGTCACCGGCACCCCGGTGTTGGACAGCTTCGGCCAGGTGGTTCGGGTGGTGATGAACGTACGCGACGTCACCGAACTGCACTCCCTGGGCGAGCGTATCAAGATGCTTTCCCTGGTCTGCCTGGATGAAGACGCGGCGGCCGCCAGCCCGGAGGCGGCCTACGGCATCGTGGCCGAGAGCCCGGCCACCCGCAATCTCCTGGATCTGGCCATGAGGGTGGCCCAGGTGGACTCCACCGTGCTCCTCAGCGGTGAAAGCGGCGTGGGCAAGGACGTGTTGGCCAAGCTCATCCACAACCTGAGCAAGCGCCACGACAAGCCCTTGGTCTCCCTGAACTGCGGAGCCATCCCCGAGCACCTGCTGGAGAGCGAACTGTTCGGCTACGAAAAAGGCGCCTTTTCCGGAGCCGACCGCTACGGCAAACCGGGCCTGTTCGAGGAGGCGACCGGGGGCACCGTGTTTTTGGACGAAGTGGGCGAGTTGCCCCTGAGCCTGCAGGTGAAACTCCTCAAGGTCTTGCAGGAGCAACGCTGCCGCCGCCTGGGCAGCGTGAAGACCGTTGATCTGGATATTCGCATTTTGGCGGCCACCAACCGCGACCTGAAGCAGATGGTGAGCGAAGGCCAGTTTCGCGAAGACCTTTTCTACCGCCTGTACGTGGTGCCCATCGAGGTGCCCCCTCTGCGGGAGCGCCGCGAGGACATTCTGCCCTTGGCCCTGCGTTTTTTAAAAACCTACAACAAGAAGTACGGGGTGACCCGCACCCTGGGCCACGAGTTGTTGAGGGTGCTGGAGACTTACCAGTGGCCCGGCAACGTGCGCGAGTTGCAAAACGTCATCGAGCGCCTGGCGGTCACGGCCGACACCGAGGTGCTGGAGCCGCGCCATTTGCCCCGCTCCATGTCCGAGGGGCCGGACGAGCCCCCCGCGCCGGTGGTGTGGGTCACCGGGGACATGAAGCTGCGCGAGGCCCGGGACGAGTTGGAAAAGCAGCTCATCCAACGGGCTCTGGCCCAGACCAAAAACACCAGAGAGGCGGCAAAACTCCTTGGAGTCACCCATTCCACGGTTGTGCGCAAGGCCCAAAAATACGACCTGCCCATCGACGGTGGGACCACCCTGCACTAGACCGGGTAATTTTCAGGGGAGCGCGGCGGGGACTGGGGCTCCGTTTCCACCCTATCGTTGCGGCGTAGATGTTGGCGAAGCGGTATCAAGCCCTCCACCACAGCACGATAGCCGTGGCCATGAGCATAAGGGACACCACTTGGCGGTAGAGCCGATTGGAAGCCTTGGCAAAGGCCCAAAAACCAAGGGCCGAGCCCGCGATCACCGCCGGGCTGTAGATCAAGCTGCCCCGCAGTCCTTCCCAGGAAAACATCCCCCCCGCCCCATAAACAAAGGCCATGAGGATGAATTGGATGCTGAAAAACGAGGCCAGAAAGCTTTTGGCTTTCAGGGCGTCATCGCTCACCGACATGATGTACAGGGCCGCCGGGGGGCCTCCGATGGTGTAGGCCCCGAAAAAGGAGCCGCTGACAAAGCCGCAAAACCGGCCCCACCAAGGGCTTTGGGCGTGGCGGGCCACGAAGGCCTTGCCCGCGGGCAGGGCGTTGAACAGCACCACCGCCGCTATGAAGCCGGCAAGGGCCCGCTTGAGCGCCGCTTCGGGCAAGTTGTAAAGCATGAAGGTGCCGATGGCCAGGCCCAGAGCGGTGCCTAGCACCAAGGGGCGCATGGGCCCCCAGGAAAAGTGGGCCCGGTAGTGCCAAGCCTGGTACAGAAACAGGGCCAGGCAATAGGGAAACTGCAAGGCCACCGCGTCCTTGATGGGCAGCAGAAGGGCCAAAAGCGGCACCGACACCAGGGCGAAGCCGAAGCCGGCGAAGCTCATGGTGAAACCGCTGACCAAAAAGATTAGAGCCAGAGCCAGTTCCTGTGGCATCACTCCCGCTTTTCCGGTGACGACACTTCCGTCTGGGGATACAGGCTGAAATCCACCGCCTTGCCCGGGGGGAGCACCGTCAAGCCCGAATCCGGCCGCCCGGCCAACAGGCGCCGCAGCCAGTCTCTGTGGCCCCGCTGCTCTCGGTAGGCCAGGTCAAAGAGCGTGGCCATGTCCCGGGCGTAGCGCCGGTGGCGGGGCAAGAGCCCCGCCCCGGTGTCCACCAGGATCACCCGATCATAGCCCGCCAGCATCTGCTCGCCCACCCACAGGGCGTCCTCGTCGCCAAACTTGTCCCTGGTGACGAAGTACTCGCTGTAGGGGGTCTGGCCGTGATCGATCCAGCCGGGGGTGAGATAGAAGGTGCCGCCGCAGCCCACGCAGGGATTCGCCTGGGCGGAGCCCAGGAGCAGGGGCACGCAGTCGTGGGCCAGCGGCAGCACCAGGTTCACCCGCGAGGAGGTGAGCCCTTGCATGCCTCCCCCGCAAAAGCCGTAGGCCAAGATCACCCGGTCAACGGCCGGGTCCCGCTCCAACTCGGCCAGGGCGTCGGCCAACTCCAGGCGCAGTTGGTCCGGGTAGCGGTGCAGGCCCTGATCCAGGTAGCGAACCCGATCCTCGGACACCTCCAGGCTGGCGAGCTCCGGCTGGAAAACCCGGCAGGCCAGGACCATGGCCCCGGAAAGATCATGGGCCGTGGTGGGCCGGCTCACCCCCCCAGGCCTCTCACCAGGAACAAGGCCATGCTCAGGCCCATGACGGCATAGGAGGCGCCGGTCAGGCGATTGGCCCATACCGGGCCCATGAAGCCCGTTGCCTTGCCCAGGACCGCGCCCAGGGCCAGGACCCCCCCGGAGATGGCCAGCGCCCAGGTCAGGGCCGGTAAATAAGCGGGCATGACCGTGTCTTCTCCCCTAGGATTCGGCGCGGCAGGAGCCCATGAGGTCTCCCGCGCCGTCCAGCTTGGTGAATATCTTGGCCCCTTCCTCGTAGAGCGACTCCATGACCTCGCTCTTTATCTGGCGATAGCGCTCGGTGGCCAGGACCTTGAAATCCCTGGGCCGGGGCAGGTCCACCTCCACCGTGGTCTTTATGGTGCCCGGCAGGTTGGTCATCACCAGTATGCGGTCGCCCAGGAACAGGGCTTCCTCGATCTCCGAGGTGATGAACAGCATGGTCAGGCCGGTCTCCCGGTACAGGGCCAGCAGGTACTCCTGCATCAGCTCCCGGGTCATGACGTCCAGGCCCCGGAAGGGCTCGTCCAAGATCATCACCTGGGGGCTCATGACCAAGGCCCGGCAAAGTTCGGCCCGGCGCTGCATGCCGCCGCTGAGTTGGGCAGGGTATTTGTCCTTGAAGTCCTTGAGCCCAACCTTCTCCAGCAGGGCCATGGCCCGCTGCTCGGCCTCTGCCTTGTTCATGCCCCCCAGCATGGTGGGGCCAAAGGTGGCGTTTTTCATCACCGTCATCCAGGGCCAAAGGGCGGTCTCCTGAAAGACCATGATGCGGTCGCGGCCCGGGCCGGTCACCGGCTTGCCGTTGATGAGCGCCTTGCCCGAATCGGGGTGGTCATAGCCCGCGGCGATGTTGGCCAGGGTGGACTTGCCGCAGCCGCTGGGCCCCACCAACACGGTTAGACTGCCCCGGGGCACGGTGAAGGAGCAGTTCTTCAAGGTGGTGCAGGAGGGCATGCCCGGGAGGCGAAACACCCTGGTGACGTCCTGGAGGACCAGCTCTCCCTTGCCTTGGCTTTGCTTGTTTTTGCTGCCGTTGTCGGCCATGTTAGCTCTCCGAGGCTCCCGCCTTTAAAAGACCTTCTTCCAAGGCATGAGCCAGTCACCGATCATCTTGACCGCCATGCTGCTTACGTATCCCGCCAACCCGATGCTGATCATGCCCACGATAATGCCTGGGGTATATCCGGCCAAGTAGGCCTCCCAGGTAAGGCGGCCCAGGCCGGTGTTGCCCGCGATCATCTCGGCGGCGATCACCACGTTCCAGGTGATGCCGATGCCCACCATCATGCCGGTGACGATGCTGGGAATGGTGGCGGGCAGGACGATGCGCCAGAACACCTGGCGGGGCGAGGCCCCAAAGGACACCGCCGCGTCCACCAACTGGCGGGGAATGGCGCTCACGCCGCCCAGCACGTTGACCACGATGGTGAAGAAGGCCCCGATGAAGGTGATGAAGGCGATGGAACTTTCATTGGTGGGCCAGAAAAGGATGGACACCGGCACCCAGGCCAGGGGCGGGATGGGCCGCATCAGCTCGAACAAGGGGTAGGTGAAATCCTTGAAGTTGCGGTTCCACCCCATGCCCAGGCCCAGGGGGATGCCCAGTATCTGGGCGGCCACGAAGCCGTATCCCACCCTCAGGGTGCTGTCCATCCAGCTTTGCCAGTACTTGCCGGTGCACATGAATTCCCAGAAAGCGCCGGCCACGGTAACCGGGGTGGGAATGGCGTGCATAAAGGGCATAAGCCCCATGGAGCCCGCCTGCCAAAGGGCGAAAAAGCCGATAACCGCCAGGCTTCCCCGGGTGAAGTGTTTACTCATAAAAAATTTGCGCGTCTTGTAACCAAAGGACGCGCTGGTCATGGTTGCTGCTCTAGCCATGCTCGGCTTCCTCTCCCGGTTAGGCCATTTCGCGTTCGCCGGCCTCGAAGGCCTTGACCGCTTCCTCGTGCACCGCCTCCACCAACTGGGCCTTCATGGCCAAGAACTCTTCCGAGGCCAGCATGGAATATTGCCGTGGGCGGGGCAGATTAACCTGCAGGGTCTTTTTGATGTAACCGGGCCGGGTGGTCATCACCAACACCTTGTCGGCCAGAAAGATGGCTTCTTCCAGATCGTGGGTGATGAAAAATATGGTCTTGCCGGTGGCGTCGTAAAGCTCCAGCAGGTACTGGTGGCTGGCGCTTTTGGTCACCGTGTCCATGGCCCGGAAGGGCTCATCCAAAAGCAGCACTTTGGGGTTGTTTATCAGCGCCCGGATTATCTCCACCCGCCGCTGCATACCCGAGGAGAGCTGGCCGGGGTAGGCGGTCTCAATGTCGTTGAGCCCCACCCGGGATAGCATCTCCCGGGCCCTGGTGTTGGCCTCTTCCTCGGTCATGGCCCCTTGGACCACCGGACCATAGGTCACGTTCTCCAGCACCGTCTTCCAGGGGAACAAGGCGCCGTGTTGGAACACCACCACCCGGTCTGGCCCGGGGCTGGGGTCCTTGTCCACCGTGGCCAGGGGCTCGCCGTCCAGGAGTATCTCCCCGGAGGTAAGCCCGTCGAAGCCGGCGATGGTGTTTAGCAAGGTGGATTTGCCGCAGCCGCTGGGCCCCACTATGGCCACGAACTCACCGGCGGCGATCTCCAGGGAACAGTCCTTGAGGGCCACCACGTGGACCCCTTCGGGGTCGTAGATTTTGCCCACCGAGCGGATGGACATGGCCCCCTCTTTGGCCCGGCAAGCCTGGGCCGGGGGCGGCGTGGTTTGTTTTCCCGAATTCATGCTTGTTTGTTCCATGCTAATTATCCCAACTAGGCCCCGAAGAGTTCGCGCTCACGCCAGGCCATGAGCTTGCGGCCCACGGAGCGCACCGCCGCGCTGGAAATCCAGCCGATGACCCCCAGGGTGGCCATGCCGATGACGATCACCGGGTATTGGATGAGCGAGTAGCTGTCCCAGATCAAAAATCCCAGGCCGTATTGGGCGGCGATCATTTCGCCGGCCACCAGGGAGAACCAGGCGGCTCCCATGGAGATTTGCAGGCCGGTGAAGATGAAGGGCATGGCCCCGGGCAGCACCACGTCGAACAACAGGCGCCTTTTGTCGGCGCCCAGGCAACGGGCCGCCCGGAAATAGCTTTCGTCTATGGACTCCACCCCCAAAAGGGTGTTGAGCGCCGTGACGAAGAAGGCCACCAGGAAGGTGACGAAGATCACCGCCGGCTCGTCACCGGGCAGGATCAAAATGGCCAGGGGCACCCAGGCCAGGGGAGGGATGGGCCGGATCAGTTCCACCAGGGGGTAGGAGTAATCATAGAACTTGCGGCTCCAACCCATCAAAAGGCCCATGGGCACTCCCAAGAGGGTGGCCAGGACAAAGGCGGTGGTGGCCCGGTAGGTGCTGTAGAGGATATGAGTGTAGTAATCCTCGGTATAGATGGAGATGCCGTAGGCCGGGTCCGGACTAAGCCACTCCAGCAGGCACTCCCAAGGACCGGGCAGACGATTGAACCAAGGCAAGCCGAGGGTCTTAACCGTCACCTCCCATGTTAGGATAAAGGCCACAAAACCGCCCAGTTGCAAGAGGAAGCTCTTGCTGGTCAGTGTCTTGCGTATCTGGTGGCCCCAGGAAATCTCGTACAGAAGGGCCTTTTTCTTTTGCTGCCAGGCTCCCACCGCCAACGCGGCCATTAGCAAAAGGCCCAGAACTATATAGGGGTTCATGACGCTGTCATCCCAATCCTAAGGTGCTTTAGCCGGCTGCCCCGTTTGCACCCTTTCCCGCCCGCGGTGCGGGCGGGAAAGGGTTTTCGTTAGCCGGCAGGGGACGTTTGTCCAGCTCCGTCCTTACTTGCCGGGATAGGCGCTGGCGGGCATGCCCTTGATAACCGCGACCGGAGCGGTCACGCCCATTTCCTTCATGGCTTCGGTGACCGGGCCTTCGTTGATGGCTCCCTTGGGGATATCGCCGGACTTGAGCACCTTGATGCTGTGCAGGAACTCGTAGCCCTTCTTCATCAGGTCCAAGACCCGGGGGGAGAAGACCATCTCGCCCACGTAGACGATGTCGTCGCCGCCGGCGGAGTCGGGATGGCGCTCATACAGGGCCTTCCACAGAATCTTGGGGGTGTAGCCCTGGGTCTCTTTCATGACCATGTTGGCCACGGCCATGGGGTCCTTCTGCATGATCTGCAGGGCCTCGATCTCGGCCTTGATCCAGCCCTTGGCCGCCTCGGGGTGCTTCTCGATGAAGTCCTGGCGCATCAGGGTGAAGTTGGCGTCCAACTCGCCGTAGGGGGAGCCGGTGGCTGCGTACTTGGCGAAGCCCTGCTCCACCACCTTGCGGGCGTGGGGCTCCCACATGGCCGCCGCGTCGAGCTTGCCGGCTTCAAAGGAGCTGGCGATGACCTCGATGGTCATGTACTGGAGCCGCTTGGGCTTTACCTTGTTGTCCTTGATGACCGACTCGAAGAAGCGGTTGGCGCAGGTGCCGCGGTGCACCGCCAGCATCTTGCCGTTCATCCACTGGATGGCCTCTTTGGGGCTCTTGAAGTCCGGGGCGTCCTTGCGGACCACGATCAGGTTGCAGTTCTGGCCGTTGCTGATCATGGGCACCGACACCAGGCGAATGTCGCCCTGGGCCTTCTTGGTGGTAGCCACCAGGGAGGGCATGTAGCCCATGGTGCCCACCTGCATCTTGTCGGCCAACAGGGCGATGACCATGGGCGGGCCGGGGAGGTGGGCCTCGAAGTTGACCTTGCTGCCCTTGGGCAGGTACTTCTTCCACAGGCCCATTTGTTTGATGACCACCCCGCTCCAGCCGCCAGTCCAATAAGGATGGTAGCCGTAGGTGATCTCCACCGGTTCAGCCGCCTGAACCGGAGCCGGCCCCACACCGATGACGGCCGCCGAGAACATCAGCAGGCCGGCGACGATGCCGGTGACCTTGGCTAGGTGAGAAAATTTCTTGATCATCTGAAAAACCTCCTTGGCACTCCGTTTGGTGGCCCGCAGGGGGGCTACGCTTGGGAAGAGCCCGCGCTCCACCCACCTCTTGCTGCCGCCTTAGAGCTGCAGTTGGCGTGCCAAGGGTCCGGCCACGGCCCCTCCGGGCCTGGCCGAATTTTTACAATTAGCTTAATGTCTTATCAATACAAGTAGTTATAATTTTTGGGTTATTTCTAAACTGCGCCGGACAATCTATATCACGAACCGATTTAGGTTCCAAAAAACACCCAAGAGCCATTTTTTGGTGCGGGCGCGCACCAAAAAATGGCCTGCGGCCACCACTCCGGCACGGCTTAATGACGTTAATCGCCTACTTTTTTAGGGTATACTCGGCCCAGGCTAAATATATTTTTTGCATTTTTATTCAATATGTTGGGTGGCTATTTAGGCTGTGGGCCGCTGGGATCGGCCATAAACCGCCCGTCGGGGAGCCTTGTGGCACACATATTGAAGTACCTGTCTGCGACAGACGCTGATAATCTTGGCGGGCCTAGTTTTTTTAGTCCGCCCACAGCCAACCGGGAGGACATCCTTTGGCAGAGCACAAGCACATTCCCCTTGGGGTGGGTTTCTACCCCGACTGGTGGAAAGCAAACTACGGCATCACCTTTGGCCGCGACTATTACTATGATCCCGACTACCGGGTCGAGGTGGGTCTTAAG
>Ga0180009_10000585_pt1 | contig 49613 bp, 47 predicted proteins | sample OS_PC_MetaG_FD_123537 | JGI IMG/M metagenome (GOLD analysis project Ga0180009, IMG submission 123537) | Groundwater microbial communities from the Aspo Hard Rock Laboratory (HRL) deep subsurface site, Sweden - OS_PC_MetaG | ecosystem: Environmental > Aquatic > Deep subsurface > Groundwater...
ACCACCTCGATGGTGGGGCCGGGCGACTGGCCGTTGTAGCCCCAAAGGTGCGCCTTCATGCCGGGCGCAATTTCGCGCACCACCGGCTCGGCGACCAGGTGGAATTCCTTCACGCCGTCCTTCATCCGCCACGGCAGTGTCCAGCCGTTCAGCGTCACCACCGGGTTATAGGGGCGCCCGTTCGGCGGCACCAGCGGCGGCCGGGTGTCGGGCGAGTCGGTGCTGACGATCTCCGGCAGCCGCGCCATTGCAACCGGACTCACGCTGGTTGCAGCGGCCACGCCGGCGAACTTGAAAAAATCACGTCTTGAAGTCATGTCGGTTCCTTGCATTCAATGGCCCCCGCCCGATTCGGCGGCGGCAGCAGCGGTGTTGGCGGGCATCGTCATTTGGCCGGGTGTACCGACCAGTGCCATCTGCAAATCGGCATCGGCCAGCCAGAAGTCGCGCTGCGCTTCGATGGCGGCGTTGACCGAGCCGATCTGCGCGCGCGCGTCGGCCAACAGTTCGAACACGCCGATCAGCATGCCGTTGTAACGCAGCACGTTCTCTTCGGAGATGCGCTGCTTCAGCGGCACCACCTCGTCGCGCAAATGGCGCGCGATGGCGTACTGGCTCTGCTGCAGGGCGTAGGCCTCGCGCACTTCGGAGCGCGCATTCACCGCGGCTTCGCGGGCCTGCTCCAGCGCCTGCCGGTAGCGTGACTCCGCGGCCAACACCCGGCTCTGCCCGAAGTCGAACAGCGGCAGCTCGAAGCTAATCTCGTAGCCGCGCTGGGTCGGTTCCTCGTTCGAGCTGTTGTTGCTGATGCCCAGTTCCAGCACGTTGATAAAGCGGGTGCTGCGCGTGAGGCCCAGGTTTTTCGCCAGCGTCTCAGTCTGCAGCTTCGCCATTTGCAGGTCGATGCGCGAGTCCATCGCCTGCTGCTCGACGTCCGACAGCGCCGGCACGGCCGCCGGCAGGTCGGGCAGGCGATCGGGCAATTGCAGTTTTCCGGCGTTCGGCAGACCCATCAGGCGAACCAGCCGCTCGCGCGCGGCCAACTTCGCCTGGCCGGCACGCGCCACCGCCAGGGCCGCATCGGCATAGAAGGACTGCTCGCGCGCCTGCTTCAACTTGCTCCAGTTGCCCACCTGCGCCATGCGGCGTGCCAGTTCGGCGCCGGCCTCGGCGGCTTCCATCGCCTGTTGCTGATAGGTCGCGGTCTGCCCGGCCGCCACGGCGACGACCCACGCCTTGCGCGTCTCAGCCGCCAGCCGCAGTACGTCGAGCACCAGCGCGCGACGGGTCTGCTCGAACAGCCGCTGCTCGATGTCGGCGCGCATCGGCATCGTCAGCAGCGCCGCCAGGTTGAAGTGCAGACTGCGCTCCCACTCCACCTCGCTGCCGCGCGTCGAGCGGCCGATGGAGAAGCCCGGGTTGGGCAGGCGCTGCGCCGCCACCCAGTCGGCCTCGGCGATGCCCAGGGTGTTGAACGCCGCCTGCAGACCGGGATTGTTCAGGAGCGCGATCTGCACCGCGTCGTCGGCCGACAGCGGCTGCGCCAGCAGCGCGTCGACCCGCGCCTGCGACGCGCCGCGGCTGGCCTCGTCGCGCGACCACGCGACGTCCTGCTGGAGATGCGGCTGGGTGGCGGACCGGATCGCGTCGAAGCCGCCGTCTTCGGAAAAACTCGCGCAGCCGCCCAGCAGCGTGGCGGACAGCACAGCGAGAACAAGCGTACGTGGGGTAAAAGGATTCGTATTCATGGCGCCTCCTCAATGGCCGTGGTGGCCGTGGCCGCCAAGACTGCCCTGATTGCCCGCGCCTGCATCCGCGCCGCCGCCCGGCGCCGATTCACGCAGATAAGTACGCCAGCCACCAACCTCACCGACCCGCTCGTTGGCCTGGCGCCAGTCCTGCAGCGGTATGTCACGCCAGCCCTGGTAGTGGTTGAAGGGCGCCGGCATCACCTGTGCGCTTGCCGGCGGCTCGGCGGCAAGCGCCGTGGGCGCCCACAGCGACCAGGCAATCAGGCCGGGGGCGGCCAGACGGAATACAGGTGCTCGCGCCAACCGCGCCGCACGTCGGAATAAAGCGTTCAACATAGAGAACCTCGCATATCGCGCAGCACAGGGCCGCACTCAAAATCGATGGGCGCGCCGTCAGACGGCGCGCGATTCAGGCGAAGGTGGGTCGGGGGGGCCGCTCGGGGCCGTCGGGAACAAAGCCGCTGAAGGGCTGGAGGGACAGAAGGCTGTAGCGGCTGACAGCCGGCACGATGGCCGGCACATCGGCAGCGGGAATCGGCAGCGCCGACGCCAGTGCGCAGCTCGCGCAGTGCTTGCAGTCATGTTGCGTGGCCGGGGTGGGGGTCGGCTCCGGCTCGTGGCACGGCGTCGCCATCGCCGCATCGGCCGGTGCCAGCTGGGCCACCGTGGCGGGGTGCGCGAAGGTGCAACCCAGCATGGAAGCGGATGCCAGCGCCTGCAGCGGCAGGGCGAGCATCAGCAACATCAGCAGGAATCGGTGGAAGCGGGATCGCACGCAGGCAGTGTAATCAAAAAAGGGGCGCTGCCCAAGAGACTGCCGGTTACGCTGCGGGTTCCCCACACCGGCGCCGGCAGTTAGCCGCGCCGCTTGCGGGGCTCGTAATGCACCACCGCCCGCATGATCTCGGAATAGGGAAACTCGCTGCAACCGCCGAAATGCACATGCCCCTGCAGCACGGTCGCGGCGATGTCGGTGGTCTCGTTGCCCACCGTGTCCATCGCCGTCGCCAGCCCACGCACGCCGCCGCACTGGGCACGGATTTCCTTGCCGAACGGCCACGGGGCATCGGGGCTGGTCTTCAGCGCGAACTGCGCGTTCTCGTGCAGCGCCTGGTAAAAAACCAGGCACAATTCGCGCACCTCCGGATCGCTGCAGGCAATCGCCTCGCGCTCGGCCAGATTGAGCTTGTGCGAACGGCTGCAGCTGACGCAGCGTGACAGCAGCGCCCGCTCGAACGGACAGCTGTATTCGATATAAGCCTTGCGGGCCAGTTTATAAGCGTCTTCGTTGTATTCAGCCATATTTAGCTTAAGGACAAAGTTGTCCAGAAACCGTAGCGAGCGACTGATAGTCGGGTGAGCCCGCAGCGCAGCAACCGGAATGTACTGAAGTACATGAGGATTGCGAGCAGCGCACGATCCCGGATCACAGGTGCGCAGTAGGTTTATGAGTGACTTTTACCAGTCGTCACCGGAGAGGGTTTTCTCCAGTTCGCGCTCGGCGCTCAGCGTGTCCTGCGCGGCGATTTCGTTGTCGGCGAAAATCATCTTGTACTTGTCGCCGGTCTTGGGGTCGAGGGTCTTGCGCAGTTCGTTGACGTGGGCGCGGGCTTCCTTGAAGCTCGCCCACTCGCCCTGCTTTTCCAGCACCTTGAACATCCCCAGTCGAAACACGTAGTAAGGCATGAGATATCTCCTCAGGCGAGTTTGCCGTGGCACTGCTTGTACTTCTTGCCCGATCCGCACGGGCAGGGTTCGTTGCGGCCGACCTTGGGATAAGCGTCGGCAGGGACGGCTGTCGCGCCCACGGCGGCTTCGGCAAAGTCGCGCCCCTCATCGTATTCGGTGTGCTCGAACTGCATGTTGGGCGGCTCGTGCAATTCGACCGCCTGCACATCCTCGGGCGCACGCACCTGCACGGTGCAGGTGATCTGCGTCACTTCCGCCTTGATCGCGGTGAGCATGGCAGAGAACAGCTCGAACGCCTCGCGCTTGTATTCCTGCTTGGGCTGCTTCTGCGCATAGCCGCGCAGGTGGATGCCCTGGCGCAGGTGGTCGAGCGCGGACAGGTGCTCGCGCCAGTGCGAATCCAGGCTCTGCAGCATCACGGCGTGCTCGAACTGGCGCAGCCCTTCGGCGCCCACCCGGGCTTCCTTCTCTTTGTAGACCGCATCGGCGGCCTCGCAGATTTTTTTGCGCAGGCCGGTCTCGTCGAGCCGCTTGTCCTCGTCCAGCCATTGCTGCAGCGGCAGGTCGAGCGAGAACTGCGCGGCCAGCGTCTTTTCCAGCCCCGCCACGTCCCATTGCTCGTCCATGCTGCCGGGCGCGATGTGCAGGTCGATGGTCTCGTTCAGCACGTCGTCGCGCATCGCGCGGATGGTTTCGCTGATGTCGGCGCTTGCCAGCAGTTCGTTGCGCTGCTCGTAGATGACCTTGCGCTGGTCGTTGGAGACGTCGTCGTATTCGAGCAGCTGCTTGCGGATGTCGAAGTTGCGCTGCTCGACCTTGCGCTGCGCGTTCTCGATCGCGCGCGTCACCCACGGATGCTCAATCGCCTCGCCCTCGGGCATTTTCAGGCGGTCCATGATCGCGGCGACGCGGTCGGACGCGAAAATGCGCAGCAGCGGATCTTCCAGTGACAGGAAGAAGCGGCTGGAGCCGGGGTCGCCCTGGCGCCCGGAGCGGCCGCGCAGCTGGTTGTCGACGCGACGCGACTCGTGACGTTCGGTGCCGATGATATGCAGGCCGCCGGACGCCAGCACCGCATCGTGGCGCGGCTGCCAGTCGGCCTTGAGCGCGGCAGTGCGGCTGGCCTTTTCGCTGGCGGACAGCGCCTCGTCCTGGCTGATCGCGTCGAGCTCCTTCTGGATGCTGCCGCCCAGCACGATGTCGGTACCGCGGCCCGCCATGTTGGTGGCGATGGTGATGCCGCCCGGCATGCCCGCCTGCGCGATGACTTCGGCTTCGCGCTCGTGCTGCTTGGCGTTCAGCACGTTGTGCGGGAGGCCGGCTTTTTTCAGTTCGGCCGACAGATGCTCGTTGGCCTCGATCGAGGTGGTGCCGACCAGCACCGGCTGGCCGTTGGCGTTGCGCGCGCGGATGTCGTTGATCACCGCCTGGTCGCGTTCGCCGGCGGTGCGGTAGACCTGGTCGTGCTCGTCCTTGCGGATCATCGGCCGATGGGTCGGGATGACCACGGTTTCCAGCCCGTAGATGCTCTGGAATTCGAAGGCTTCGGTGTCCGCGGTGCCGGTCATGCCGGACAGCTTTCCATACATGCGGAAGTAATTCTGGAAGGTGATCGACGCCAGCGTCTGGTTTTCCTTCTGGATCGATACGCCTTCCTTGGCCTCGACCGCCTGGTGCAGGCCTTCCGACCAGCGGCGCCCGCTCATCAGGCGGCCGGTGAATTCGTCGACAATGATGACCTCGTCGTTCTGCACCACGTAGTGCTGGTCCTTGAAGAACAGCGCGTGCGCGCGCAGCGAAGCGTACACGTGGTGCATCAGCATGATATTGGAGGCGTCATACAGGCTGCCGCCCTCGGGCAGCAGGCCCATCTCGGTGAGGATGGCCTCGACCTTTTCGTGCCCGGCCTCGGACAGCAGCACCTGGCGCGATTTTTCGTCCACCGAGTAATCGCCTTCGGACTCCTCGTCCTTCTGCCGGGTCAGCCGCGGCGGCACCTGGTTGACCTGCAGGTAGAGTGCGGTGTTTTCCTCCGACTGGCCGGAGATGATCAGCGGCGTGCGCGCCTCGTCGATCAGGATCGAGTCGACTTCGTCGATGATGCCGAAGGCCAGCGGACGCTGTACCTTCTCGCTCATCTGGTACACCATGTTGTCGCGCAGGTAGTCGAAACCGTATTCGTTGTTGGTGCCGTAGGTGATGTCGGCGGCATACGCGGCCTGCTTGGCGTCGTGCGGCATCTGCGAGAGGTTGATCCCGGTGGTCAGGCCGAGGAAGCCATACAGCCGGCCCATCCATTCGGCGTCGCGACTGGCGAGGTAGTCGTTGACCGTCACCACGTGCACGCCTTTGCCGGTCAGCGCATTGAGGTACGCCGCCAGCGTGGCCATCAGCGTCTTGCCCTCGCCGGTACGCATTTCGGCGATCTTGCCGTCGTGCAGCACCATGCCGCCGACCATCTGCACGTCGAAGTGGCGCATGCCGAGCACGCGCTTCGACGCCTCGCGCACGACGGCAAACGCTTCCGTCAGCATTTTGTCGAGCGATTCGCCATTTTCCAGCCGGGTCTTGAATTCGGCAGTCTTGCCGGCCAGTTCGGCGTCGGACAATTTTTCCATCGCCGGCTCCAGCGCATTGATCGCCTTGACCTTTTGCAGGTATTGTTTGACCAGCCGCTCGTTGCGACTGCCGAAGACTTTTTTGAACAGGGATTGCAGCATGAGGAATCCGAAAATGCCCGCAGGGCGCGGTAAATCCTTGAATTTTAACATAGCGTCACCAGCTTGCCGTGACACCGTCAAGACAGCCGCGAACGCGCTCCGCAAGGCCGTCCGGGCGCCCCTGCGTGCGCCCCGGACATGAGTACGTCGAGCCTCGCCGACCTGCTTGCCAGCCAGCTGCCCAACGGTCTTGCCACGCGCGCACGTGCGCTGCTCGGCATCCAGTCCGCGCTCGAGCGCACCTTGCCCGCCGCGCTGTCCGGGCATGTCCGCGTCATGCAGTTCGAGGGCGGCGAGCTCCGCCTGGCATGCGACAGCGGCGCCGTCGCCAGCCGCCTGCGCGGTCAGACGGACGCACTGATCGCCAGCCTCGGCAAGCTCGGGATCGCGGTGGCGGCGGTACGCGTCAGCGTCAACCCCGAGCTGCTCGCACGCTACGTCCACCCGGTCGAGAAACACGGCCTGCCGACCGCCGCGCTCGACGAGCTCAACCACCTCAACGCCACCATCGAAGACGGGCCGCTGAAGGACGCGATCGGCCGCATGCTGCAGCATCACCGTAAGGACTGACCCCCCCGCCATGCATTCGAAGCATCGGATTTTCCGGCGCCAGCCCCTGATCCTGCTGCTGAGCGCACTGCTCGTCAGCGGATTCTTCGCCACCACGCTCAGCAGCTACTACGTGTCGAAGAAGGCGATTCTGGACGCCATCATCGCCCAGGAGCTGCCGCTCACCTCGAGCAACATCTACTCGGAAATCCAGAAGGACCTGGTGCAGCCCGTGCTGATCTCCTCGACCATGGCGCATGACACCTTTGTGCGCGACTGGGTGCTGGGCGGCGAACGGGACGCGGCGTCCATGGCGCGCTACCTGCGGGAAATCAAGGGCCGCTACGGCGCATTCAGCAGCTTCTTTGTCTCCGACCGCACCGCCCGCTATTACACCGGCGAAGGCGTCTTGAAACAGGTGTCGCCCGGGGAAGCGCGCGACGCCTGGTATTACCGCGTGCGCGAGATGCCGGAACCCTACGAGATCAACGTCGACCCCGACCTGGCCAACCGCGACGCCCTGACCATTTTCGTCAACTACCGCGTGTTCGACTTCGACGGCGCCTTTCTCGGCGCCACCGGCGTCGGCCTCACCGTGGATGCCGTGCGCCGGCTGATCGCGGACTACCAGCAGCGTTTCCAGCGCACCATCTATTTTGTCGACGCCAGCGGCAAGACGGTGCTGTTCGGCAACGCGTCGACGCGCGCGGAGACCGACCTGCGCGCCACCGAGGGGCTGCGCGACCTGGTCGACCGCATCCTGCGCGAGAAATCCGGCTCCTACCGGTTCAGTGCAGACGGCCACGATTACCTGCTCAACGTGAACTACATTCCCGAACTCAAGTGGTATCTGTTCGTGGAGAAGGGCGTCGACGAGGCGTTGGCCGAGATCCGCACCACCCTCTACATCAATCTTGCGGTCTGTCTCGGCATCACCATCCTGGTGCTGTTTCTCACCCATATCGCGCTCAGGCGCTATCAGCAGCGCATCGAGAAAATGGCCGCCACCGACAAGCTCACCGGCCTGCTCAACCGCCAGGCCTTCGGCGTACTCATCGACAAGGCCTTCGCCGATTACCGGCGCGATCCCCGCCCCATTTCCATCCTGATGATCGACGTCGACAATTTCAAGACGATCAACGACCAGCACGGCCACGTCGTCGGCGACCAGATCCTGAAACAGGTCGCGGCGCGTTTTCTGGATGGGCTGCGGGCATCGGACATCGCGGTGCGCTGGGGCGGCGAGGAATTCCTGTTCGTGCTCAAGGGCTGCGACCTTGAACACGCGCAACGCATCGCCGAACACGTGCGCCGGGAAATCGAGCACACCCCGTTCAAGGCCGGCAAGGAGATGATCGCGGTCACCATCAGCATTGGCATCAGCCAGTACGATGGGGTGGAACCCTACGAAGCCACGCTCAATCGCGCCGACATCGGTCTGTATGCGGCAAAGAACAGCGGGCGCAACCGCGTTTGCGTGGGCAACCTGTCCTGACCGGCGTGCTGCGCTGCGGACTCACAACGGCTTTTCCCCGATGGAGGGACTGCATGCCGTGGAATGCTCGTGTCCGGCAACCTGGGACCGCTTACTCCGATGCGTCCCATCGCACCACGCCCACTTCCTCGAAATCGCTGCCGCCCAAGGGCTGCAGCACGAGAAAATCGGCATGGCGCATCAGTTCGAAGGACACGGCATTGATGTTGGGTTCGTGGGTGACCAGGATCAGGTTGCCCGTGCCCGCATGACTGCCGATGGCCGCCGACAGGGCACGCGTCTGCGCGGCCGCCGCCTCGGCGTCCAGGTTATCGCGCAATGACAGATAATCGGCCGGCGCGCCGCCGGAAAAGGCCAGCCGGGTCGTGTCCGCGGTGCGGCAAAACGGACTGTGGCGCACCGCGGCAACCGGGATGTTGCGTGCCCTGAAAGCCTCCCCGATACGCCGGGCCTGGGCCTCGCCTTCAACGGACAGGTTGCGCTCCCGCTTGCACGTGGGATCGCGCAGCAGCGGATTGCCCTGTCCGGGACCACTGCGGACGGCGCCATGGCGCATCAGAACGACCTTGCCGCCTTCCGCCAGCTTTTGCCATGCCGCTTCGTTGGCGCCTGCAGCCGGCGTGCCCGCGATGCCCACGCCGTATGCGACACAGGCAAACAGCGCCCGCATCCCGCGCAGCGGATTCATACTTCGCGCGGCGCCGCCGGGGCGCTCTCCGGCAGTCCGCTGCGGATATGCAGGTCGCGCTGCGGATAGGGAATAACGATGCCGGCGTCCTTGAACGCGCGCCAGATCGCCAGGTTGATGTCCGAGAGCACGCTGCCCATGCCCGCCTCGGGGTCCTGGATCCACACCCGCAGTTCGAGTTCGATCCCACTGTCGCCGAAGCCCATCAGGCGGGACGTGGGCGCCGGATCCTCAAGCACCCGGGGGTTGACCCTGGCGGCCTCGTCCAGCAGGGCCAGCGCCTGTACCGGGTCATTGTCATAGCTGATCGAAACCGGAATCTTCAGTCGCACGTTGCGGTCGCTGTAGCTCCAGTTGATCACCTCGTTGGTGATCAACATCTCGTTGGGGATCAGCCGCTCGACGCCATCGCGGTCCTTCACCACCACGTAGCGCGCATGCAGTTCCTGCACCCAGCCAAGCTTGTTGTCGATGGTGATGACGTCGCCCGGGCGGATCGAACGGTCGAATAGCACGATGAAGCCGCTGATGAAATTGCTGGCGATGCGCTGCAGACCAAAGCCAAGGCCCACGCCGAGCGCGCCGCCGAATACCGCCAGCGCGGTAAGGTCGATGCCCACCGCATCCAGCGCCAGCAGAAAGGCCAGCACCATCAGCACGAACTTGCTGAGCTTGACCAGCGCCACCTGCATCCCGGCGTTGACATACTCGGCCCGGCTGATGCGGTTTTCGATGACGCGCCCCAGCCACTGCGCCAGCAGCCACAACAGGGCCACCGCAAGGACGAACTGGATCACCGTCAGCACCGAGATCTGCGCGCTGCCCACTTTCATCGCGACGCCGTCCAGCCCTTCCAGCACGGCGGGCAGCCAGCCCAGCAGGTGCAGCGCCACGACGATCCACACCGAGGTCGCGATCAGGTTTTCCCAGGCCTTCACTGCCGGGCCGGGGCGGAAGGTCTTGCGCAGGAAATAGATCAGGATCCGGATCGTCGCCAGCGACACCAGCAAAGGCACGGCGAGGTCGAGCAGGTCCACCGGGAAGTCCCGATGCAGCAGCAACGCCCGCCCGGCCAGCACCCCCAGCAGCATGCTGATCGGGAACAGGATGCGCTGCAGGGCCTTCAGCGCAAAATGCCGGATCGTATAGTCCTCGCCCGCCGCGGCCGGCACCGACAGGCTCTGGTTCATGACGCGGCGTACCAAGAGGGCGCCCCCGGCGGCCAGCACCAGCACCGCCACCTGCCACCAGAACCCGGGGGCGTGGATCAGGGCACGGCCATAGTTCAGCAGGGTTTGCAGGTCAAAGGGCAGATCGAAGGGCATGGGATGCGCGCTCGGTGGTTTTCCGCAACATACCGGACCGGGGTTGTACACGACAAGCCCCGTTTGATCGGGTCTGGCTTTTTGGACGGTGAGGCTGTATTTTCAAGACCGCAGAGGTCGTGCAGGCACACTGCCCGGCCTCCCGACGGTTGCCGCAGCGAAACCGTGCCAGAACAGGCCCAGAAAGCGGGCTGGGGGAGACGAGACGCTCATGCCTGTGTACTGCATCACGTGCTTGCGGTAGGAGAAGGCGCCCGCCTTTGCGCGTGCGCGCCCGCTCCGCACGCTTTTGCTGCTGGCGGCGCTGACATTTTTCATGCTGCCCGCGCGCGCAGTGCTGGCGAATTTGCCGGAGGTTCGGATTGCCGTGCTTGCCCATCGTGGCGAGGAAGCGGCGCTCAAAAACTGGCAGCCGACGGCGGACTACCTGACGCACGCGATCCCGACCCGCCGCTTCGTGATCGTGCCGCTGAAAAACGCCACCCTCGGCCCGGCGGTCGCCGCGCAGGCGGTGGACTTCGTTCTCACCAATCCGGGGTCCTACGTCACGCTGGAGTCACAGCATGGCGTGACGCGCATGCTCACCCTGCGCGCGCTACGCCAGGGCAGGGTGCTGACCGAGTTCGGCGCGGTCATTTTCACCCGTGCCGACCGCGACGACATTCGCACGCTGGCCGACCTGAAGGGCAAGACGTTCATGGGGGTGGGCAAGGACACCTTCGGCGGCTTCCTGATGGCGCAGCATGAGCTTGAGGCCGCCGGCGTCAATCCATTCAAACATCTTGCGCGACTCGAATTCTCCGGCTTGCCGCAGGACGCCATCGTGTACGCGGTGCGTGACGCCCGGGTGGATGCCGGTACGGTGCGGACCGACCTGCTGGAAGGCATGGCGGCCGAAGGCCGCATCAACCTCGCCGAATACAAGGCGATCGGCATGCGTTCGCACCCGGATTTCCCCTTCCTCGCCAGCACGCGCCTGTATCCGGAGTGGGCGTTTGCGCGCCTCAAGCACGTTCCCGACGCGCTGGCGCAGCAGGTCGCGGTCGCGCTGCTGAGCCTGCCGCCCGACAGCCCGGCCACGCGTGCGAGCCAGTCGGCCGGCTGGACCGTGCCGCTCGACTATACGCCGGTACACGAGCTGTTCCGGGCGCTGCGGGCCGGGCCCTACCAGAATCAGGGCGAGGTGCATCTGATCGATGTCATGCGGCAGTACTGGCTGTGGATCGCGGCGCTGACACTGGTTCCGGCCGTCCTCGGATTCATCCTTTTTTACATCCTGCGCCTGAACTGCCGTCTCAAGGAAACCCGGCTGCGTCTCGAGGCATCGAACATCGAGCTGAAGCAGCTTTCATCCCATGACGGCCTCACCGGCGTCGCCAATCATCGAATGTTCGAAGAAAGGCTGGCATGCGAGTGGGCGCGCGCGGCGCGCGACCACGCCCCGCTTGCGCTCGTGATGGCCGACATCGATTGCTTCAAGCTGTTGAACGACAGCGACGGCCATCTCGCCGGCGACGTCTGCCTGCACGAAGTGGCGCAGGCGCTCGATCAGTCCGTGCAGCGGCCAGCGGACCTGCTGGCGCGCTACGGCGGCGAGGAGTTCGTCGCGATCCTGCCGGGAACCGACTTGCCGGGGGCCTATGCCATCGCAGAGCGCATGCGCAAGGCCATCGAGGCACTCGGCCTGCCCAATCCTGGAACCGGCGGCATCGTCACCATCAGCCTCGGGGTGGCGAGCGTGGTGCCGCATCCCGGCATGTTGGCGACGGAACTGCTGGACCAGGCCGATCACGCGATGTACCAGGCCAAGGAAGGCGGCCGCAACCAGACCCGCCACCCGGAATGAGCGGCTAGGCGGCCGGGGCGTGGCGGCTCGCGGCCACCACCCGGTTGCGGCCCTGGGCCTTGGCTTCATACAGGCGTTCGTCGCCGATGCGGATCAGCGCCTGCAGGTCGGCGGCGTCGACCACGAGCTGCGCACAGCCTGCACTGAGGGTCACCTGCAGCGTGTCGCCTTCCAGCAGAATGCGCAGCGTTTCCACGGCCGCGCGGATCCGCTCGGCGACGTCGACACCCTGAGACAGCGCCGTATCCGGCAGCAACACGTGAAACTCCTCGCCACCCACCCGCGCCAGCAGGTCGGCCGGCCGCAGGCTACGCTGGATTTCCGCAGCCACCGACTTCAGGACCTGGTCGCCGGCCTGGTGGCCGTGCCGGTCGTTGATCTGCTTGAAATGATCCAGATCCAGGCACAGCAGCGACAGCGCCGTCCCGCGCCATGAAATGACGCCGGTTGGCGGCACCGGTGAGCGAATCGGTCGACGCCAGTTCGGCCAGCCGGGCATTGGACTTTTGAACCTGCAGCAGCGCCTCTTCGGTGCGGGCCTGTTGTGCTCTCAGCTGCTCCATCATTTCGGCCTGGCTATAGACCGCCGAAAACGAGCGGGTGGTGTGGAAGGCCTGCACGATGCCATAACTGAGGATGAAAAATCCGGCCGCAAAAATCCCATGGGCCAGCCACCATTGATGATTCCATGCGCTGGCCAGCAGAAAGGACACCGAGGACTGGGCGAAGGCGGCCAATGAAATCATGTACACGGTCATCAGCGGCGAGCGGATCCGCCGCAGCGCCATCAGCAACACCCCGGCCAGGCACAGCGACAAGGCGCCGATTTCGAGGGTGCGCAGGATGATCTGCGCCTGGGCCCAGGGCAGCAGGCTCACCGTGGCGGCGGCCAGCGTGATCAGCCCGAACGTCACCCAGCCGCGCAACCAGAACCTGCGCTGCTGCCGCGATTCCGGCGGATCGGCCGGACGGCCGTAGTACAGCAGCGCGACGAAAAAGCAGGCCGCCATGACCCCTCGCGAAGCGGGGCCGAAGACCAGAAACAGGGCCAGGTCCTCGTGCACGTGTCGGGTCAGTACGCCGTGTGGCAGGTAGATCAGGGTAAAGCCGAGAAAGCCCAGCGTCAGCCAACGCAGGAACACCTCGCCCGACACCAGATAGCAGCGCCACGTGACGTAGGTGGCAAAGCTGCTCAGCGCGATCGCGACGCCGATGGCCAGTTCGTGGACACCATGGTGTTCAAAGCGCAGGCCGGGGTCCTGGAAGACCTGCAGGTACGCGATGGCGATCAAGGGCGACAGGGCAAACGCCACGCCGAGTACCCGTTGATAGGCGCAGGTCAGGGTGCGGATGGACAGACCGGTCTTGCGAGCAAGGTCCTGCATCGGTGCGCTCCCTATCTATCCTTGCCGAGGGATTCTAGTCCCAAAAGCGCCGGACGCTCAGCGCAGCACCAGCCGCTCGACCACGTACACCAGCGCGACGACGATGCCGACCACCAGGGCAAAGCGCAGCACCCGGCCGATATAGCCCAGGTACTTGCGGTTGCCGGTGAACAGCCATGCCAGTCCGAGCGCCACCACCGCGATCAGCAGGGCGACGATCATCAGGCGGACAAAAATCATGCGGCGAGCGGATGCAGGCGCAGAAAAGCAGCGGGCACGTCGTCGTCACGTTCGAAACTGACGAATTCCCAGGCCTCCTGATGCTGCAGCAGTTCGCGCAGCAGGGCGTTGTTGAGCGCATGGCCCGACTTGTAGGCCTCGAATGCGCCGATCACCGGGTGGCCCAGCAGGTAGAGGTCGCCGATCGCATCGAGCACCTTGTGCTTGACGAACTCGTCGTCGTAACGCAGACCGTCCTGATTCAGCACGCGGAATTCGTCCATGACGATGGCGTTGTCGAGCGAGCCGCCGAGCGCGAGGCCCTGGTTGCGCAGGTACTCGACCTCGTGCATGAAGCCGAAGGTGCGCGCACGGGCGACCTCCTTGGTGTAGGCGGTGTCGGCGAAGTCGATGGTCACCGTCTTGCCGCTCTTGTCGAACACCGGGTGCTTGAAGTCGATGGTGAACTCGACCTTGAAACCGTTGTGCGGAACGAAGCGCGCCCACTTGTCGCCGTCATGCACCTCGATCGGCTGCGTGATGCGCACATAGCGCTTCGCCGCCTCCTGCTCGACGATGCCGGCGGACTGCAGCAGGAACACGAACGGCGCCGAGGAGCCGTCCATGATGGGAATCTCGGGGCCGGTGAGGTCGACCAGCAGGTTGTCGATGCCCAGCCCCGCGAGCGCGGACATCAGGTGCTCGACGGTGGACACCTTGGCGGGACCGGATTCGAGCATCGAGCACAGCCGGGTATCGGTGACCAGATAGGGATCGGCCTTGAGTTCGGCGGGCGGATCGAGGTCCATTCGCCGGAACACGATGCCGGTATCGGGGCCCGCCGGACGCAGGGTCATCTCGACCTTGACGCCGGAATGCAGGCCGACGCCGGTCGCCTTGACCGGCGTTTTCAGGGTGCGTTGCTTGATCATCGCGGCATTTTAACCGGTCTCGTCAGCGGTATCGAGCAGGGCGACCGCAACGCGGCCGGTCGCCCTGCGCCGCCCTGCATGCTCAGTCCGCCTGCTTGCGCAGGAAGGCCGGGATGTCCAGGGTGTCGATGCCGGAATCGGCCATCGCCTGGATGGTGCGGCTGCGCCGGCTGGTCATCACGCTCGGCACGTCCTCGCCGCTGCCGCCCATCATCATCGGCGCATCGTCGGTGCCGGTGCGGATGATCTGCATCGGTTTCGGCTGCTGGCGTGCGACCGGGCTGCCAAGACCGGTGGCGACCATGGTGACGCGCAGCGCATCTTCCATGCCGTCGTCGAGCACCTGACCGACGATGACCGTGGCTTCCTCGGCGGTGAAGCTCTTGATGGTATTCATCACCTCGTGGATCTCGCGCATCTTCACGCTGGACGAGGCGGTGATGTTGACCAGCACGCCACGCGCGCCGGCCAGGTTGACGTCTTCCAGCAGTGGGCTGGCAACGGCCTGCTCGGCGGCAATCCGCGCGCGGTTGTCGCCGCTGGCCTCGGCCGAGCCCATCATCGCCATGCCCATCTCGCTCATCACGGTGCGCACGTCGGCGAAGTCGACGTTGACCAGACCCGGGCAGTTGATGACCTCGGCGATGCCGCCGACCGCGCCGTGCAACACGTTGTTGGCCGCCTTGAAGGCGTCGAGCATCGAGACGTCGTCGCCCAGCACCTGCATCAGCTTCTCGTTGGGGATGATGATCAGCGAATCGACATGACGGGAGAGCGCCTCGATGCCGGCGTTGGCTGCGCGCACCCGCTTGCCCTCGAACATGAAAGGCTTGGTGACCACGGCCACGGTCAGGATGCCGAGTTCCTTGGCGACTTCGGCCACCACCGGGGCGGCGCCGGTGCCGGTGCCGCCGCCCATGCCGGCGGTGATGAACAGCATGTCGGCGCCGTCGATCATCTCGGCGATGCGTTCGCGGTCTTCCAGCGCGGCTTCGCGGCCGACGTCCGGGTTGGCGCCGGCGCCGAGTCCCTTGGTCACGCCGTTGCCGAGCTGCAGCTGCATCTTCGCCTGGTTGCGCTTGAGCGCCTGCGCATCGGTATTGATGGCGATAAACTCCACGCCCGTCAAACCCGAATCGATCATGTGATCGACTGCGTTGCCGCCACAGCCGCCCACACCGATCACCTTGATCACTGCATCCTGAGTGTCCACATCCATCAATTCAAACATCGTGCTCTCCTCTTTTACCCAAAACAAAAACCACTTTCAAAAATCCTTTGGTGTGTTTGCCTCGATGCGCGTGACGCTCCGGGCACAACCGCCAAATTCCGTTTCAACGCCGCGCTTGCCCGATCCCAGGCATCGCCACGTCAGAAATTCCCCTTGAACCAGCTCTTCATGCGCTCAAGAATGTCCTTCAGGCTGTTGCCGGACAGCTTGGGCGCGTCGCGTCCGCGCGCCTCCAGCCCGGCCAGCAGCAACCCCATGCAGGTGGCGTACCGCGGGTTGTGCATCACGTCCGACAGCCCGCCCGCGTAGCGCGGCCAACCCATGCGCACCGGCATGTGGAAGACCTCCTCCCCCAGCTCGACCATCCCCTGCATGCCGGCCGAGCCGCCGGTGATGACGATGCCGGACGACAGCAGCTCCTCGAAACCGCTGCGACGCAGCTCGGCCTGCACCAGCGAATACAGTTCCTCCATGCGCGGCTCGATGAACTCGGCCAGCGTCTGCCTTGAGAGCGTGCGCGGCGGCCGATCGCCAATACCAGGCACCTCGATCATGTCGCGTGCGTCGGCCAGCTGGCGCAGCGCGCAGCCGAACTGGATCTTGATGTCCTCGGCTTCCTTCGGCGGCGTGCGCAGCGCCACCGCGATGTCGTTGTTGACCTGATCGCCCGCCACCGGAATCACCGCGGTGTGGCGGATCGCGCCGTTGGTAAACACGGCGATATCGGTGGTGCCGCCGCCGATGTCGACCAGGCACACGCCGAGTTCCTTTTCGTCCTCGGTCAGCACCGCCATCGCGCTGGCCAGCGGCTGCAGCACCAGGTCGCCGACCTCGAGCCCGCAACGGCGCACGCACTTGATGATGTTCTGCGCCGCCGAGACCGCGCCGGTGACGATGTGCACCTTCACTTCCAGCCGCATCGCGCTCATGCCAAGCGGGTCGCGCACGTCTTCCTGGCCGTCGACGATGAATTCCTGCGGAATGGTGTGCAGGATCTGCTGGTCGGTCGGGATGTTGACCGCGCGCGCGGTTTCCACCACGCGGTCGACGTCCATCTGGCTGATTTCCTTGTCCTTGATGGCGTACATGCCATGCGAGTTGAAGCTCTTGATGTGGCTGCCGGCGATGCCCGTGTAGACCTCGCGGATCTTGCAGTCGGCCATCAGCTCGGCTTCTTCCAGCGCGCGCTGGATAGCGTTGACGGTGGCTTCGATGTTGACCACCACGCCGCGGCGCAGGCCGCGCGACGGATTCGTTCCCATGCCGATGACTTCGAGCACGCCTTCGTCGTTGATTTCCGCAACGATGCAGACAATTTTGGAGGTGCCGATGTCGAGGCCGACGACAAGGTTCTTGGGATCTCTGGGCTTACTCATGTTGCGTGGCACTCATGTTTTGCTCGGTTTGAAAGGGGACACGCCATCCGGCATGCGCACGGCGAAACCATCGGGGTAGCGCAGGTCGACCGTGACGGGCGCAACGGCGACGACGATCTGTCCGTCTTCGGTCTGCTGCGCGCCGAACAGGCGCGGATACAACTCGGCGAAACGCGTCAGGCGGGCGTCGGTCTGCTCGCGGCCAAGCGCGAGCGTCATGCCGGTGTCGAGGCGAATGCGCCAGGCGCGGCGCGGCGACAGTCGCAGCTCGTCGATCGCCATGCCGAGTGGCGCGAGCGCTTTCTGGTGACGCCGATAGGCTGCCACCACTTCATCCGCACTGTCCTCGGGTCCGGACAGGCGCGGCAGGCGGTCTGCCACCGCGGCGACGAACACCGTGCCCGCCTCGCTCACCAGCGCATCGTTGTTCCAGCGCGCCAGCGGCACATGTTCGGTGAGCGACACCACCAGGGTGTCGGGCCAGCGGCGTTCGACCCGTGCCTCGCGCACCCAGGGCAGCTTTTCCAGACTGGTGCGCACGCGCTCGATGTCGACCGTGAAGAAGGTGCCGCGCACCTGGCGCTCGGCCACCAGCCGAATCTGCGCCTCGGTGACATGTGCCATCGGCGTCTCCACCTCGATCGCGCGCAGCGCGAACCACGGCTGCGCCATCACCCAGCTCGATGTGCCGTAGGCCAGCAGCGCGAGCGACCCCCAGGTCAGCACGCGGGCGACCTGGCTCAGCGGGTGGGCGGCGATTTCGTGGGCGCTCACCTTCACAGGGTCTGCTCCAGAATGGCGATGCACAGCTGATCGAAACTCAGACCGGCGACGCGCGCGGCCATTGGCACCAGGCTGTGGTCGGTCATGCCCGGCGAGGTGTTCACTTCCAGCAGGTAGGGATTGCCGAGGCTGTCCAGCATCAGGTCGACCCGGCCCCAGCCGCGGCCCTCGACCAGGCGGAAGGCATCGAGCGCCAGCTGCCGCAGCGCCATTTCCTGCGCATCGGGCAGGCCCGCCGGGCAGTGGTACTGGGTGTCGTCGCGCAGGTATTTCGCCTCGAAGTCGTAGAAATCTTTCTCCTGGGCGGGCTGCAGCCGGATCAGCGGCAGCGCGCTATTGCCGAGAATGCCGACGGTGAACTCGGCACCGTCGATGAATTTTTCCGCCAGCACCAGCGCATCGTGCTCGACCGCAACATCGAACGCCGCTTTCAGCGTGCCCGCTTCGGTGACCTTGCTCATGCCGATGCTGGAACCTTCGCGCGCCGGCTTGACGAAAATCGGCAGACCGAGACGTTTCTCGATCGCGGCGAAATCGCTGTCCGCAACCAGGATGTCCCAGTCGGCGGTCGGCAGCCCGGCGGCGCGCCACAGCAGCTTGGTGCGCCACTTGTCCATGCCGATCGCCGAGGCCATGACGCCGCTGCCGGTGTAGGGCAGGTTCAGCAGTTCGAGCGCGCCCTGCATACAGCCATCCTCGCCATAGCGACCGTGCAGCGCGATGAACACGCGGTCGAACTCGCCGCTGATAAGGTCGCCCAGATTGCGGTTGGCCGGGTCGAAGGCATGCGCGTCGACCCCTTGCCGCGTGAGCGCAGCCAGCACCGCATTGCCGCTGTTGAGCGACACCGGCCGCTCGGCCGAGGTGCCCCCCAGCATCACCGCGACCTTGCCGAACCGCTTGGCGGAATTCGTTTCATTCACTGCCGCTCTCCAATAATGCGTACTTCGCGTATCAGCCGCACGTTGGTGCGCGTCTCCACGCTTTCTTCCACATGTTCGATCAGACGTTCGATATCGGTCGCCGTGGCCTGGCCGATGTTGACGATGAAATTGGCGTGCTTTTCCGACACCTGCGCCCCGCCGATGCGAAAGCCCTTGAGCCCACAGGCCTCGATCAGCCGCGCGGCATGGTCGCCGGGCGGATTGCGGAACACCGAACCGGCATTGGGCTGGCCCAGCGGCTGGGTGTCGATGCGTTTTTGCAGCAGCGACCGGATCGTCTCGCGCGAAGCCGCACCATCGCCCTTTTCGAGACGGAACCAGCCGCCGATGAACCACTCCTGGCTCGGCTGCCTGAGCGCCACATGCCGGTAGCCGATCACGTACTCGTGCGGCAGGCGTTCGTTCAGCTGGCCGTCGCGGTCGAGCGTCTGCACCTGCACCAGCCGGTCCCAGGTTTCGCTGCCGTAGCAGCCGGCGTTCATCGCGATCGCGCCGCCGACCGTGCCGGGGATGCCGGCCCAGAATTCGCCGCCGACCAGATCGTGGTTGGCGGCAAAGCGCGCCAGCTTGGGCGAGGCGACGCCGGCCTGGGCGTAGACCACCGCGCTGTCGATGTCCTCGGGCGCCGGCGGCATGCCGTGCGTGCGGCTTTCGAGCGCGAGCTTCTTCAGCACCCCGTGCAACAGGATCACCACGCCGGCCACGCCGCCGTCGCGCACCAGCAGGTTGCTGCCGAGCCCGACCATGTGGATGTCCTCGTGCGCCGACACCGAGCGCACCAGCCAGGTCAGGTCTTCCAGATCGGCCGGGATGTAGACGCGCTGCGCGGCGCCGCCGGCACGCCAGGAAACATGCTTTTTCATCGGCTCGTTGTAGAGGAAGCGGCCGCGCAGCACCGGTGCGGCGCCCCCCGTCGTGTCGATCTCGCTCATGCGGTAGTTATGTCGCATGCGTGTCTCCCAATGCCGGTGCGACCTGGCCGATGCTGCCGGCGCCCATGACCAGCACCACGTCGCCGGCCTGCGCCAGATCGCGCACCGTGGCCGCCACGTCGGCGACGTTTTCCACAAACACCGGCTCGACCTTGCCCGCCACCCGCACTGCGCGCGCCAGCGCACGGCCGTCGGCGGCGACGATCGGCGTCTCGCCGGCGGGATAGACCTCGGTCAACACCAGCGCGTCGGTTTCCGACAGCACTTTGACGAAATCCTCGAAGCAGTCACGCGTGCGGGTGTAGCGATGCGGCTGGAACACCAGCACCAGGCGGCGGCCGGGGAAAGCCCCGCGTGCCGCCGCCAGCGTGGCGGCCATTTCGACCGGGTGATGGCCGTAGTCGTCGACCAGGCAGTAGCGGCCGCCGTCCTTCGCAACCTGTTCGCCATAGCGCTGGAAGCGCCGCCCAACGCCGTGGAATTCGGCCAGCGCCTTGACGATCGCAGCGTCGCTCGCACCCACCTCGGTCGCCACCGCGATCGCGGCCAGCGCGTTCAGCACGTTGTGCAGGCCAGGGTGATTCAGTACCACGTCGAGATCGGCCATCTCCTCCCGCCGCACCGTGAAATGCATGCGGCCGGCCTCAAAGCGCGGGTTCAGCGCGCGCACCTGCGCCGCCTCGTCGAAGCCATAGGTGGTGATCGGCTTGGTGATGCGTGGCAGGATTTCGCGCACGTTCGGATCGTCGAGGCACAGCACCGCCATGCCGTAGAAGGGCAGGCGCTGGCAGAAGTCGACGAACGCGGTTTTCAGACGCTCGAAGTCGTGGCCGTAGGTCTCCATGTGATCGGCGTCGATGTTGGTGACGATCGCGATCACCGGCGTCAGGTACAGGAAGGAGGCGTCCGATTCGTCGGCCTCGGCGACCAGAAAGTCGCCCTGGCCCAGGCGCGCGTTGGTGCCGGCGGCGGTGAGCTTGCCGCCGATGACGTAGGTCGGGTCCATGCCCGCTTCGCCGAGAATGCTGGCGACGAGGCTGGTGGTGGTCGTCTTGCCGTGGGTGCCGGCGACCCCGATGCCCTGCTTCAGCCGCATCAGTTCGGCGAGCATCAGTGCGCGCGGCACGATCGGAATCTTCTTCTCGCGCGCGGCGATCACTTCGGGGTTGGCGTCCGCAACCGCGGTCGAGGTCACCACCGCGTCGGCGCCAGCAATGTTGTCCGCCGCGTGGCCGCGATGGATGCGCGCGCCCAGCTTCGCCAGCCGCTGCGTCACCGCGTTGTCGGCCAAATCGGAACCGGATACGGCGTAGCCAAGATTCAGCAGCACCTCGGCGATGCCGCTCATGCCGACGCCCCCGATGCCCACGAAATGAATGTGCTTGACGGCGTGCTTCATTTCGCCAGTGCCTCGCAAATATCGGCGACCTGCCGGGTCGCGTCAGGTTTGGCAAGCTTCAGGGCCTTGTCTGACATCACAGCCAGCATGGCTCGATCGAGTCCCCCGATCAGCGCCGCCAGCTTCTCCGCAGTCAGGTCCTTCTGCTGCATCAGCCAGCCCGCGCCCGCGTCGGAGAGGAATTCGGCGTTGCCGGTCTGGTGGTCGTCCACCGCGAACGGGAAGGGCACCAGCACTGCGGGCACGCCGGCACACGCCAGTTCGGCCACGGTCATTGCACCGGCACGACAGATGGCGAAGTCGCAGGCGCGATATTCATCGGCCATGTTTTCGATGTAGTCGCGCACCTCGGCCTCGACGCCGGCGTCAGCATAATTGGCACGCAGGGCATCAAGATGCTGACGGCCAGACTGGTGCACCACCTGCGGACGCTTGTCCGCCGGAAGCAGCGCAAGCGCCTGCGGCACCAGATTGTTCAAGGCAGTGGCGCCGAGGCTGCCGCCCACCACCAGCAAGCGCAGCGGTCCCGTACGTGCGGCACGCTCACCCGTCGGGACCGCCGCGATGTCCGTGCGCTGTTCATTTGCCAGAGCGGCAATGTCGCTCCGTACTGGGTTGCCCACCCACTCGGTCGCCACGCGGCGGCAGGGGATGGGCCTGTCGTGTGCATGCGTGAACACTTTGGGGAAAGCAGTCAGCACGCGGTCGGCCAGACAGGCCAGCACGCGGTTGGTCAGCCCCCCGACCGAATTCTGCTCATGGATCACCAGCGGCCGGTTTATCAGGCTCGCCATCATGCCGCCCGGAAAGGCGGTGTAGCCGCCCATGCCCAGCACCACGTCGGGACGGCGCTGCAGGATGGCACGCAGGCTCTGCCAGAAGGCAACCAGCAGCATGGCAGGCAGCAGCACTTTCTTCAGCAGACCTTTTCCGCGCACGCCGCCCATCGCCACCCATACCATGTCGATGCCAGCCGCCGGAACGACGCGCGCTTCGAGGCCGGCTTTGGTGCCGAGCCAAAATACATCCCAGCCGCGCGCGCGCAAGGCATCCGCCACCGCCAGCGCAGGGTAGACGTGACCGCCGGTGCCGCCGGCCATCACCATCAGGGTACGATTCACGGCCGCCATCAGAAGGTCTTCCCCCGCATCATCTGCCGATGCTCCCAGTCGATGCGCAAGAGCACCGCGATCGCCAGGCAGTTGGCGACGATGCCGCTGCCGCCGAACGACAGGAAAGGCAGCGTCAGGCCCTTGGTCGGCAGCAAGCCGACGTTCACCCCCATGTTGATCAGCGCCTGCACGCCGAGCCAGATGCCGATGCCCTGCGCCACCAGCGCGCAATAGTTGCGTTCCAGCTGCGCCGCACGGTGGCCGATCAGGAAAGCCTTGACGATGAGCCAGGCGAACAGGCCGATCACGACCGCAACACCGACAAAGCCGAATTCCTCGGCGATCACGGCGAGCAGGAAATCGGTATGCGCCTCGGGCAGGTAGAAGAGTTTTTCGACGCTGCCGCCCAGCCCCTGTCCGAGCCACTCGCCGCGACCAAACGCGATCAGCGCGTGGGAAAGCTGGTAGCCCTTGCCGTAGGGGTCTGCGAACGGATCCATGAAGCCGAGCATGCGCTGCATGCGGTATTCGGAGGTGAGGATCAGCAGCGCAAAGCCGGCCAGCAGCACCACCACCAGCGCGGCGAACACCTTCCAGTTGAGCCCGCCGACAAACAGGATGCCCATGCCGATCGCGACGATGACGACAAAGGCGCCGAAATCCGGCTCGCTCAGCAGCAGCACGCCGGTCAGCATCATCACCGCGGCCATCGGCAGAAAGCCCTTCTTGAAATCGTGCATGAAGGCCGCCTTGCGCGTGGTGTAGTCAGCGGCGTACAGCACGGCGAGAAACTTCATCAGCTCGGAGGGCTGCAGGTTGGCGAAGCCGAGCGGGATCCAGCGTCGGCTGCCGTTGACTTCGCGGCCAATGCCGGGGATCAGTACCACCACCAGCAACAGCAGCCCCACCAGGAAAAGATACGGGGCGGCCTGTTGCCACACCTTCATCGGCACCTGGAATGCGGCGATGCCGACGCTGATGCCGATGGTGGTGAAGATGCCCTGACGCAGCAGATAGTATTCGCCGTTGTAGCCGGTGTAGCGGGCGGCCTCGGCAATCGCAATCGAGGCTGAGTACACCATCACCAGGCCGATCGCCAGCAGGCCGAGCGCCAGCCACAGCAGGCTGAAATCGAGCTCGCCGCTGGGTTTGGGGGCGCGTGCGGTGTACAGCATCAGTGCGCCGCCCTCTCTGCCGCCAGCTGGTTCACCGCCTCGACAAACACCTCGGCGCGATGCACGTAGTTGCGGAACATGTCGAAGCTGGCGCAGGCGGGCGACAGCAGCACCGCGTCGCCCGGCTGCGCGAGGCGCTGCGCCTGCGCGACGGCGTCGGGCAGGCTGGCGACGCGGTGGGTCTCGACGCCGCTGCCGGCGATGGCCGCTTCGATCAGGGGCGCGTCGCGCCCGATCAGCAGCACCGCGCGGGCATTGGCCTCGACCGCCGCTTTCAGCGGGCCGAAATCCTGGCCCTTGCCGTCGCCGCCCAGTATCACCACGGCACGGCGGCTGCCCATGCCGTAGAGCGCGGCTTCGGTGGCGCCGACATTGGTGCCCTTGGAATCGTCGTACCAGGTCACGCCGTCGATCTCGGCGACCTTTTCCACCCGGTGCGGCAAGCCCTTGAAGTGCAGCAGCCCGCGCAGCAGCGGCTCCATCGGCAGCCCCAGTGCGCGCGTCAGCGCCAGTGCCGCCAGCGCATTGACGGCGTTGTGCAGGCCGGCCACCGGCAGTGCGGACAGCGGCATCAACATGTCGCCGCCGACACACAGCTCGTCTTCGCACAGGCCGTAATTCTCGTCCACTGCGCAGCGGTCGAGCCCGAAGCTCACCACGCGCCGGCCCGCCTGGGCCATCGCCAGGCTACGCGGGTCGTCGCGATTGACCACCTGCACGCCGTTGCCGCTGTAAATCCGCGCCTTGGCCGCGGCATAGGCCGCCATGTCGGGGTAACGGTCCATGTGGTCTTCCGACAGGTTGAGCACGCTGGCCGCATCGGCATCGAGGCTCGACGTGGTTTCGAGCTGGAACGACGACAGCTCCAGCACCCAGACCTGAGGCGCCGGCGCGAACCCCTGCTCGATGTCGAGCAGCGCATCCAGCACCGGCAGTCCGATATTGCCGGCCACGCAGGTGGTCAGGCCGGCCATGCGGCACATGTCGCCGCACATGGCGGTGACGGTGCTCTTGCCGTTGCTGCCGGTGATCGCGATCACCCGCATCGGGCCGCCCGCATCATCTGACTCGGCGCGCTGCGCATTGCGCGCGCGGATGGCGCGCGCGAACAGCTCGACGTCGCCAACGGCCTCGATCCCAGCGGCAATGGCACGCGCGATCGCCGGGTCGGCCAGCGGCACGCCGGGGCTCACCACCAGCATGTCGGCCGACTGCAAACGCGCATCGTCGAACGGCCCGGTGAAAAGCGGAACCTGCGGCAACAGCTCGGCCAGTCGCAGGGCATGCGGGGGCGCATCGCGGCTGTCGGCCACGCTCACCTCGGCGCCTTGCGCCGCCAGCCAGCGCGCGCAAGACAGGCCGGTGTCGCCGAGGCCGATCACCAGGACGCGCTTGCCGGAGAAATCGAGGTTGTGCGTGCTCATCTCAGTTTCAGGCTCGCGAGGCCAATCAGCACCAGCATCATGCTGATGATCCAGAAACGCACCACCACCTGATTCTCTTTCCAGCCCTTCAGTTCGTAGTGATGGTGAATCGGCGCCATGCGGAACACGCGCTTGCCGGTGAGCTTGAACGAGGCGACCTGCACCATCACCGACAGGGTCTCGACCACGAACACGCCACACATGATGAAGAGCACAATTTCCTGCCGCACGATGACGGCGACCACGCCGAGGGCGGCGCCCAGCGCCAGCGCGCCGACGTCACCCATGAAAACCTCGGCCGGGTAGGCGTTGAACCAGAGGAAGGCGAGGCCGGCGCCCGCCATCGCAGCGCAAAAGATCGCCAGTTCGCCGGCGCCCGGCACGAAGGGCACACCGAGATAGGTGGAAAACACCGCATTGCCGGCCACGTAGGCGAAGATTGCCAGCGCCGAGGCCACCATCACCGTCGGCAGGATCGCCAGGCCATCGAGGCCGTCGGTCAGGTTGACCGCGTTGCTGGAGCCGACGATGACGAAATAGGTGAGCGCGATGAAGGCCGCAGCGGACAGTGCCAGCGTGGCGTTCTTGAAGAAGGGAATGATGAGCTCGGTATGCTGTGGCAGCGTGGCGGTGTTCCACAGGTAGACCGCGACCGCGAGGCCGATCACCGACTGCCAGAAATACTTCCAGCGCGAAGGCAGACCGCGCGAGTTCTTCTCGACCACCTTGCGCCAGTCGTCGACCCAGCCGATCAGGCCGAAGCCGACCAGGGTGAGCAGCGCCACCCAGACATACGCGTTCGACAGGTCCGCCCACAACAACGTGGTGACCGCCACCGACACCAGGATCAGCGCACCGCCCATGGTCGGCGTGCCGGCCTTGACCAGATGGGTCTGCGGACCGTCGCTGCGGACCGACTGGCCGATCTTCAGCGCGGTGAGCTTGCGGATCACCGCGGGGCCGACGATGAAGGAAATCGTCAGCGCAGTGAGCGTCGCCAGCACGGCGCGCAGCGTCAGATAGCTGAAGACATTGAACGCCCGGATGTCCTGGCCCAGCGTTTCGAACAGCCACAGGAGCATGTCAGTGTTCCCCGTTGCCGGACCGCAGCGCGGCCGGGTTTTCCATGAAGCTTTGCACCACGCGTTCCATCTGCATGAAACGCGACCCTTTCACCAGCACAGTGGTATCGGCCGTGAGTTCGTTCTCAAGCTCGGCCAGCAGTTCCTGGATGCGCTCGAAATGCATCGCCCCGGCACCGAAGGCCGCGACGGTTTCGCGGCTCAGATCACCCAGCGCCAGCAGCCGGTCGATGCCCGCGGCGCGCGCGGCGAGGCCGATCTGCGCATGCATGGCAGCGGCATCGGTACCCAGCTCGCCCATGTCGCCCAGCACCAGCACTTTCCTGCCGGGCTGCTGCGCCAGCACCGCCAGCGCGGCCTTCACCGAATCGGGATTGGCGTTGTAGGTGTCGTCGATGAAAGTGCTCCCGTGCAGCGCCGGTTTTCTTTGCAGACGGCCCTTGACGCCGCCGAAGCCGGACAGGCCGGCAACGATGCTGTGATGGCTGACATCGAGCGCAAATGCGGCCGCAGTGGCGGCAAGCGCGTTCATCACGTTGTGTTCGCCCGGCACCTGCAGGTCCACCTCGCATTCGGCGTTGGGCAGCATCAGGGTCAGCACCGAGCCGAACAGGCTGGGCCGATAATGCCCGCGCACCACCGACGGGTGCCTGAGACTGAAATCGATAATGCTGCGGTGCGCATTCATTTCACGCCACAGCCCGGCATGGTCGTCGTCGGCGTTGAACACCGCGATGCCCGCATCCGACAGGCCGTTGAAAATCTCGCCCTTGGCGCGGGCAATGTTTTCGATCGAGCCGAGATAGCCGATGTGCGCGGTCAGCGCGTTGTTGACCAGCGCCACATCCGGGCGCGCCAGCCGTGTCAGATAATCGATTTCGCCGGCGTGGTTCATGCCCATTTCCAGCACGGCAAACTGATGCGTGCTGCGCAGACGCAACAGCATCTGCGGCAGGCCGATGTCGTTGTTGAGATTGCCTTCGGTCTGCATCACGGCGTCATCATTGCCGGCTTCCACCCGCAGGATGGCCGTCAGCATTTCCTTCACCGTGGTCTTGCCGTTGCTGCCGGTGATGGCGACGACCGGAATCGCAAAACGGCGGCGCCACGCGGCAGCCAGTCGGCCGAGTGCGAGCCGGGTGTCATCGACGCGAAGGGCGGTCGTGATGTCGGGCGCCTGCGCCGCATCCAGCACCACGCCGACCGCGCCCTGCTGCAGGGCCTGCGCGGCGAAGGCGCCACCGTCGAATTTTTCGCCGCGCAGCGCAATGAACAGATCCCCTGCCCGGATGTTGCGACTGTCGGTGGAAACGCGCAGCACGTCGGCATCGGGGCCGGCGCAGGGGACGCCGAGCAGGGCGGCGGCTTCGGAGAGCCTGAGATTCATGTCCATGCAGCCAGCGCCTTTTCTGCCACGGCCACATCCGAAAACGGCAGCCGCTCGCCGGCAACTTCCTGATAGTCCTCGTGGCCCTTGCCGGCAATCAGCACGACATCGCCCTGATGCGCGCCACCAATGGCTTCGAATATGGCGCGCGCGCGATCCGGCTCCACATGCACCGGGCCATTGGGTTTGGCGGCGGGCATGCCGGCCAGGATGTCGTCGATGATGTGGCGCGGATCTTCGTTGCGCGGGTTATCGCTGGTCACCCAGCCCTCGTCCGCACCGTGCGCCGCGGCCTTGCCCATCAGCGGGCGCTTGCCCTTGTCGCGGTTGCCGCCACAGCCGAAGACGCAGATCAGGCGCCCGCCGCTGACGATTTCGCGCAGCGTGGCGAGCACTTTTTCCAGCGCATCCGGGGTGTGCGCATAATCCACCACCACCAGCGGATGCGCGTTGCCGCCCAGTGTCTGCATGCGCCCCGGCGGCGGCGTGATGTGTGCCAGCGCCCGGCAGGCGTCGTCCAGTTTCACGCCGGATACCAGCAGGGTAGTGAGGACGGCCAGCAGGTTGGCGGCGTTGAAGCGGCCCAGCAGCGGCACGTCGAGTTCGACATTGCCCCAGTCGGTGCGCACCGCGAGGTGCAGGCCGGCCTGCGACAGCTGCAGTTTTTCGCCGATCACGGCGCCGCGCCGGAAACCGTAGCCGGCCACGCGCGCCGGACGGGTCTCGCCTTCCAGCTGCTGGCCGAAGGCATCGTCGACGTTCAGCACCGCCCACTCCAGCCCCGGCCAGTTGAACAGCCGCGCCTTGGCGGCGGCATAGCGGTCCATGTCGCCGTGGTAGTCGAGGTGGTCGCGTGACAGGTTGGTCAGCACCGCAATCTTGAATGTCGTGCCGTTCACGCGCCCCTGCGCGAGGCCGTGCGAGGACACTTCCATCGCGCATGCGGCGGCGCCCTGCTGCCGGTAATGCGCCAGGCGCTGCTGCAATTCGATGGCGTCCGGCGTGGTATTGAGCGCGGGCGTGAGCGCACCGGGTTTGTCGCCGACAGCGGGGAAGCCGTTGCCGACGGTGCCGATGATGGCGGTTTTCTGATTCAGCTGCGACAAGGCCTGGGCGACCCAGTGCGCCACCGAGGTCTTGCCGTTGGTGCCGGTGATGCCGACCATATGGAGCGCGCGCGACGGCTCACCGTAGACGTGCGCGGCGATTTCGCCGACGCGCGCCCGCAGGCCGGCGACACCGACATTGGGCACGCCGAGCGCGGGATCCCACTGGTAGTGATCGGCCTCCCACAACACCCCGTCGACGCGCTGCGCCACCGCCTGCGGGATGAAATCGCGGCCATCGCGCGCCTCCCCGGGATAAGCAATGAACACATTGCCGGGACCGGCCTTGCGGCTGTCGCTGACGAGGTCGGCCACCGCGATGCCGAGGCGCTCCAGGATATGCGGCACCGATTCGCGGATACCGGCCACGCCGAAATCGGACTGGATCTGCGGGCTCGCCATTACGCGTCCCCCGCCGTGCGCAGCGGATGCTGCGTGATATGCGTCGCGCTTTCCGGCGCGTCGGGCGGCAGCGCCAGCTGGCGCAGGCTGGCCGCCATCACCTGGGCGAACACCGGCCCCGCGACGCTGCCGCCGTAATACACGCCGCCGGACGGCTCGTCGATCACCACGCCGATGATCAGTCGGGGATTGGATGCCGGCGCCATGCCGACAAAGGATGACAGGTAGCGGTCCGGCGCATAGCGGCCGTCGACCAGCTTGTGTGCGGTGCCGGTCTTGCCGGCCACGCGGTAGCCCGGCACCCGGGTGCGCATGCCGGTGCCGCCTTCCTGCGTCACCGTTTCCATCATCGCGCGCACCTCGCGCGCCACGCCGGGCGAAAACACGCGTTCGCCCATGATTTCCTGCGGCTCGCGCTTGAGAAAGGACAGCGGCATCACTTCACCGTCGTTGGCAAATGCCATGTAGGCGCGGGTCAGTTGCAGCAGGCTGACCGACAGGCCGTAGCCATAAGCCATGGTGGCGTGCTCGACCGGCTTCCAGGTGTCCGCATTGCGCAGACGGCCGGCGGTCTCACCGGGAAAGCCCGAGCCCGGCAGTTCGCCGAAGCCGGAGCGGTGCAGCACATCCCAGTATTGTTGCGGGGTGAGCGACATGGCCAGCTTCACCGCGCCGACGTTGCTCGATTTCTGGATGATCTCGCTCACCGTCATCTGCGGATGCGGATGCAGGTCGCGCACCAGCTTGGCGCCGACGCGCCAGGTTTCCGGCGTATCGATCACGCTGCCGGATTTGTACAGGCCGCGCTCGAGCACCGCGGCCGCGACGAAGGGCTTGACGGTGGAGCCTGGCTCGAAGGTGTCGATCACCGCGCGGTTGCGCATCGGCCCCGGCTTGTAGTTGCGACGGTTGTTGGGATTGAAGATCGGCTGGTTGGCGAGCGCGAGGATCTCGCCGGTCTTGGCATCGAGCACCACCACGCTGCCGCCCTTGGCCTTGTTCTTGGCAATGGCCGCTGCCAGCTCGCGGTGGGCCAGATACTGGATGTTGAGGTCGAGCGCGAGCGTCAGGTTGCCGCCCATCTGCGCGGTCTTGATCGGCGCGAGATCACGGATGGTGTTGCCGCGCCGGTCGCGCAGAATCTGGCGTTTGCCTTCGCGGCCGGCGAGCCAGTCCTGGTAGGCGCGTTCGACGCCTTCCTGGCCCAGGTCGTCGATATTGGTGAAGCCCACCACGTGTGCGGCCACTTCGCCCGCCGGGTAGTAGCGGCGGAATTCGCGCCGCAGATGCAGACCCGGCGCGCCCATCGCGGTAATACGCGCCGCCTGCTCCGGCGTGACCGGACGCCGCACGCTGAATTCGCCGCGTGTCTTGCGTGCCAGCGTTTTCGCCAGCGCCTGCGGCTTGACCCCCAGCACCCGGGCCAGCTGGGCATGCTGCTCGGCGCTCAAGCTGAGTTCGTCCGGACGCCCCCACAGCGATTCGACCGGCGTGCTGATCGCCAGCAACTGCCCGTTGCGATCGGTAATCTGGCCGCGGTGCGCAGGCAGGGTCAGGTTGCGGTTGGACACCGCGTCGCCCTTGCCCTGCAGATACGCGGTATTGAGGCCCTGCAGATAGAAGGCGCGCGCTGCTACCACCCCCAGGCCGACCAGCAGCAGGCTGCCCACGGTCGCCATGCGCCAGGGCGCAAGGTTGAGCTTGAGCAGTTTGCGCGAGTGGTAGTTCATGGCGCGCTCACCGGCTTAGCGGGCGTGCCGGTCTCGAGATGGATGCGTTCCGGCGGCGGCGGCACCAGCCCCAGGCGGGTGCGCGCAAGGGTGTCGACCCGTGCCGGATTGGCCCAGGTACCTTGTTCCAGCTGCAACTGCCCCCACTGCTCGTCCAATACGCGCGCCTCTTTTTTCAGGCGTTCCAGTTCAACAAAATACGACCGTGCGCGATGCTGTGACTGGATCACCGCAAGCGCGCACACCACCAGCATCAGCGCCAGCACGACGTTGAGGCGGCTCATCTCGCCCCCGCTTCCGCAACACCCACGCGTTCCGCCACGCGCAGCACGGCACTGCGCGCACGCGGGTTGGCCGCCACTTCGGCGTCGTTCGCATGCTGCGCACGCCCCACCAGCTTCAGCCGGCCGGGCTTCAGCATCGCGGCCGGTATCGGCAGGCGCCGCGGCGGCTGTTCGCCCATCGCCTCGTCACGCATGAAGCGCTTGACGATGCGATCCTCCAGCGAATGAAAACTGATCACCGCAAGCCGCCCACCCGGCTGTAATCGGTCCACGCATTGCGGCAGTACGGCACTCAGTTCTTCCAGTTCGCGGTTGATGTAAATCCGTATAGCCTGGAAGCTGCGGGTCGCCGGGTGCTGCCCCGGTTCATGTCGCTTGACCGTTGCCGCGATGAGCTTCGCCAGTTGCCCGGTGCTGCGGATCGCGTCTTCCTGCCGTGCCGCAACAATCGCGCGCGCAATCGATTTAGCAAACCGCTCTTCCCCGTAGGTGCGGATGACTTCACATATTTCCCCTTCTGCCGCCGTTGCCAGCCAGTCCGCCGCCGACAGCCCGCTTTCCGGGTCCATCCGCATGTCGAGCGGCGCATCGGCGCGAAAGCTGAATCCGCGTGCGGCGTCGTCGATCTGCGGCGACGACACCCCGATGTCCAGCAAAATTCCGTCTACCCGCGCCACGTCCAGTTCGTCGAGCACCGCGCCCAATCCCGAAAATGCGCGCTTCACCAGCGTGAGCCGGCAGTCCTGCAATGCTGCGCCGGCGCGGATGGCATCGGGATCGCGATCCAGCGCGATCAAGCGACCTTCCGGCCCCAGTTGCGCCAGGATCAGCCGGCTGTGCCCGCCACGCCCGAAGGTGGCGTCGACATACACGCCATCGGGTCTGATCGCCAGCGCCGCTACCGCCTCCTGTGCCAGCACCGGCACATGGGCGGGCGTCATCACAACGTAAAGCCCTCCAGTTCGGGCGGCAGCGCGTCATCGCTGAAGCTGAGCGCCTGTGCCACCTTCTCTTCCCAGCGTGTCTCGTTCCACAACTCCACCTTGCCGCCCTGGCCCACCATCACCACGCTCTTGTCGAGTTCGGCAAACTTGCGCAGCATCGGCGGCAGCAGCACGCGGCCGGCGCTGTCCATGTCCATGTCGTGCGCATAGCCGACGAGCAATTGCTTGAGACTGCGGGTGCGGGGATTGAAATCAGACAGCCCGTTGAGCTTCTTCTCGATCGGCTCCCATTCGGGCAGGGGATACAGCAGCAGGCACTGGCTGGGGTCGGCGGTGATGACGACGCGTCCGCCCCCGTTCACCAGCAGGGCGTCGCGATAGCGCGCCGGCACGACGAGCCGGTTCTTGCTATCCAGACTGACTGTTGCGACCCCGCGAAACATGCGCTCCCCCAATAATTGATATGGCCGAATCCGGCCGTGTTTGGCGGGCGCATTCTCCCACAACTTCCCACCATTCACCACTGAGACCCACTATAGGGGATAGTTTTGGGGGGGTCAAGCACGAAGACGTAAAAAAACCCCTATGCCTCAAGGACTTAGGGGTGGTTCAGGGTTGTGGATAAGTTTCTGGAAAAACCGTAGCTTAGCGGCAAATTCTGCCTTGTTTTCTAGGTAAAAACGCTAAGTATTTGAATTACATGAAAAGTGGGAAAGTCGGTCGATAAGCCGGGTTCTGTCGTGGACAACCATTCCTCTAGGCGGGCCATTGCTGACCCGCTCCAGCCACCTACCCGCAGACTCGGCGAGCCGCGTCATCGTCTGCCTATTTGGTGTTGCTCCGGATGGAGGTTACCGCGTTTCACCGTAACTGAATACGCTCGTCTCTGTGGCCCTATTCCTCGCCTCGCGGCGTCCGGCCGTTAGCCGGCATCCTGCTCTGTGGAGCCCGGACTTTCCTCTCCCGCTTGCGCGGCAGCGGTTGTCTGACCGGCTTTCCCGCTGCCGATTATACGCCCCGGCTTGACTCGAGCGGGCGATCTGCTAACTACAAGTAACCGGGCCGGTATGACCCCAATCAGGAGACTCATCATGAGAAGACGTTTGTATTTCATGGTGCCGGACACGCATAGCGCCCGCCGTATTCGCGACGAACTGCTGCTTGCCCGCATCGAAGACAGCCACATCCATGTGATGGCCAAAGACGGCATGCCACTCGAAGGATTGCACGAAGCGTCCATCCTGCAGAAAACCGACTTCGTCCACGGCGCCGAAACCGGACTCGCGGTCGGCGGCGGACTCGGCATCATCGCCGGACTGGTCGCGGTATTCTTCCCGCCTGCCGGCGTCGACCTGCAACTCGTCACCATCCTGCTCACCGCGCTGATCGGTGCCGCATTCGGCGCCTGGGTCGCCAGCATGGTGGCCAGCTCGATTCCGAATTCACGGTTGAAGACGTTCGAATCGGCCATCGCGGCCGGCCATGTGCTGATGATGGCGGATGTGCCCGCGGGCCGGGTGGAAGAGATCAAGAAGCTGATCGCCGCGCAGCATCCGGAAGCGATGAACTCCGGCATCGAGCCGACGATTCCGGCCTTCCCCTGAGCAGGCACCGCGCACCGCTCCCGACTCCCGTAACTTCCCCACTCAACCGGGCCTGCGTGCCCGGTTTTTTTATGCGACGACGCGCCAGCGTATCGTCTCACCGGCACGCAGCGGCACCAATGCCGTGTCGCCAAGCTGGATCTGCTGCGGTGCGATCCAGCTTTCGCGCCGCAGCGTGATGCGCCCGGCATGCCGCGGCAGGCCGTAGAAATCCGCGCCATAAAAACTGGCGAAGGCTTCCAGCCGGTCGAGCGCACCGGCCTCCTCGAACGCCTCGGCGTACAGTTCGATCGCTGCGTGCGCGGAATAAATGCCGGCGCAGCCGCACGCGGTTTCCTTGGCGCCGATCGCATGCGGTGCGGAATCGGTGCCAAGGAAGAACTTGGGGTTGCCGGAAATTGCCGCCGCCACCAGCGCCTGGCGATGCTGTTCGCGTTTGAGCACCGGCAGGCAGAAGAGGTGCGGGCGGATACCGCCGCGGAACATCGCGTTGCGGTTGTATAGCAGGTGGTGCACGGTGATCGTCGCGGCGACGTTGGCCGGCGCCGCCGTGACGAATTCGGCGGCCTGGCGCGTGGTGATGTGCTCGAGCACGATTTTCAGTCGGGGGAAATCGCGCAGCAATCTGACCAGATGGCGTTCGATGAACACCGCCTCGCGGTCGAACACATCGACGTCGGCATCGACCACTTCGCCGTGCAGCAACAGCGGCATGCCGACTTCTTCCATCGCCGCGATCGCCTTGTAGGCCTTGGTCAGGTCGGTAACGCCGGAGTCGGAATTGGTGGTCGCGCCGGCCGGGTAATACTTCACCGCATGCACGAAGCCGCATTCGCGCGCGCGGCGGATTTCCCCGGGCGTCGTGTTGTCGGTGAGATAGAGCGTCATCAGCGGCTCGAACGCCGAGCCCGCTGCGGCAGCCAGCAAACGCTCCCGATAAGCGGCCGCGTCGTCCACGTTCACCACCGGCGGCTTCAGGTTGGGCATCGCAATCGCGCGGCCGAACACGCGCGCGGTGTCGGGCAGCACGCTCTGCATCGCGGCGCCATCACGGAAGTGGATGTGCCAGTCGTCGGGGCGGGTGATCGTGAGGGTATCGGTCATGCGTCGTCTTGAATTTGCGGCTTGAGTGCCAGGCTCATTTTATAGAGTTCGGCCTTGCTGCGCCCGGTGATTTTCGATGCCAGTCGGGCCGCCAGCGTCGGCGGCAAATCGCCCAGCAGGATGTCGAGCACACGCATCGCTTCCGCATCGACCACCGCGGCGGCTGCAGCCGGCGGATGCACGATGACGACGAATTCGCCACGCACGTGATTGGGGTCGGACGCCAGCCAGGCCGGGGCCTCGGCAAGCGGCAGCGTGACGATGCTCTCGAAGCGCTTGGTCAGTTCGCGCGCCAGTGTCACCCGCCGCGCGCTGTCGAGCACCGCCGCCATGTCGGCCAGCGTTTCCTCGATGCGGTGCGGCGCTTCGTAGAACACCAGCGCCGCCGGCAGCGCCGCCAGCGTCTGCAGCTGGGCGCGCCGCGCGCCGGACTTGGGCGGCAGAAACCCCTGGAACAGCCATTGCCCGGACTCAACGCCTGCGGCCGACAAGGCCGTGGTCACCGCGGACGCACCGGGGATCGGCACCACGGCCAGCCCGGCCGCCGACACTGCAGCCACCAGCCGCGCGCCGGGGTCGGACACCGCCGGCGTGCCGGCATCCGACACGTAGGCCACCGCCTCGCCGGCGGCGATCCACGCGATCACCTTGTCGGCGGCTTCGCGCTCGTTGTGTTCGCGAATCGACACCATCGGTTTGGAGAGGTTGAAATGCGCCAGAAGCTGCCCGGATACACGGGTGTCTTCCGCCGCCACGCGGTCCACGCATTTCAGCGTGTCGAGCGCACGCAGCGTGATGTCGCCGAGGTTGCCGATCGGCGTGGCGACGACATAGAGCGCGGGCGGCAGGCGGGTATGATGCGGACTTTCACTCATCCCGGCATTGTCGCAGATGTTGAAATCAGTCGTCGGGCAGGCTGCCGAATCGCGTGCCGAAGCCTTCCTGAAAACGCAGGGCCTCACGCTGGTGGCACGCAACTGGCGGTGCCGCTTCGGCGAGATCGATCTCGTCATGCAGGACGGCGCCACGCTGGTGTTTGTCGAGGTGCGACTGCGCAGCCGCAGCGACTTCGGCAGTGCCGCCGCCAGCGTGACGCCGGCCAAGCAGAAAAAACTACTCGCCGCCGCGCGACAGTATCTGTCCGCATTGAAAACGCTGCCGCCCTGCCGTTTCGACGTGATCGCGCTCGACAGCAATGTCGCGCCGCAGTGGATCAGGAACGCCTTCGACGATGTGGGATAATCCGGGCCAACCATGCCGCTACACGACAGAATCCTCGGCCACTTCAAGGCCTCCGCGCAGGCCAAGCTGGCCACCGCCGATGCGCTGGCACCGCATATCGAACAGGCCGCCCGCCTGATGGTGCACAGCCTCGCCGAGGGCGGCAAGATTCTCGCCTGCGGCAATGGCGGCTCGGCCGCCGACGCGCAGCGCTTTGCCGCCAAGATGGTCAACCGCTTTGAACAGGAGCGCCCCGGCCTCGCGGCACTCGCCCTCACGTCCGACCCGTCCACGCTGACCTCGATCGCCAACGACTATGCGTACGAGCAGGTGTTTGCACGGCAGGTGAAAGTGCTCGGCCACGCCGGCGACCTGCTGCTGGCGATTTCCACCAGCGGCAATTCACCCAGCGTGTTGCGGGCAGTGGCCGCCGCCCACGCGCGCGGCATGCCGGTTATCGCACTCACCGGGCGCAGCGGCGGGGGGCTGGCGGAACAAATGCAGGATGGCGACGTCCTTCTCTGCGTGCCTGCCGAATCCACGGCGCGTATCCAGGAAATTCATCTGCTGGTCATCCATTGCCTGTGCGATGCGGTGGACAGCGTCTTACTAGGAGTCGAAGAATGAACAAACTGACCCAAATCGCGCTGGTGGCTGTGGCGCTTTCGCAATTGCACGGATGCGCCGCAGTCGTCGTGGGGGGCGCGGCCACCGGGGCGGCAGTCGCCACCGACCGTCGTACCGCCGGCGTCTTTGTCGGCGACCAGGAAATCGAACTGCGTGCGATGAAGCGCCTGAGCGAAACCTTTCCGGATAAAACCACCAACATCGCGGTCACCAGCTTCAACCGCCAGGTGCTGCTCACCGGACAGGTGCCGGACGAGGCCGCTCGCGCGCGCGCCACCGATGCAGTCAAGGGCGTGCCCGACGTGCGCACGGTGTTCAACGAGCTCAGCGTTTCCGGCGTCACCTCGCTGACTTCGAGCGCCAACGACACGGCGATCACCGCCAACGTCAAAACCCGCCTGCTGCGCGACGAACGCGTGCCCGGCACCAAGATCAAGATCAAGACCGAAGCCGGCGTGGTCTACCTGATGGGGCTGGTGACGCAGGCCGAAGCCGGCGTCGCCACCGAGATCGCGCGCACCTCGTCGGGCGTGACCAAGGTCGTCACCCTGTTCGAAATCATCAACTGATGCCGCGGCCTGTCTGCAAACGCATCGCATCCTGATCGGCCGTCCATGATCTATCGCGACCTGCGCGATTTCATCACGCAACTCGAAACCATGGGCGAGCTGAAACGCATCGCCGTCGAAGTCGACCCCAAACTGGAAATGACCGAAATCGCCGACCGCGTGCTGCGCGCCGGCGGCCCGGCGCTGCTGTTTGAAAATCCGAAGGGCGGCACGATGCCGGTGCTGGCGAACCTGTTCGGCACGGTCAAGCGCGTCGCGCTGGGGATGGGTGAAGACGATCCGTCGCGGCTGCGCGAAGTCGGCAAGCTGCTCGCCTACCTGAAGGAACCCGAACCGCCGAAAGGCCTGCGCGACGCCTGGGACAAGTGGCCGGTGCTGAAGCAGGTGCTGAACATGGCGCCGAAGGAAGTGAAAAGCGCGCCGTGCCAGGAAATCGTCTGGGAAGGCGCCGACGTCGATCTGGGCCGCCTGCCGATCCAGCACTGCTGGCCGGGCGACGTCGCGCCGCTGATCACCTGGGGACTGACCGTCACCCGCGGGCCGCACAAGAAGCGGCAGAATCTCGGCATCTACCGCCAGCAGGTGATCGCGCCCAACAAGCTCATCATGCGCTGGCTCGCGCATCGCGGCGGCGCGCTGGATTTTCGCGAGCACACGCTCGCGCATCCGGGCGAGCCCTTCCCGCTTGCGGTTGCGCTCGGTGCCGATCCGGCGACGATATTGGGCGCGGTCACGCCGGTGCCCGATTCGCTGTCGGAATACCAGTTTGCAGGACTCCTGCGCGGTGCCAAGACCGAAGTCGTGCAATGCCTCGGCAACAGCCTGCAGGTGCCGGCGTCCGCCGAAATCGTGCTCGAGGGCGTGATCCACCCGGGTGAAACGGCACTGGAAGGCCCGTATGGCGACCACACCGGCTACTACAACGAGCAGGAGACCTTCCCGGTGTTCACCGTCGAGCGCATCACGATGCGGCGCGACCCGATCTACCACAGCACCTACACCGGCAAGCCGCCGGACGAACCGGCGATCCTCGGCGTGGCCTTGAACGAGGTATTCGTGCCGCTGCTACAGAAGCAGTTTCCCGAGATCACCGATTTCTACCTGCCACCCGAGGGCTGCTCCTATCGCATGGCAGTGGTCAGCATGAAGAAGGCCTACCCCGGCCACGCCAAACGGGTGATGTTCGGCGTATGGAGCTTCCTGCGTCAATTCATGTACACCAAGTTCATTCTCGTCACCGACGACGATGTCAACGTGCGCGACTGGAAGGAAGTGATCTGGGCACTCACCACGCGCGTCGATCCCGCGCGCGACACGCTGCTGGTGGAGAACACGCCGATCGACTACCTCGACTTCGCCAGCCCGGTGTCGGGCCTGGGCAGCAAGATGGGGATCGACGCCACCCACAAATGGCCGGGCGAAACGGCGCGCGAATGGGGCACGCCGATCGAGATGGATGCCGCCGTGAAAGCGCGCATCGATACGCTCTGGAAGGACCTGGGCCTATAGCCGTGACGACCACGGATATTTTCCTGGCGCGCCAGCCGATACTCGATCGCGAGCAGCGCATCGTCGCCTACGAACTGCTGTTCCGTACCGGCAACACCGCCGGCGTGACCATCACCGACGACCTGCATGCGACCGCCAGCGTGATCCACCACGCATTCAGCGAAATGGGCGCCCACGCCGTGCTTGGCGCACTGCAGGGTTACATCAACGTCAGCGCCAACATGCTGCAGTCCGAGTGGGTGGAACTGCTGCCCCCCGAGCAGGTGGTGCTGGAACTGCTGGAAAGCATCGAGCTGACGGACGCCGTGGTCGCGCGCTGTGGCGTGCTCAGGCAACAGGGTTTCTCGCTGGCGCTGGACGACTTCGTTTATGACGACCGCTACCTTCCCTTGCTCGACCTGGTCGACATCGTCAAGGTGGATGTGCTGCTGAACGACCGCGACGCCTTGCGCACCACCGTGGACCGGCTCCGGCAGTGGCCGGTGAAACTGCTGGCCGAAAAGGTCGACAGCGCCGAGCAGGCCGCCTTTTGCCATTCGCTCGGCTTCGACCTCTTTCAGGGCTACTACTTTGCGCGGCCGCTGGTGCTCTCCGCCAAGCGCGCCGATCCCAGCCAGCTGGCGCTGGCGCAGCTTCTTGGGCTGCTGCTGAACGACGCGGAGACGGCGCAGATCGAACAGATCTTCAAACAGCACCCCAATCTCACCTACAACCTGATGCGGCTGGTGAATTCGGTGGCCAGCGGCACCCGCCACAGCATCGCCTCGGTGTCACAGGCGATCGTGGTACTGGGCCGCAGGCAGTTGCAGCGCTGGCTGCAACTGCTGCTGTTCACCCTGCAGGCCGGCTCGGCCTATCCCAGCCCGCTGCTGTTGCTGGCCGCCACGCGCGGCAAGCTGATGGAACTGCTGGCCGCCCGCCAGAAACGCACTGTCGATTACTGCGACGAGGCGTTCATGGCGGGCATCCTGTCGCTGATCGACACGCTGATCGACAAGCCGCTGCCCGAGATCGTGGTCGAACTTCATGTGGGCGATCGCATCGCGGCGGCCCTGCTGCGCCGGGAGGGTGAACTGGGCACGCTGCTGCAACTGGTCGAGAGCGTCGAGCACACCGACCTCGATCGTACGCTGACCCTGCTGGCGGCTGCCGGCACGCTGTCGCCCGCCGACCTGACCGAAGCCGAGATCGAGGCCATGAGCTGGGCCAACCAGATTGCCGAGGCCACGGCGTGATCCACCCGGATTGGAGGCGGCAGCCATGAGCGATTTGCCACCGGGCAGGCGCACCTGCCTGTATTCCCCCGCACAGATGGATGCGCTCATCGACGACATGGCGCGCCAGGCAGCCGGCCTGCTGACGGGACGCACACAGATCACGATCGTAGGCATCCTGCGGCGCGGCGCGCCGCTGGCCGACCGGCTGCATGCGCGCCTGGCCGATACCTGGGGACTGAGCGGCTGCGTGCGGCTCGACCTGAAAATCAAACGCTATGCCGACGATCTCACGCTGCTGCATCCCGATACGCAGCTGACGGAAAATCCGGCGCACGCCAGCCTCGACCTCAGCGGCCACACGGTGCTGGTGGTGGACGACGTGATGTATCACGGCCATTCCATGCTGCGCGCAGTGGACTACCTTGCCCGCAGGCAACCGGCCGAGATCCGCACCGTGGTGCTGGTGGATCGCGGCGCATCCAAGCTGCCGGTGCGCACCGACATCGTCGGCGTGCGGCTCGACATCGCGCCGCCGGACATCATCGAATGCAATGTGCCGCCCTACGAAGCCAGCTTCAGGATCGACCTGCTGCAGCCCGAATAACCCTATTACCCTATCGTGGAACGCCGGTTGCGCTTGAACTATCATGCGCAGCGTGGTGCACGCTCGCAGTTTCAACGTTCAGGAGAACGCACATGAATAAATCGATGATGACCGGGGTGATCGCAGGCGCCATCGCCGTCACCGCCATTGGCGGCGTGGCCGGCTACAAGGCACTCAATTCGGGGCCGGAATTTGCCGAGGTGCTGGCCGTCAAGGCGGTGACCGAAACCACGAAAACGCCCAAAGAGGTCTGCGAGGATGTGGTCGTCAACGAGCAGGCGCCGGTCAAGGACCCCAACCGCATCGCCGGCACCGCGGTCGGCGCGGTGGCGGGGGGGCTGCTCGGCAACCAGATCGGCGGCGGCAGCGGCAAAACGATCGCCACCGTCGCCGGCGCTGCGGCCGGCGGTTATGCCGGCAACCAGGTGCAGAAGAACATGCAGGAGAAAGACGTGGTCAGCCGCACCGAACGGCGTTGCCGCACCGTGCAGGAATCGAGCAGCCGCACCATCGGCTACGACGTGCGCTACCGCCTGGGCGAGGAAGAAGGCCAGGTGCGCATGGACCACGAGCCCGGCCCGCGCATCCCGGTCAAGGGCGGCAAGCTGCAGTTGGAGGCGTCGGCGTCCTGATTCGGCGGCGCGGCCAGCGCGTCAAGGTGACGCGCCTTTAGCCTAGCCTGCGCCGCGCCCAATCGGGCGCCTCAACGACGCTCATCCTCGTCGCCGCACTGGCGGCAGCCGAAGATACTGAAATAGCGCAGATACAGCCACAGCGCGACCGGCAGCAGCGCCAGCCGCACCCATTCGCCTGCCGTGTCCGGCCACTGCCGCGCTTCCCAGGCTTCCACCGCCACCGGCACCGCCTGGAACAGCGCCAGCAACACCAGGAACAAGGCCATCACGCGGCAGCCGGGATTCATTGCGTCCTGCCTCCGGCCTGCACCTGCGGCATCGAATACACCCATTCCAGCAACGCGCGCTGCGCCGCTTCGCTGCGCGTCGCATTGGCGTGATAGATGAGCAGCACGAGGCTGACGCGCTGACCCTGCGCGGTATACACATAGCCCGCCAGCGCGCTCGCGTCGCGCAGGGTGCCGGTCTTGAGATGCGCGCTGCCGCTGACGGCGCTGCCGTTGAAGCGGCGTTTCAGCGTGCCGTCGAGGGCGGCGATGGGCAACGCCGACTCGAACTCCGCGAACAGCGGGCTGCGATACGCCGCGTGCAGCAGGCGGGTCAGCGCATCTGCGCTGATGCGTTCGAGGCGCGACAGGCCGGCGCCGTTTTCCAGCACCAGCTTGTGCGTGGGCACACCGCGCTGTTCCAGCAGTTCGCGCACCGCCGCCGCGCCCTTTTCCAGCGTCGCCGGCGCGCCGTGGCGTTCTGCGCCCAGTGTCAGGAACAGGTTGCGCGTCATCAGGTTGTTGGAATGCTTGTTGAGGCGATTGAGCACCTGGGACACCGGCTCCGACGCGAATTGCAGCAGCGGTTCGGACGCCGGCGCCGTCCCCGCAACCGTCGGACCGGCCAGCGTGCCGCCGGATTCCGTCCACAGGTCGCGGAAAACGAAATCGAACGTCGCCGCCGGCGCGAACAGACTGAGCGACCACGCCTGCTCGCCGCAGCCGCGCGGATAGACGCCGCTGACCACCAGTTCGTTGCGTGCATCGTCAGCAAACGCCGGCGCCAGCGCACTGCGCCAGCCGTTGCAGGCGCGGTCGGTGAGCACCAGGCGCGAGGTGAAGGCCACGCCGGGCAGCGCGATGTCCGGCACGATCAGCACCCGGTCCGTATCCGGTTTCAGCCGCAGCGTGGTCGCGTTGAAATTGGCCACCAGCGCGCCGGGCGTGGCGTTGTAGGGCGCCAGCGGCGTGTCGTCGAACGCGCCCGGGTTGATCGCGGGCAGGTTGAAATGGCGGGTGTCGAGCACCAGTCCGCCGCGGATATGGCGCACGCCGCGCGCACGCAGTTCGCGCTGCAGCAGCCACATGCGTTCCAGCGTCAGCGTGGGATCGCCATGGCCCTTGATGATGAGGTTGCCCTGCAGCACGCCGTCTGCGATGGGGCCGTCGGCCCATATGTCCGTGGTCCAGGTGTAGCCTGGCCCGAGCTGGTGCAGGGCGGCGAAGCTCGTCACCAGTTTCATCACCGACGCCGGGTTCAGCGCGGCGTCGGCGTTGTGACTGAGCAGCGGCTGGTCCGCGTCGAGCGCCTGCACCTGCACCGCCACATGGGTGAGCGGAATCCCGGCCCGCTTCAGCGCAGCGGTAAAGGCATCGGGGAGCGCCGCCGCCTGCGAAGAGACGGCCAGGCCCGCGAGCAGCAGGCCGGCAAAAAATCGGGGAAGGACATGAACTGACGGCATCGTCCCATTATGCCGAATTCACGGCGCGGCTCAGAGCGATTGTCGGATCGCCAGCACGGCCTGGTTGCGCAAGGACTTCAGCAGCGACAGTTCCTTCTCGGGAATCGTGATGTCGCCGGGGCCGGGCCGGTCGGCATAGATCAGGCCGATCGGCTTGCCCTTGACGACGATGGGGAACAACACGAAGGTACGTGCCGGCACGTTTTTCCGGTACCACGCCGGGATGCGCGCGGCGATCTTGGGGTCATCGATATCGCTGATCAGGATGTCGGCATTGTTCTGCAAGGCCACCAGAAACACATCCGGCTGCGCCGCCAGCGAAAAGTCGAACGCCTTGACCAGCGCCTGGGCCTGGTCGCCGAAACCGAACTTGCCGACCATGCTGTTGTGGCGGCCGTCCTTGATGCACAACACCACATGCGCGAAGCCCATGCCGCTGAACATGGCCTCGAGAATCATGCGCAGGATGTCGTTCAGGGAAACCGCATCGTCGATCAGCGAATTGCTGACGTCCTGCAGGCCCGAAGCCAGCATCGCCTGAATGGCCTCGCTGGTGCGCGGCACGTTGCTGTCGGGCACGTCCACCTCGCCGCTGGGTGCGGGCGCATGCAGCACACTGCCCTCCAGCGCGGCACGCGCGTCTTCGGGCGGCGCCGCTTCGGGCGTGTCCGGTTCGGGTTTGTCGGGCTCGGGCGTGTTCGCCGGCAACGTGGCCATGCCGGCCCATTTCGACGCCTGCTTGGCAAAATCGCTGCGGCCGAGGCTCACGTTCACCACCAGTGCGAACTGCCCGATATCCTGCATCGACCGCTCCATCAGCCCGGTCAGCTGTTCGACCGTGAGCGGCACGCTGTCGCCAAAGCGCGCAGTCAGGCCGGCGAGCGCCTTGACGCGATCCGCTTCCGGCGTTTCCAGCACCAGCTCGCACAGTTCATTGGAAAAACCGGCGAGCGCATGCAGCCGTTCCGGGTCGGTCGTGCCCCGGCGAATCCGGCCTGCAGGCAAGGGTTTCATGGTTTGCACCAGCGTGGCGGGGAAGCCCCAGCTGCGCGCGACGCCAATGCCCAGGTTCTCGAACGACACGCCCAGCACCTCGGTCGACGCGCGCGCATCGTTCATGTCCGCGTCCTCGAGACGCGTCCGGATCGCCGCCATCTCCTCCGGGAAATAGAACATAGTCAGCATCCGCCCCAGGTTGTGCAGCATGGCGCCAATGAACGCCTCTTCCGCGTCCTTCACCTGGGTATGGCCGGCCATCTCGCGAGCCAGCATGCCGGCATACAGCACCTTGATGAATTCTTCCTTCAGTTCCTGCGCGTGCGCCTTGTTGCCCAGGTTTTCGAACAGGATCAGGCTCAGCGCGATGGCGCGCACGGCGTTGAACCCGAGGATCACCACGGCGCGCGAGACGGTGCTGATCGAGCCGCCGCCGACCTGGCTGTAATACGCCACATTGGCCAGCCGCAGCAGCTTGCTGGTGAGCGCGACGTCCCGCAGGATGCTATTGGAGAGTTCGTTGACGCCTTCCGTCTCGGACGACGCGATGCGGTTGATGGCGCCGATGGCTTCGGACAGGGCCGGGAAGTCGCTGTCGCTGCCCATGCGGCGCATCAGGACATCGAGCGGGCTTGATTTCGCGCCGGACGGCAACGCCCGCGACGCGCCGTCTTCGTTACGCATCATGGCAGCCTGCGGGCGGCATGTCGCCGCTCAACCCAGGTCATTCACGTACCAGTCCATCGCCTCGGCCAGGCCCTCGCTGATGCGATGCGTCGGCGCGTAGCCCAGACGCGTTTGCGCCTTGGAAATGTCGGCCAGCGAATGGCGCACGTCGCCGGCGCGAAAATCGCGGTAGACCGGCTTGAAATCGGCCAGATGCGGAAACTTCGGTGCCAGCAGCGAACGGATGGCTTCGAACAGCTGGTTCAGCGTGGTGCGGTCGCCGACCGCCACGTTGTAGACCTGGTTGGCCGCCTCCGGGTGGGTGCTGGTGGCGGCGAGCAGGTTGGCCTGGATCACGTTGTCGATGTAGCAGAAGTCGCGGCTGGTTTCGCCGTCGCCGTTGATGTAGACCGGTTCGTTGTGGATCATGCTCGCCACCCATTTCGGCACCACCGCGGCGTAGGCGCCGTTGGGGTCCTGGCGGCGGCCGAAGATGTTGAAGTACCTGAGGCCGATCGATTCCATGCCGTAGCAGCGGCCGAACACGTCGGCGTACAGCTCGTTGACGAGCTTGGTCACCGCATACGGCGAGAGCGGCTTGCCGATCACGTCCTCGACCTTGGGCAGGCCGGGGTGGTCGCCGTAGGTGGAGCTGGACGCCGCGTAGACGAAGCGCTTCACCTTCGCGTCGCGCGCCGCCACCAGCATGTTGAGGAAGCCGGTGTTGTTGGCGGCGTGGGTCGACAGCGGGTCTTCCAGCGACCGCGGCACCGAGCCCAATGCGGCCTGGTGCAGCACGTAGTCGACGTCCTTGCACGCGGTGTGGCAGGTGATGAGATCGCGGATGTCGCCGCGCTTGAAGCTGAAATGTTCCCAGCGCTCGGGGCCGACGCTGGCCTGCACCTGCGCCAGGTTCTTCTCGTGGCCGGTGGCGAAGTTGTCGAGGCCGACGACGCGCTGGTCGAGCCGCAGCAGGGCTTCGACCAGGTTGCAGCCGATGAAGCCGGCCGCACCGGTGACGAGCCAGGTGCGGGGCTCGGCCCGCAGCTGCGTTTTCAGCGCGTCGAACGCGCTCATCACAGCCTCCAGAGCGTGAAGCCCGCGGCGTTCACCGTATCTGGATCGTAGGCCGATTTGACGTCGGTGAAGGCACCGCCTTTCTTCAGTTTGGCGGTAAGGTCGGCAAAGGATTTGTCGAGGTACTCGGCGTGCGAAACCGCGGCGACGATGGCATCGCACTCGGGCAGGTCGTCCCACGCGGTGAGCGTGATGCCGTATTCGTGCTCGGCTTCCTTCGCTTCGCCGAGCGGATCGTTGACGTGAACGTCGCAGCCGAAGGATTGCAGTTCGCGGATGACGTCGACCACCTTGGAATTGCGCAGGTCGGGGCAGTTTTCCTTGAAGGTGAGGCCGAGCACGTTGACCTTGGCGCCCTTCACCTGCACGCCGTTTGCGATCATGTTCTTCACCGTTTCCTGCGCCACGTAGGCGCCCATGCCGTCGTTGATGCGGCGGCCGGCGAGGATCACCTGCGGGTGATAGCCCAGCATGTCGGCCTTGTGGGTCAGGTAGTAGGGATCAACGCCGATGCAGTGGCCGCCGACCAGGCCGGGGCGGAAGGGCAGGAAGTTCCACTTGGTGCCGGCGGCCTTCAGCACTTCCAGCGTGTCGATGCCGAGGCGATGGAAAATCAGCGAGAGCTCATTCATCAGCGCGATGTTGAGGTCGCGCTGGGTGTTCTCGATCACCTTGGCCGCTTCGGCCACCTTGATCGAGCTGGCTCGGTGCACGCCGGCGGTGATCACGCTGCTGTAGAGCGCGGCCACCTTGTCGAGCGTGGCGGCATCGTCGCCCGACACGACTTTCACGATCTTGGTAATCGTCCGCTCCTTGTCGCCCGGATTGACGCGCTCTGGCGAGTAGCCGACGTGGAAGTCCTGCAGCCATTTCATGCCGGACTGCTTCTCCAGGATCGGAATGCAGACCTCTTCGGTGGCGCCGGGGTAGACTGTCGACTCGTAAATGACCGTCGCGCCCTTCTTCATGTATTTGCCGACGGTGGTGCTGGATCCGACCAGCGGCGAGAAATCCGGGATATGCGCCGCGTCGACCGGTGTCGGCACGGCAACGATGATGAAGTCGGCTTTCGCCAGATCAGCCGGATCCGTGGTCACCGTCAACTGCGTGGCGGCCTTGAGATCGTCCGTCGACACTTCGCCGGTGGGGTCGCAGAATCGACGGTAGGCCTCGATTTTTTCCAGCGAAAGGTCATAGCCGATGGTGGCCGTTTTCTTGCCGAATTCCACCGCCAACGGCAGGCCCACGTAGCCCAGCCCGACAACCGCAACAACGCTCATACCTGGATTCCCCTATGAATAGAAAGTCTTTGCTCCGGCCCGGATTGTATCGAATTTATATGACGCTGCCCGGCCATGCCCTGCATCTGGCAAGCCGATGGTTCAGCAAGTGGCGTACCAGTTGGGCCCTAATGCTGATCGCGGTGGCGCTGCCGGTCCAGGCCGATGTCGCCGACACCCTATTGTCGGTGAAGCCGGGCGTGGTCGGCGTCGGCCTCTACAGCCCCACCAGCAGCCCGCGCGCCAACCTGATGGGGACGGGCTTTGCGGTGCTGAACGGACGCTACATCGTGTCGTGCGCCCATATATTCGTCAAACAGCCCGACACGGAAAAGAAGGAAACCTTCGCCGTGTTCGTCGGCCGTGACCGCCAGATGGCGGTGCGCCCCGCCAAACTGATCGCCACCGACAAGGCGCGCGATCTGGCGCTGCTTAAAATCGAGGGCGACCCGCTTCCCGCCCTCAAACTCGGGGATTCGGCGCAGGCGCGCGAAGGCTGGCAGCTCTATTTCACCGGCTACCCGATCGGCACGGCGCTGGGGCTCAACCCCTCCACCCACCGCGCCGGCCTGGCCGCCTTCGTGCCGATCTACACGCCGGTGCCGAACATGGCGCAGGTCAACACTCGCACGCTGAAGCAGGCACATGAGCCATACGAGGTGCTTGCGCTCGACGCCATCGCCTACCCCGGCAACAGCGGCAGCCCGGTGTGGCACCCCGACACCGGCGAAGTGTTCGGCGTCGTCAATTCGGTCTACGTGAAGGGTGCCAAGGAAGCCGCGCTAACCGCGCCAAGCGGCATCAGCTACGCCATTCCGGTGAAGTACGTGCACGCGCTGATTGAGAAGGCGCTTCCGGAAGCGAAGTAAGCGCGGGCACAAGCCCATGCTTAAACCAGGGCTCCCGCTCATTAGGATAGCGTTATAAAAGGGGGCCGTGAAACAACGTATCAAGCGTCCAGGGCGGCAACCGGCCAAGAGCGAAAGTTAAGGGCGGGAAGCCCGACTGGCCCTTGTTCGCCAAAGCAGCCTCTGGAAATGTGAGTCGACGACTTCCGCTAAGAATTCATTCGGACTCTGTCCAGGATATCCCGCCGAAGGCTATATTCGTGTTCCACGTAAGTTATAAGTAACTCGGATCACTCACGTGTGGAAATGGTCTTACTAACATATGGTTCAAAGCGAGCCCTGTCTTCTATAGGAAGTTTGTAAGGGCGTCGATTATCTATGTTGACAAAAAGCGCGGTTTGCACACCATCAGCAACCAATTCATTTCGTTGATTAAAGAAATTAAATATCAACGTGGCTGAGATACGCTTTAGCTCGGAAATCCAGAGAATAACCTTAACCTCGTCACTTAGTACCAATGGTTGTTTATAGTTAATCTCGGTTCTGGTTAGTACGGGAATAAAGCCATGCTCTATGATGCGATGAACCGGGAGCCCAGCGATCTCCAATAATTTCAAACGACCTATTTCCATCCACTTTATATAAGCGATGTTGCTGACATGCTGGCCAGAATCGATGTGGAATGTGTAAATCGGTTGCATAAACTCGATTGTCTTAAATTTTCCCTCATGTTCTGTCAATTAAACTTATTGCTGACTTAGCTCAGTATTCAATGAATAACTCGATTCAACTGGGAGAATAGGTATTCGCCTCTGTAGATCCAAGATTTGCTCTGACACTAGTTCAGCCCAATGGCGGTACTGCCCGAGTCCAGGGTGGAAGCGGTCGCGTGCCATTTCGAGGGGTTTGGCCGCCCATTCCAGCGAAACGTAGCGTGCCATGATGTCCTGATCAATCCAGTCCCTTAGCATGCGGTCCAATCGAGCAGCATAACGACCCAGATACCATCGTAGGGGATGCGGCGCAGCTGGCAGAATGCGCAGCGGTGGCAATCCAGTTGCCACAAGTCCGAGTGCGCCAGTTCGATGGCGCAGGCTCTTTACCAAACAGGCATAATCCTGCAGGAACTGGGTTGGTGCACGTTGGGAGGTGACGTCATTCGTTCCCACTGCAGTCACCAAAAAATCAACCGGGCCAAGGTCACTATTCAAAAGAAGTTCAATTGCTTCTTTGGTGTTGATCCCGGATTTCGCTACTAATTGCCAAGCAACTGGTCGACCTGTTTTATCCGCTAGCAGCTGAGCAACAGGCTGTGCCAATGCTTGGGACTGCTCGTCCACTCCTACACCAGCGGCCGACGAATCACCAACCACTAGAATGCGAAGAGGTTTTGACGAATTCCCAGCCGTGCCCTCCAAACCATATCGGGGACCAGCAGCCTCAGGCAAGCGCAAAGCAGTTCGCCTGAGCCAAAGCGCCTGTAGTAATAACATAGGACCCAAAATGATCTTAAACAGAGTAAGCATGATTTAGTTAAAAATCAGTCGGGGTTAATGACGGATATGATCAGGTGCCAGATGTGAAGGGCGACTCCCTCCAATTTTCCTGCCCAAAATTTTTACTCTAGCGCTATAGGACTTTAACCAAGCCTCCAAGATGGCGTATATACAACTTTAGTTGTATATACGGTAATCCATTGTTTTATAAAGAGTTAGCGGCCTTCCCTAGTAATCACCCATAGCCAGACTTACATGCCTTCAGTCAGGCTGATGCCCAATCCGAATGACTGCTGTTTGTGGTTGTAGTCGATCAGCGATTCGCCGTAGCCGTTGAAATACTGCACGTAGCCTTTCAGGCGCCCATACAGCGGAAAGCTCCAGTTGAGCTTCAGCGCGCCGCGGTTGTCGCTGCGCTGGAAATTGTTGCGCAGCAGCAGCGAGTAGGCGTTGCGGCCCTTGCGGTACAGCACCTGCAGATCGCCGTGGCCCAGGTAATCCTCGATGTCCGGATTGTCGTC